>Ga0209100_1000292_pt1 | contig 49506 bp, 59 predicted proteins | sample lystaG_FD_185480 | JGI IMG/M metagenome (GOLD analysis project Ga0209100, IMG submission 185480) | Glacier valley bacterial and archeal communities from Borup Fiord, Nunavut, Canada, to study Microbial Dark Matter (Phase II) -... | ecosystem: Environmental > Aquatic > Freshwater > Ice > Glacier ... | reverse complement strand
CATGCATTTTTCACATGTTTTTACTAATATAGGTCAAACAAAAAATCGTATAGTTCAAAACTACACGATTTTGTTGTTACTCTAATCAATTTTTAAGAATTTGCACCCCAACTATTGACATTGAGCCGTGTTTTCTCTTTAAACTATTAATCTGTGGTACTATTGTTGATGTGAATTACACCATCGCACCCAAACTAGATAGTAAGGTAAAATTACAGGACCATCCTCTTTTTTGCTGTCTATATTCAATGACTTGGTTCTATATATAAAAGATTTTACTTTATCTGAATTTTCATCTAATACTTCTGGATAAAAACTAATTATTTTTTGTGACATCATTATTCACCTCCGAATAGTTATTCGAATAGCACAAGTTTCTGTGTCATATATATTATTACATATTTTTCCATTAAAGTCAAGCGTTATTTATTTTTTGCTAATAAATAACTCTTTATACCCTGTTTCTTCATCCATTTTTCTATCAAACGTATATGAATCAAGTTCAAGTATAACTATTTCAGCAGTAGTATTTACTAAACATCCATATTTTAAATGCCCCCCATAAGTTTTAAGTTGTTCATCTGATACTGCAATATGAATATGACATCCATCTAATGATAAAGTACCTGTTACTGATACTATTTCTAGCTTTTGTTTTAAAGTAACACAACTTACCCCACTTGCATCACGAATTACTGCTTCATACAAACAACCAACACCTGATATAATGACACCTGATCTTATATTGTTATCTATAGTATACTTCTCTAATGACTTCTTTAAATCATCACCTTTTACTAATCTAAATGCATGTTCTTTCATATTATTTTCTCCTTTAAATTTAATATAATTATATCATAATAAAAAAATAATGCAACAATATAAAAAATACCCTTTCATATTAACTATACATAAAAGTAAAGTTCAATACAAAAAGGTAATGTTTTATAATATTAATTACACTAATTTACAAGTTACTATATATTCATATCCGTCCTTAGCCTTGTTATGTTCTTTCATTAGTTCAACATTCTTACCTTGATACTGTGCTTCAATATATATATGAGCAAGAGCAATACCAATATCTATTTTAGCCATTCTATCCATAAGTATTATAACATTTTTGCAATAAACAGATATTTCATTTTCTTTCATCTCAAAATACCATGCTTGTTGATTTGAAGCTGATGGAGCTAATCTAACAGCTTCCATTATACTATTTGTTACAGTTAAATTTGATATTTCGGATATATCTTTTCTTTTAAGTTGAGAAACATCTTTTCTATATATAGACTCATTAGATTTACCTAATGCTATCATAACAACATAATCAAAAGTATTATCTTTTGATATTACTGCAGTTGGTTTAGCAGCGCCAAGCCAACAAGTTCCTATTCCCTTTTCTGTAAGGTACATAACTAGTTGCTCTAATATATATCCTGCATTTATTAGATAATTATCTTTTTTTTCTGAAGTTATTGATATATAATGTGGAGCTTTAATTTTAAATAACCCCGCTATTTGTTTTTCATCATTTAAAATATATGTTTGTGTTTTAATTGATGAATCATATGGCTTTATAGTTTCTATATATTTTTCAATATCATTAATTGTATCAGTATCTAATGAAACCATATCATATTTTCTTATTGATTTTCTTTTTAATATATATTCGTACATATTTAATACCTCATCTTTCTTATTATTATTTAATTTATGAATATTTATCTTAATGCATAAGTTTTATATATTCTATACATTATCACATACTACTATACCAAAGTCAACATGTATATAAAAAAGAATAACCTTTTTATTCAAAGGTTATTCTTTTTAAATAAATTATAATAACTTAAAACTAAATATTATATTAATCTGCAAGTTATTACATATTCATAACCACGCATAACTTTATTTTCTGTTTTAATTGATAGTTCAACATTCTTACCTTCATCTTGTGCTGCAATATATATATGAGCAAGCGCAATACCAATATCTATTTTAGTCATTCTATCCATAAAATTTATTACTTTTTTATAATATACAGATATCTTATTCTTACTAATTGCAAAATACCATGGTTGTTGATTATATCCTGATGGAGCTAATCTAACTGCTTCCATTATACTATTTGTTTTAGTTAAATTTGATATTTCAGTTATCTTTTTTCTTTTAAATTCAGAAACATCTTCTCTGTATATAGATTCATTAGATTTACCTAATGCTATCATAACTACAAAACGTAGTGAAGTATCTTTTAACATTTCTGTATTTGGTTTAGCACCACCAAGCCAACAAGTTCCTATTCCTTTTGATGTAAGATAAATAACTAGTTGTTCTAGTATATATCCTGCATTTATTAAGTAATCTCCTTTTTTCTCTGAAGTTATTGCTATATAGTGTGGAGCTTTACATTTAAATAAACCTGATATTTTCTTTTCACCATGAAGTATAAAAGTCTGTGTCTTAATTTGTGCATTATATGGTTTTATAGTTTCTATATATTTTTCAATATCATTAATTGTATCAGTGTCTAATGGACCCATGTCATAATTTCTTACTGACTTTCTTTTTAACATATATTCGTACATATTATAGCACCTCTTCTTTCATATTATTTTATTAACATACTGATTATGCAAAAGCTTTCAACAACTCATTTAATTTGCTTTCTATATTATACATATTAGCATATTTATCTAGTAATACAAGATCTTTCTTTTTCTTTTTTGCATATTTCTTAATAGCATCTAGATATATTTTTTCATCAAGCATTTTATCGTTACTCACAATATCACAAATTGTCTTTTCTAGATTATATGATCTAACAACATTACCATAAGGTGTTTTTATACTAGTCATTCCTTTGTTATATATATTATCTTTAGCAAAGTGCATAATTACATTCTTTTCTTTTTTTAAATCACTACCGCTATAACTGGTAGGAATTATAACATTAATATCAATAGGAGTTTTATCTAACATACCATGAAAAAATAATGCTGTTTCATAAATGAATATAGCATATGGGTATTTTAATTGTAATAAGTACCATTCATCTACTTGAACATTTTTTAATGAATATGTGTTATTTTCAACTCTTTCTATTAAGCCTTTTTTTAGCATAGTAGACAATACATGTCTGCCGAAGCCTCTTTCTTCTACTTGTTTAGTTGTTAATACTCCATCATTTTCATTAAATAATTCTATGATTTTGTCAAACATATTTGAACCTCCTTAAAAGCTAACCTACTAATATAACTGAATTATACCACAAATCATGATATTTGTAAACTATTTGCAAAGTTAAAATTTGATTTAGGCTATGTTTAAGATAAATTCTATAAATTAATATTATATAAATGTTAGATATAATAAGCTACTTAAAGAATAAACATCTTTTAGCTGAGCTTACATCAAATTTTGATACATAGTTAAATAATTTCAAAGCAAGTAAAACAATTATTTACAAGTAAATGCAATATATACTTGACATTAAGTATGATATATGTTATACTTTGTAATGTAAGGAGATTGTATATGAAAAACAAACGAATGAAAATTGCTCGTATTGAATGTGATATGAAACAAGAGGATTTAGCAAAAGCTGTGGCTGTTACACGCCAAACAATTGGAATGATTGAATCAGGCAATTATAACCCTTCATTAAACCTTTGTATTTCAATATGCGAAGCACTTGGTAAAACATTAAATGAATTATTTTGGGAGGAAACACATGAAAAATAACGCAGTACAAGATGAGCGAGCTGTAGCTCAAAAAAATAAAATTGGCAGTGAAGTCTGCAATCTATTACTTGGTGGACTATTTATATCCTTACTTGTTAAGGAATATATTTTAAATTTATCTTTTTCACAATATGCTACAGAGGTTATATGCTTATTTGGAGCTGTCATATATATTGTGATTAGGAATATCATAGCAGGAAATGATTTATATGGAGTAAAAAATAACGGTAAAAAATCAGTTATAGTAACTAGCCTTTTATGTGGCTTAGCAATATGTGTAACTGCAGGAATTGCAAATTACGCAAGATATTACGAGAAATATGCAGATGGAACATTTCTTATAACTTTGGCAATTTTATTTGTTAGTGGAACAGTTATAACATTCTTTGTATACTCACCTATATATATACTAAATCAAAAGAGACAGACAAAAATTGCAGAAGAATTAGATAAAGAGGAAAGCGATATAAAGTAGTAATAAAATAAAAAACAACACATAAATTATATATAAATTTATGTGTTGTTGTTTTATAAAGGTAACTGAAAATTTGATTGTTGTTGTGCAACAACCTCTTGCTTACCTTGTTCAATATGTTCTGCTTCTTTTGGGTTTAATATACTTAAAAGTTGTTGCAGTTCTCCTACATGATTTTTCTCTTCATCTGCAATATGATGAAGAATCTTTTTTGCTCTTTCATCACTAGTAGCTAATATATGTGCCTCATATCCAACAATTGCCTCAAGTTCACCAGCTATGTCGACACGAATTGCTTGTACAAGCTCATCTTCTGACATTTGACGTGGTATATTACCAGCAAATGGATTTCCTAATAATGCCATAATATATCATTTCCTTTCATATATTATGTATTATTTACAAATATGAAAGGATATATTCACAAATAAAAAATATATTTTATACTACTCACATCTATTTATTAAATTCAACACCCCTTTTAAAATTTACTTTATATTCATAACGATATAATCATATCTAAATTATAATAATTAGTATGTTTTATAGCAAATTCGGAATTTCCGAATTTAGTCATTGTATCACTTTTTGTTAGTTCCTTATCAACATATATGTTTTTTCTTTTTCCATCACTTCAGTGTGCTCAAAAACGAGCATACTTCTGATTCATTTATACAAACCCATAAATTAATTAATTTAATAGTATTAGTACATATATATTTACTTTAAATTATTTAAAAAATCACTAACTATAGGTTTAATTTGAGTCCAAAAAGATATCAAATTAGAACTAGAAAGTTTACATTCAACCTCATTTAATGAAAGCCATAATATATCATGAACTAAACTCTCATCAAAAACCTTTAAACTACTACCTTCATCATAAGATAAATAATAATGAGCCTCAACATTTTGACCTTTAGTATCTATATAAGCTAAAATAGGTAAATCTTTAAAATCAATAATTCTACATATACGCCCAGTCTCTTCTTCAGTCTCTCTAATAGCACATTCTTCTAAAGTTTCTCCAACTTCTAAATGTCCTTTAGGAAAAGAATAATCATCTTGTTTTTTTCTATAAATTACTCCTACCTTTTTATTATTAAAATCTAATAAAATACATCCAGCTTTTTTAACTATCATATTGACTCCTTTACTAAGATTTTCAGTTACCTATTTTATTTATTCCTTTTTTAATAAATTTCTAATCAAAACTTTTACTTTCTAATTGCTGTATATTTTTTTTTATTATTACTTCTAAATATTGAAGTTCATAAAAATATACTATATCAGGTGAAGGATTAGTCATCATAGTTTCATTATTAGTTTTTCCTCTTTCATATCTCTTAATTGATCTCATTAAGTTATTTCTTTGATTTATAAGTAATTCCAAACTTAAATTTTCTATATTTTTTTCATACTGTTCAGGACAAATCATCATGATTACACCTCCTAATTGACATTAATCGTATCATAATTCAAGTAAACATATTAGATTTAATTTCTATTATGCATGACTCTCTCTTATTCTATTTATATGTTCTTTTCTTGATTCTCTATCTTGTATATTTGCTTCTTTTATTTTGTTATACATTTCACAAGCTTCTACACTAGATATTCTCTTTTCACTTAATGAATCAAATTTTTCTAATATATCATTTAGATGGTATGTATATCCTACCTTAGTAAATTTATTTTCTATTTTACATTTATCTAAATTAACAGTATCTATAAACAAAACCATATTGTAATACTCAACATCTCTATCTACAATTTCCTTCAAAGCTTCTACATGTCCATAGTTTTGCATAACAGGATTATGGTAAAAATGTTTATGCTTTTTATTGTCTTCACCCCTAGTAATATATGTCCAATCTTTAGCAAACTCTGATCCATATATTTTACCAGTATGAAATTTTGTTTCAATAACAGCTATACCTCTTCTAGTTATAATAAGATGATCTATCTGCGATGTTTCTATCATATCGTTCTTTATCATAACATCATATAAATATGAATATCCTCTTTTATTACAATATGACTCTATAACTTTTTGTGTAATATACTCTCCAATTTTACCTTTTATTCTATTCATATACAGTTGACTATATATACCAGCTGCAACAAATATAGCCATTGCAATTATAACATTAGCAGTACTTGAAAGTATAACAGGTAACATTGAAAATGCAAAAATTGCTAATACTATTATTATTAAACATATAGCTACTTCAAATAAAAACATATATATCTTATATACTAAAAATTCTTTCATATGTACTCCCCTTTATAGACTTTTATTAGATATAACAATTACTTACTATTTATGTGACTTTTCTTTTATTAACTTTTGTATGTCACGTAATTTTTTATAATTAATTTGTTGTTTTACTTGAGATAAAAATTTAATTTCACTACTAATAGCAGAAATCTCTTTTGCTGTTATAGGTTCAAATATCTGTATACTTTTTTTATCAAAAATGTATGCACCATTATATTGAATATCATTTTCAACCATAGAAATAGGATCAATACCTATTAATCTTGCACAAGCAATTATAACACCATCAAATTGAAAAAGTATAATTGATCCTTCACCACAATCCATTCCTGTTTTTCTATAATTATATCGTCCATCATTTTTAATAAGTTCACCCATAAAAAATTCTTTTTGTACTTCTTCAATTAATTTATTTGGAAATTCATCTTTTTTACTCATTGGTAATATACGAATTTGTTTTCCATCTTCCATAAAACACTCTACCCTTCTCTTACACTTATATATATATTATTAATACTATATTTTAAAACGGCAAGTCTACATAATAGCTATTTAATTTTACTTTTAATCCTTCTATAAAAGCAGCTTTTAAACTTTCATTCTTAACCATTAATTTATATTGTTTTATAAGTTCTCTTATATCTTCCACTTCTACTAGTAATTCTCCACTACTAACATCAAGTAATTTTAATATATCTATTGTATCAACAAAAATCCAATTATCCATTTTATCATTTAAATTCTCCAAAAAAGATTCTACCTTCTCATTGGTCATTTCATCATATATAAAAACTTTTTTATCAGAAAATATTTTTCTAGTAATATTTACAAAATTTTCCCTTGCTTTTTCTATATCATCATTTTTATTAATTTCAGGAAAAACATCATTAGTTTCATTTTTTATTTCATCTTCTTCTAATATTATTTCAAGTATATTATAAATTTTGATTTTATCTTCTCCATCAATTATATTTAACTGCTTATTAGTAATTTTAAAAAATTCACTTTCTAATTCATTTTTCTTATTTAAAAAACCTTTATCACATGTTATTAAAAAAATTTTTTCACAAGTAGATGATGTATTAATATATTCTATAATTGATAAGTATAATAAAGTATCTTTAAAGCCTTTATCGCTTGCATCTTCTGCATCATTAAAAGGCGGTTTTTTATATTTAGATCTTTCTAATAATTGAGAAATGAAATTTTTCATATCAATACTAATTTTATCTTTATTAAAAGTTCTATCCATCCAATCATCTAAACTTTTTTCTTGTTCTGCAAAAACTTTTAAAATTTTTGTATTATCAATGATTTTAAGCCAATCATTTTTAGCTTTTGAACCATTAATTTTATCTAATATGCATCTGTATTCTTTTTCTGTTGTTCTTATTTTCTGTCCTTTAATTTCTTCTATAACAATGTTAAATATAATAGCTTTATACTTTTTCCTTATATCTTTTATAATACCATGTATATCATTTTTATATTTTATCATAAAATTTGTATCGAATGTAACTTCTATATTATTCATATTACTTTCTCCCTTGTACACAATATAAAATTATAACAAATTTGCACTCATTAACTCTACTTGTCTAATTACAGTTTGAACTGCATCATCTGCTTGTTTAGGTGGATACTCATATTTTCTAAGTAATCTTTTTATAACAATTCTCATATGAGCTCTAGCTGTTTCTTTTCTATCCCAATCTACTGTTCTGTTTTTTCTAACTGTATCAGTTAATTCTTGGGCTATTTTAATTAACACTTCATCTTTCATATCTAATAAAACAGTTGGATCTTTAACTAATGCACCATAAAAAGCATATTCTTCAACAGATAAGCCTTTTGCTTGTCCTTCATTACTTGACTCAATTATTTCTTTAGACAATTGTAATAACTGTTCTATTACTTCTGCACTATCGATTAATCTATTGTTATATTGTTGCATCAATCTTTTAAGTTTATCTGAAAACAATTCTGCTTTTACTAAGTTTGTTTTTTGAAATATTCTTATATTTCCACTTAATAATTTCCTTAATAATTCTGCAGCAATATTCTTCTGTGTCATATTTCTAATGTTTTTCATATATTCTTCAGACAGTATTGCTATTTCAGGATTATTTTGTTCAGTTGCTTTGAATATATCTATAACACCTTCTTGCATAATTGCTTGTTCTAGTATTGTTATAATTCTACTATTAACTTCGTTCGTTGTTAAAGTTCCTTTTCCTGTTATTTTACATATTCCTACTTTAACAGCTTTAAAATATTCTACTTCTATTTTAGTTTTATCATCTAATAATGATCTTGCTAATGTATCGGCTTGAGTAAGCGCTGTTGCTTCTCTTATAAAGTCTTTTTTATCTTCTTCATCAAACCCAAGTACATAGTTTATACCACTAGATAATGCTTTTAGTCTTTTCTTATTTGAATCTTCAAAAAATTCTGTATAATCAAATCCATAAAATGAATCTCTCATAATCTCTAATTTTTCCATTAGTATATCATACGCTTTGGATATATCAGGAACTTTATCTACATCTCTTTTGGTATATGTATTTAATGCCTCTTTAAGTTCAGCTCCCATACCAATATAATCTACTATAAGTCCTGCCTCTTTATCTTTATATACTCTATTAACTCTAGCAATTGCTTGCATTAAATTATGACCTTTCATAGGCTTGTCTATATACATTGTATTTAAAGAAGGAACATCAAATCCTGTAAGCCACATGTCAACTACAATCACTATTTTAAGCTTACTATTTATATCTTTGAATTCTATTGCTAACTCATCTCTATATTGCTTATTACCTACTATATCATGCCAATCTTCAGGATCATTATTGCTATCTGTTAAAACAACTTTAATTCTACCTTCAAAATCAGGTCTCTGCTCTAATATTTCTTTATACATATTTACAGCAACTTTTCTACTCATACAAACAATTAATGCTTTTGCTGTTAATATATCTTGTCTTGATTCATAATGAGATATAATATCACTAGCAAGCATAAATAGTCTTTGTTTAGAACCTATAATAGTTTCTAATTTAGATAATTCATGTTTTGACTTTTCTATAACATCTTCTGTAGCTTCATTACTATCAGAAAGATTTTCATATTCTTTATCAAGTAGCATTAAAACTTCATCATTCAATTTTAATTTAGCAACTCTATTTTCATAGTATATAGGTACAGTAGCATTATCTTCTACTGCTTGTGTCATATCATATATGTCAATATACTCTCCAAATATTTCTCTTGTACTTCGATCGGTCATATCAATAGGAGTTCCTGTAAAACCTATAAATGTAGCATTAGGAAGTGCATCTCTCATATTCTTTGCATATCCATATTTAAAGCTACCTGTCTTTGCATCTAGTTTAGCAGTTAATCCATATTGTGTTCTATGAGCTTCATCAGCTATAAATATAACATTTTCTCTATCTGTTAATATATCAGAATTATCTTCAAACTTTTGTATAGTAGTAAATATAATACCACCTGCTTTAACAGATAAGAATTCTTTTAATTCTTGTCTACTACCAGCTTGTTTACACTTTTGTGGTAATATCTCTCTATTACAATTACTGAAAGTATTATATAGTTGATTATCTAAATCGTTTCTATCAGTTAAAACAACTATTGTAGGATTATTAAGCGATATATCTTTTAATAATAATCCTGCATAAAACACCATAGCAAAACTCTTACCACTACCTTGTGTATGCCATACAACTCCAGCTTTTCTATCTTGTCTTATCAAAGCATTTTTTGTACATGTTATAGCTTTTTTAACGGCAAAATATTGATGATATCCTGCAAATATTTTAGCAGTAGTTTCTTCTTTCTTTTGAAATACAATAAAATTTCTAATAAGTTCAATTAATCTTTCAGTTCTAAATACACCAATTAACAAAGTTTCTACTTGCTCTATATTAGTTCCAGGTTTTTCTCCATCTTTAGATTTCCAAATCATATATCTAGAAAAATCTGCTGTAATAGTTCCTACTTGTGCATTAATACCGTCAGTTATAACATTAAAAGCATTATAATAAAATAATGTTTTAATATCTTGTTGGTAGTTTTTTATTTGGTTATATGCATTTTCAATTGTAGTATCTTCTTTAGTAGCATTTTTAATTTCGACAACAACTAAAGGAATACCATTTACAAATATAACTACATCAGGTCTTTTATCTTTATACTCAGAAACAGTATATTGATTAACTACATTAAATACATTATTATTAGCACAACTATCCACTAACTTAGCAGTATATGTTTTATTATCAGCCATAGGAACTTCTATACCCATAATTAAATATTTATTAAACTCTTGATTACATTGCACTAACTCAATAGAATTAAAGTTTCTAATCTTACGATATATCTCATCAATTATTTCAATAGTTATATCTTTATTTATATTAAACATACTACTATAGAATATATATTTTAATATAACTTCTCTATAATCTCTAAAAATATCAGGTCCATATATATGTTCATAACCTAATGATTTTAAACTTTCTATTAATGCTAACTCTACTTGTTGTTCATTAAACATTGTAGTTCCTCCTTTAATTACTATTTATTAAAATATTTATCGAATTCTTGTATTATATTCCTACTATATATCCATTTACAAGCACCTTTCTGATTTTTATCATCAAGATATCTTGGGTAAGCAAAGTTAATATTCTTTCTTACAATGCAATTAATTTTATTGAACTCAATTCTATTGAAATCTACATATCTCTTATATAACTCTTCAATTAATTCATCATAATATAATGGATATCTTTCAGATATCTCTTCACCAGTAAATTTAACCTTTAAAGCTTCTTCATCATTATCTTTTATTACGTTTACCGAAGAATACTTTTCTTTACTCTTAGTAAACGTTATTAAAGTTGATAACACAATATTATATTTATCATTAGGATTTGACTTATGAATCTTATTTAATTCACAGATCTTACTTCTCAAATTTTCGATATAGTCATTTTTAGATATATTTATTGTGCTAATTACTGTTTCTAAATTATAAAACGATATTGGCATTAGATAAAAATTATATTGAGTTAAATCTTTATCAAAATACTCTTTTATAAACACTACATAATTTTTTAAATTTGCTGTTCCAAGTTCATATACCGTTACAGTTAATCTATAATCTCTATTCATCAAGTGAACTGCATTGTTTCTTATATCTTCTAATAATCTTATGTTTTGTATACACTTTACATCAATATTATTGTTATTTTCAAATTCTGACAACAACCTATCTAATCCTATAGTCTTATAGGCTCCTGAAATCTTACTTTTATCATATTTCCATTTTTTAGTTAATTTATTGTTTTTGTCTGAAGTAAACTTTTTTATATATATTTTTTTGACATTACCTTTATTATCTTTAATCTTTTTTGCTTTCAATATTAGTTCCCAAGCATTTATCATTAAAATAGCAAAAGTTTCTTCTCTATATTTAAAATCCGGTTTATTGTATATCTCTATTGCAGAAATTGCACAGTTTATTGACTTTTCTACAATGCTATCAACTATCGACTTCATAATTTCACCTTTTAACCTTTTTTATATTTCTATTATAAATAATATCGACTTAACAAATTACATCATTACATCTTTAATATTTATGTCTCAATTCATTAATTTTGGCAGTATTATATCTCTTAGTTTAATAAGATTCTCTATTCGATATCTATTGTTTTGTATACTAGAGAACAATTCCTTTTCAATTATATGAATTTTTTTTATAATTACATCGATACTAAATATTTATTAAACTCTTGATTACATTGCACTAACTCGGTAGAATTAAATTTTCTAATCTTACTATATATGTTCATAACCTAATGATTTAAAACCTTCTATTAATGCTAATTCTACTTGTTAGTTAAACATAATTTTTCATCCAAAATATTATTTGTCGCTAAATTTACTAAACTGTTTCTTTAAGTTAATTAAATTAAGTATTCCATCTGTATTACCAGACACTGCATTTTCCATAATCTTTCCCATACTTCCATACATTGCACTACCTTCGAGCTCTTTTTGTTTTATTAATATTTCGTTCTTCGCTTTTTCTTGCAATATTTCCAAATTATATTTATGTTCTCTTTCTTTTGCATCCATTTCTAATTTGTGTTTTTCTTTTATTGCTTCAATATTAATTTCATGCTGTTTAATTAATTTATTTATATCTAATTCATTATTTGTTTTAAGAGTTTGCAACTCTTGCTTAAATTTTTTACCTGACATAAAATAAGCTCCTATTCCTGAAGCTAGTGCTGTTATAATTGATACTAAGTATGGTGCTAATTCTTTTAACATATCTATTCTATACCTCCAAATTTATATTTTCTAAATTGATTTCTCCATTAAGTAATTTTGGTAACAATATATCTTTTAATTTTGACAAATATTCATTTTCACTTATTAAATTTATTGTTTCATTTAATATTACATCTAATTTTTCTACTAAATATAAAAAAGTATAACTTTCTGAAAAAACAATTTTTTCATTTCCTAAAACTCCTAAGCTTAAATTTTCCTGAACACCCTGTACTATTTTTGATTTTATATTACTCTGAAACTCCTTGTTTTTTAAAACATTATAAATATATGATTTAAATGCAACATCTTTTAATCTAATGAATGCAATTGCTTGGTTAATGTTTGATTCATTTAATTCTTTAGTTATGATAGCTGTTCTACCAATAGTACCAGCAATTGAAAATAAGATATCGTCTTCTAAAACAATTGATCTTTTTAATGTTTTTTCATGAATATCGATTGGTATCAACTCTACATTTTTTAATAATATATTTTTTTCGTTTGATACATCCTTTACTTTTATAAACATTATTGTTTTTTCTCCATTAGAATTTTCAAAATCTTCCTTAGTAGGAGTAGAACCTTTACTTATTTTTTTACATATTTTTGTTATATTAATTACACTCCACCCATCAGGTATCAATCCAAATTCACTTTCAACCATCACTCCACCACTTGATTTATATGGTTTACTTTCTTCATTTGGAAACTCAAAATCTAAAAACCATCTTTTAAATAATATTTGTGATACTTTTTGTAGATTCTCATTTATTTTATTATTTATTTGAATCTTTAAATCTATACTAGTTAAAATATCCACTATCTTTTTTTGATTAATAATACTAGGTAGATTAATTTCTAAATTCAAGAAAGAAGAATGATTTAAATCTAAAATAGTTGTTCCAGATGCTACACTTATCATTTTATTGTACATTTTAATATTATTTAAAGAATAGTATAAAAATCCAGGTAATATAATTTCTTTTGGTGTAACTTTAAAGAAGTTGTTATGAAAACAACCTTCAACATTGGTTAAAACTTGACCTGTATTACCAGTTCTTACTACCAGTATCTCATTTTTATTGCAAATAACACTTTTTTTTGGGTTTTCAATATAATATTGATCTGTATTACCTTTAAGAAACTGAACCGTTATATAAAAAAATCGGTTTATTCCAGGCTCTTTATATCGTTTAGATATCGGTATTTGAAGTCCCTGATTGACTGTACATAAGTTTGCTAATTTTTGCTCTTTAAATTCCATAGCCTATAGCCTCCAAAGATTTACGTATTTTTTCTTCTAGTTCTTTAGATTCTTCAAATTGTTGTTTTAGTGTAGATGTTATATCTATCATTTTATCTTCAAATGATATTCCATCATCTTCTATTTCTTCTATTCCAACATATCTTCCTGGAGTGAGTATACTGTTATTTTCTTGTATTTCTTTTGTATCAGCTGATTTACAAAATCCTTGTATATCTTCATAGTTATTGTTGTTTCTCCAATTGTGATATGTATCTGCTATTTGTTGTATATCTTCATCAGTTAATTCTCTTACTTTTCTATCTATCATAGTTCCTAATTTTTTTGCATCTATAAATAATATTTTGTTTTTTGTATATTCTGTTTTTGTTTTTCTCATTATCCATAAAGAACAAGGTATACCTGTTGCATAGAATAATTGACCGGGCATTGATACTATACATTCTACTACATCTTTTTCTATCATTTTTTTACGTATATTTCCTTCATTAGATGTATCACTAGATAATGATCCATTAGCTAGTACAGTTCCTACAACACCTTTTTCTGGTGATATATGATGTAACATATGTTGTAACCAAGCATAGTTTGCATTACCTGTTGGTGGTATTCCATATTGCCATCTTATATCATTTTGTAATTTATCTCCACCCCAATCAGATATATTAAATGGAGGATTAGCTATAACAAAGTCTGCTTTTAAAGTTTTGTGTAAGTCATTATGAAATGTATCTGCATTACTACTTCCTAAATTACTGTCTATTCCTCTTATTGCTAAATTCATTTTTGCTAGTTTCCATGTTGTAGGATTTCTTTCTTGTCCATATATTGACACATTATTTACATTTCCTTGATGGTTTTTTATAAATTTAGTGGATTGTACAAACATTCCACCACTACCACAAGCTGGATCATATACTCGACCATTATATGGTTCTATAATTTCTACTAATGTTTTAACTATACATGTTGGAGTATAAAATTCTCCTCCACCTTTTCCTTCAGCAGAAGCAAACTTACTTAGAAAATATTCATATACTTTTCCTAACATGTCCATCTCTTTTGCACTATCTGTTCCTATTTCTATATTAGTAAACAACGTTACTAGTTCTCCTAACATTGTTTTTTCAAGTTCAGGTCTTGCATAATTTTTATTAAGTACACCTTTTAAAGATGCATTTTCTTTTTCTACTTCTTCCATTGCTAAATCAATAATTTTACCGATTTCAGCTGTGTTAGTATATCTTGTGATTTCACTCCATCTAGCAATCTTAGGAACCCAAAATATATTATCTTCTGTGTATGCATCTTTATCCTCAATATCTGCTATATTATTTTTTAAAAGTTCATTATATTTAGTTTCAAATGCATCAGATATATATTTTAAAAATATTAATCCTAAAACAACATGTTTGTATTCCCCTGAATCCATACTTCCTCTTAATTTATCTGCTGCTGTCCATAATTTATTTTCATAGTCTAAAATTGCGTTGTTTTCCTTTGCCATATATATTAAACCTTCTTTCTTTATTTTTTGACATTTTATTACACGAATATTATACAACAAAAGTGTTGGTTAATCAATTATATCTCCTATAATATGTAATATTATACCAAATTTATTTAGATTAATAACTATTTATATTTTCAACTATTATTTTACTTTCATTTTTCTTTATTAATGTTACTATAAATAGATATTTTAAATAAAAAAATAACAAGACTTATTTTCTTCATAAGCATTGCTATTTTTTGTTTTATTTATTTTAATTCATAATTTTTAATTTAATTACTTGTTGTCCATTTATATCTTATTTTTAAATCAGCAAAACGTTCCCAAGGTATCTCACCATCATGTTGTAACCTTCCTACAAGTATGCCAGGATGTATATTGTTTTCTTTTGCAAAATCAATAATTGATGTTTTTTTATAATCCATTTTGCCAATAAATTGTTCATATTTATCTTTATTAATTATTTTGTTAATTGAGTATTCATCTGCTTCTTTTTCAATTTGTATAGTTACGTCAGACATATCATGGTCAATCATATTTTGTTTCTTTTTAATATGTAGTAAAATATGCCCAACTTCATGAAAGAAAGCAAACCAAAAGTGATCATTACTACTATATCTAAGACTTATTTGAATTATAGGGTTATTTCCTATCCAAGTAACTGCACCCCTTACTTTACTATTAGGTACTGCTTCTTGCATAACAAAATAAACACCACTTTCATTACAAAGTGTTTTTATTTTATCAAATAAATCTACATCCGTTTCTGTTATTAATGCTGATATTTTTTCAACATTTTCTTCAAATTTATATTTATCAAATTTACCAACTGTTTGCTTTCTTGATTCTATTTCACATTTTCTAATCCAAACTAATAAAGGTTCTGTTTTAAATCCATCTTCTTTAAAAGCATAATTACTAATTTTAGGTAGATACATTTCTTTTAATATATCTATACTTCTAACTCCAAAAAAGTTTAACAATTCATATACTTTTTCTGCAAGAGTATCACCTTTACTTACATTTATCCATTTTTTTTGTAGTAAAAAATTTAATTGAAACTCTCTTTCGATTTCTTCTAAATCTTCTTTTTCTAATTCTTCAATTATTTTGTTTTTTTCCAAAAAGCTTCTGTATTTTGTCTCATAATTCATTAATATTTCATGATTTAGCCCTATAACTTGTTCTAATGCCATTGCCATTTCAATTGTTAATAACACCTGATTATTCAGCAATTTGCTTATGTGTTTTTCACTTATTTTTAATCTTTCTGATAATTCCTTTTGTGATATATTATAACATTCTAATCTTTCTTCTACCAATTCACATGTGGGCATAAAATAATTTGTTTTTAAAACTCCCATATTATTCCCTCTATTCTATTTATTCATCTTTTTATTCATTCATCTTTTTATTCATTCATCTTTTTATTCATTCATCTTTTTATTCATTCATCTTTTTATTCGTTCATCTTTTTATTATTTTACTCACATTATATTATTATTATATTTATTTTTTAGATTTTTATACTATTTCTATTTATTATGATAATCTACTATATCCATTATTTTTATTTTAGTTATTTCTTCTTTATTATATGGCATATCATATCCATCTGGTTTTATAATCAAGCGCCAGTTTTCTTTTATTGATATAGCATAGCAACCTTTATATTCGTGATCTAAAAGGTGGCATCTTTCTGGTTGATCTGTCGGAACCTGATTTAAATTATCCACAGTTTGTAACATTGATATTCTAGCCATTATTTTTTTATCCAATATATTATATTTTTTTCTTATTTCTTTATTGTTACTCAATATTTTTCTTAACTTTTTATCTGGTACATCAATTTGCATTTGCATCATCTATTGTAAATTTTAATATATTTATGTTTATCAAAACAGATTCCCCCTTCCAATATTTATATTATATCACAGTTAACCTTAAAGGTAAATAGTTTTATTAAAATTTGTACGTTTTTTTGCAAATAATCACTTATTTTATTATATTTTGTTAACTATAGTAGTTTTTTCTTATAGTACTAAAACTATTGAATTGAATTGAAAATACTTTACATACCAATACTAATTAAATTTGGACTAGTTATCATGGGTTTTTACCAAAATCTTACTAAACTATTTTATATATTAAAAGAAGCCTACTAAGTAATGAGAAGTAATTACTCTGAAAGATAAATAACTTTTTACATTTTCTTATATATCTTAGAACAAGTTCAAAATCAGTAGTATACAAAAACAAAAGATAAGTAACTGCTAAAGCAATTACTTATCTTTTATTTGGTAATAGGTCTCAGAATTGCACTGAGGACTTTGTATTTATCATAATTTTATTTGTGTAAAAGTTTATTGGTATAAAAATATTAATTCCCTATTATATATTACCAAAGCCAACTGCAATATTTTTTTTAATCATACTATATACCTCCATCAAACAAAATTCTATACTTAGAGACAATAAAGTCTCGAGCAGAATATTAATTAGTGAAGGGAACATATAAATTAATATGCCATAAACAACAAATAAAAGTGTTGATAACTATATTTTATAACAAATTAATTATATCATATTTCTTTTAATATTACAACTGTACTTATATATACTAAAAAGTATTTACTAAATTACATTATTTTAAATCTTTATATTTTTCACTACATCCTTTTGCTTTTTCTATTGGATATTTTAATTCATTTAAAGCTACTTTTCTTTTTAATTCAGTAGTTAAATCAATATCATTCATTTGTGCAAATCTTAAAACAAAGTATAATATGTCTACTAATTCATCAGCTACTTGTTCCCTTTTTTCTCCGTTCATTATTTTATTTATTTGTTCTTCATTTTTAAATCTAAATAGATCTAATAGTTCTCCTGCTTCAGTAGATATTCCTATTGCTAAATCTTTAGGATTATGAAATTGAGACCAATCTCTATCATCACAAAATTTCCCAACTATTTCTTTTAGCATATCTATTGTATATTTATTATCCATTTACATTTCCTCCACTTTTAATTTTCTATTGCTTTATATGTATTTTATCATTTTTTACATTAGAAAGCAATGTATCATTTATTTTTTGTCGGTTTTAGGATACATTTGTAAATTTTAGGCATATATTGTCTCGATATCTCAGTTTTATATGTTGAAAATATTTAATTTCACTTATTAAAAAACAATTTATTCAGATTATTTTATAAAATAATTGAAGCATATTACATTCCTCTTTAAAGCAAGTCGTTATAACCAATTTAATTATTAAAAGTCCTTGTCTTGGTGTTACAATGCCAAAATACATAACAGACCTCTTTACTCCTTCCTCAGACTTTATCTTGGAGCAAATAAATTGATTATACAGTTTTTGAAGCTGAGTTTGGAAGTATAACTTAAATCTACTGATAATGTTTCTGCATGTTTTAATATACTCTGTGAAACTACACATAAAATTAGTAATAAGGATATAGAACCCACTAGTTAAAAATATATTAAAATATTTGACAATCATAATTTCTATATGACTAGACATACATTTGCTACTTGATATTTAGGAGCTGTAATGAATATAAATGTTGTTTCTAAATTATTTGAATACTCAAAAATACAAATAACCCTAGATATTTACTCTCATGTTCTTGAAAACTTTGAAGATGAAGAAATATCTAAGGTTACCAATTATTTTAAGGATAAGTAGCTGTTTTATGATGAATAATAAAATTTTCATCCTATTTTAATTTTTATAGATTCATACTTAAATTTTCTTTCTCCGTCTTTTTCCTGTAAATGCAATCTTATATCGTATTTACTTCTTCCACCTTTTTTCAATATATCTTTTACTATTCTCTCTGTATTAATAATATTTGTTGTTAAATATAAGTTTATTATACTTCCTGTTTCTTGAAGTATAGCGAACATATCACTAACTTTCTCAATGAGATCAACAGATTCTATTCTCAATTCGCCGCTACTTGCTTTTTTTCTTGAAACAATAATTGTATCAAATTTTCGTTTTTCATCAGGTAATTGATCTATAGTTACAGGATAAGTATCTGCTATCATTAGATTAGATTCTCTTATATTTATTGAAAATTTAAAGTTGGTTTTATCTATTTCAGCTAATTTTTCAATATTCTTTTCATAGTCTTGTTTTGTTAAATTCCATATTTGCGGTCCTAATAAAAACCAAAAAATTTTATCATATGGTTTTCTTTCAAGCTCTATTTTATAGCCTAAAATATTTACAATAATATAAGTAAATTTACTATAAGAACCATAATCATTTCCACTTAAAAATATTTTTTTCGAATTAAGTTTTCTTAATCCCCAAAATATTATAGCAAACGCCACTAAATAAATACATATTTTACTTCCTGATATTTTAAATTCATTGCCTGTAAATGTTTGCCAAAAGTCTGATATCCTCTGAACATCAAGAACAAATGTTACTAAATATGGTACAAGTATTAATATTAAAATTTGGATTATTATATACCATAGTTTAAAAATCTTTTTAAGAATATCTTTTTTCATAAATCTTTTCTCCTTTATATGAATATACGGATATCATATTTTTACAAGTTAGGATATGTACATATTGTTTGCCCCATTTTTCCCATTGTTCTAAATCAATACTTGATGGTAATGAATTAGTAATGGGATGATGATGCCATGTTCCAATTATTTTATTTCCTTTAGGAATGTGATATATTTTATAATCGTCACTTTTAAAACTAATACTGGATGATTCTCCAACCTTTGTAGTCAAAGCTTGAATATTTAAATTTATTAATTTCATTCCAAACAACATACCTCCATATTCAATAGGTTTGTCCATACATTGTTTCAAAAGTTTAATTACATTACCATTAATGTTAATCTTCATCAAAATTTACCTCTATTACTTCACCAGATATATATTTTTTAATAGCTTCTTTAGCTAATTTATTTAGATTCTCTTCATCATAGACAGCTATTGATTTTCCACAGCCATTTCCTATCATACTTTTTCTCCCACTACCATTATCATAAAAAATAAATTTTCGAAAACCTTCTGCTACATTTTTAATATTTACATGAACAAATTTTCCAAATCCACCAAAAGCATCTACTCCAATGAATATTATTTTTTGATTTTTTTCGCAATTTTTTTCCAGATAAATTTTAATATCTATCCAAGCATTAGGATTATCTACCGATACATATATTTCATCACAATCACTAATAAATCTACTACTACTTTCAGACTTAATTTTAATTTTATATCCTTGTATTAAAATATCCTTATTAAGTATTTTACAAAATTCTTTGACAGCATCTATTTTATATTTATTCTTATATGGAAATGCAAATCTAAACACATTATCAACTGTAAACATTCCATCATCTATAAGTACAATTTTATTAAGTTCCTTTGATAATAGATTTTTAATTATATAGGAATTAACTGATCCAACACCTATAAACGCAATTTTCTTTTTAATTGTATCATAATTAATACCCGATACTCTCTGACAAGCTTTTGTATACCTATCATAATTAACTTTTATTTCATTTTGCGTTTTTAAAATATATACAGATGCTCTGTTATATTTGCTAGTATATAGTCTAAATATTTTATTTTTTGGTAAAGAACTAATAGTTTCCCATAAACCATTAACATCATTTATGCAAATATCTTTTGCAATTGTTAAATTATTTTTTTTTAAAGGTTTAACTTTTTTATATTCCAAGAGATTTTTACAATAATATTGCAACTCTGATAAAAACTCCAAAACTCTCAAATTTTCAGGTAAACTTACTAACCATGGAATATATATTTCTATACAATTTTTAAGCATTTCTTCTTCGTTTAACTCTTTGAGTTGAACTACTTTATTTCCAACTATACATAAACTGCCATCCATCATAATATGTGGAATCTTACCAAAATAGTTCTTGTCCAAATATATTATTTTTTTATCTTTATACTCATAATAAATATTTATACCCATATAATTTATTTGTATAATTGACTCTTTAATTACATAATTAGAATCATATTTTTTGAATAAGTCTATCAATTTATTATTCATTTCCTAATGTCCCTATAAGTCCTGATGGCTTATGAATTTTTCTTTTATTAATTATACTAGTATATACTGTATTTTCAACAAGAGACGAAAATTGTTTTTTGATCAAGTATAATGATATTCTATCTATAACTGATATCAATTGATTAATATCAGTTACTTTGTAAAAAGTATTCCCTGTATAATATTCGCTTTTTTCAGGTCCAATAATTCCATTAATTTTGACATACTCTTTTATATATCTTAACATCTCACAAATACTTTCAAAAAGCTTATCTTCCATATTATCAAGATTGGTGTTTTCAATTACAAATAAATTTGTTGCTATACTCGGTATTTTATTATTTTCTTCTATTTTTAACTCTTCAGCCATTACTTTGATGAAATGCTTTAATAACCTTATTATATCTCTTTTTACAGGATCTGTAGATAATTCGTCTTTTATAAATTTTACAAGTCCTTTTGGATTTGCAATTTGTTTTTCTTCATTCCCTTTTATACTATTGTGAAAATATATATTATTATGTTCCATATTATAAATTGCAATATCAATTTTATACCCATCTTTAAAATCAATTGTAATACATGGTTTTTTAAGTTTTATACTATATTGTGTAAAATAAGTTCTTAAACTATGATATATTTTTTGCCTTAAGGTAATATCATAATCTGTTACAACTAATAATCCGATATCAGCATCGACTTCGTAACTTTCGTGCTTTATAGCAGTGCTAGTTGCATAACTTCCTTGTAAAAAAGTAGTAGTTTCACTTCCTGTAGAATCTGTACTAAAATCAAATTCTGTGAAAATTAATTTTCCATTATCAATAATGGCATCACTTTCCATAAGAGCTTCTCTTACTTTATTCACATAGTTATTCAATTTCATACTTTTATAATCATTGTTCCTATATCCAATCGATATCTCAGCTAAAATTTCTTCTAAATCTATTTCTTCCATCTTTATCCTCCTCGAATTAATATTAAATTAATGTATTCAATATATTAATTTAATATTGTATCATATTTTTCTACAATATTCTTTAGCGAATGCTGTCTAGTTTTGTCGAAACAGCAAACTTTAATCAATTTAAGATAATCACCTCTTTAACTAAACTGTAACCATTTATACACCTTGTTAGTCCATCTCATTGCTACTTTCTTTGCAGTAAAATGCGAAAAGTAGCATTTTTATGAAAACATCAAAACCTTAATTTCTAGTTTGTACTATCAAATATTATCGCCCTAATACTTCAATTAACTTATTATATAACTTCTCTTTTTCTCCACTTCCATTTGTTTTTAATCTTAATATTGGTATATCATACTTCTTTAAAATGTTATCTTTCATGTTATCTCTTTGTAATTGTTTTTTGTTATTAGCATGATATGCATATCCATCTACCTCAATAACAAGTATTGGTTCATTATTTATTTTATTATAAATTAAAAAGTCTGTATGTGTTGAATTATTCATTGCAAATTTATACTCTTCTGGAGTTAGTTTTGTTGTATCTTTAATTAACTTTTGTAATGATTGGTTTATTACTTTACCTAGGTTAGTAAATCCATTGTTACTAAATGTTTTTTCTATTAAATCATTCATTATATTTTCAGAATCATACTTTGATACTTTTTTTGATTTTTTACGAAATTTTGTTAGTTTATTTGAATAGCAAGTATATAGTAAATCAAATACAGAATACACCTTACTTTCAATTGTAATACCGTTGTTATATTCAATGTATTTTATTAGATTACCTATGTTAGTGTTTTTAATATTTTCATCATTATCAGTTACTACTAGTATTAATTTATTTACTGCTCTAGATACCGCAACATTTATTAGCTTCGGATTATCTATAAATTTATTTATTTGATTCGATACTGTTGAAATTATAATTATATCTTTTTCACGACCTTGAAACTTATGTACAGTATCAGCTTCTATATTAACATTATTTATTACTTTTTGTAATTGCTCAGCTTGTTCTCTATATGGAGATATTATTCCAATACTATCTAAATCCGTACAAATATTTTTATCTGGAAGTATTTCTTTGAGTATTAAATCAATTTGTCTTTGGTTTGACATTCCTCTTTGATGATTTCCTTTAGCTGTTTTATATACCATTAGAGGTTCTACTTCTTTATTTTCACTAAGTACTATTAGTTTATTATCGTAAAACATTTTATTACAGTATCCTATTATTAGTGGATGACAACGATAGTGTTCTTTAAGTAATGTTTTTGGAACGCTATTAAATAATTTTGATACAGATGCTAATATACTATTTTCTAAATAGTTGTATGCTTCTTTTAAATTGTATTTATAATATATTTCATCAGTAATTATTTTAATATCTTCTGGAACTATGTTAGGTAATTGTTTTAAGTCTCCAACTATTACAACACTCTTAGCACATTCCAAGTTTAATGCTCCTGTTACAAGATCAACTTGAGATGATTCATCAATTATTACATAATCATATAAATACTTTTCATTTAAACTACTCTTTAAAGAATGTGTTGAGCTTAAAACTACTGGATATTCTTCTGTAAACGTCTTTGAATTGTACTTTAAATCATTTTTATTAAATATCTCTCTTGCAGATTTGTTATATTTCTTGTATAGATATGACTTAAATAGTTTCATTGAAGAATCTGTATATTCATTCATATCTGATTTAAAATTATATTCTTTATGTTCCGGGTATAACTTAAGTTTTTTAAGTTTTAATTCGTCTATTTTTTGTTCATAATATTTCTTTTCAAGTTGAGCTACTATACTATCATCAGAATTATTGTAAAATTTAAGATTATATATTCCATAACGAATAAACCACCATAATTTATATATAAAGGTAATGAATTTAGAATTTTCAATTATGTTTTTGTAATTTACTATCATATCCATTAAGTTATCTGTAGTCAGTTTACGTTTTAAATTATATGGTACTATATCTTTGTATTTTTCATTATAGTAATTATCGAAATGTACTTTCTCAGTTAAATATTCATTTATTTCACTTTCCATTTTTGCACTTGCATTTTTTACTTCTAAATCTCCATCAAGTTTTTCCCCTAATGATATAAGTTTCATCTTCATATCATGTATATCATCTAAGCTCATCATCCATTCTTTCATATCAGGATATAAACCAGATTGATTATCAAAAAAAGTACCTTTATTAGCGTTACTTCCTAAAAATGCAGTAATAAAGGACAATCCATATTTATCTAATTTTTCAGCAATGTTAAAAGCAGCAGGATTGCTATTTGAAACAACAGCAACTGTTTTTCCATTTATAACAGCATTTGCAATTATATTTAATATAGTTTGTGTTTTGCCCGTTCCAGGTGGTCCTTCTATAATACTTATTCTGTCTCCTAATGCTTTCTCGGTTGCTTCCTTTTGACTTAAATTAAATCCAAATGGAAAAATAGGTCTCATTTTTTCATCTAAATTAGATTTATTCAATGGTTTTGGATTTAAATACATTGATAAAATACTTTTTGGATTTATCTCTTTAATCCTATCATATTGAATGCTTAATAAAGATATATTTTCATCATTTCTAATACCTACCGTACTTGATAGTTCCTTTAAGTACTCGAAACTATCTGAATCCTTTTTAACTTTAAAAATCTTTTCTTCTATTGAAAGGTTTCTTTCATCATATAACTTTGTATGTCCTGTATTAAAAAATATTTTTTTGCATTCTCCAAATTCCAAAATTTTAGATATTTCTGAAAGGCATACATTATTAGGTAATAACGTTTTAGAAATATCTAGTGATACTGAATGTTTTAGCCACCTTACAGAAGTAAAATAATATCTATGGATTTCATTATCATTTTTATATATTACTGTATATCTATCATTTTCAAATTTAAAACTAACTATTTTATCTGTTTTATCTTCACCATTAATAAGTATAAGATTGTTTTCAATATTCAATTTATTATTTCACCTCATATGAATTAAATCATTCGTACTATTTTATTTTAATTATATACTTTATTTATATTTTAATCAAATACTATAGTCAAAATAAGTTCATATTGTCTAAATTTGTAAATTAATGTTAAATATTAAGAAATAAGCTTTATAATTATTCGCATGTACTAGATTTTTTTCTATATTTATTGATTTATTTGTTTTTTTGTATTAAAATATATATTATAATTAAAGGAGGAATAAAAATGACACACGAAATGAAACTTCAAGCAGAATATTTTGATTTTATAAAAACTGGTACTAAAAGAATTGAACTAAGACTTAATGACGAAAAAAGAAGTATAATAAAAATCGGTGATAATATTGAATTTTTAAAAGAACCTGCAAAAGAAGAAAAATTATCTGTTAAAGTAATTGGATTATTGCGTTATTCTAGTTTTAAAGATTTGTTTAATGATTTTGATATATCTATGCTCTCTGATTCTTCTATGAGTAAAGATGAATTAATTAATGTCTTACAAAAATTTTATACAATTGAAGAACAAAAAAAGCATAGCGTATTAGGAATAAGAATAGAATTAGTATAGTAAATAGAAAAGGACTAACAATTTAACATTGTTAGTCCTTTTTATATTTTATTCGATTTTTCCATTGAATACTAACTCTTCATATAAGTTATTATAATATCCTTTTGGTAATGTTTGAGTGTGTTTCCAATTATACTTTATAATGATGCCTTTAAACATTTCCCACTTATAATCAGTCAATGTTATAAGTGGAGTTGTTGTTTCTAAAAAATCAAATGCTCGCTCAATAAGTTTTGATGCAATACCTTGTCCCTTATATTCATCAAGAACAAGAAAAGTACAAATCTTTTTTTCTCCATCTTCTTTTTTAAGAAATGCTACTCCAGCTATTTTTTTATTCACAGTACATACTAAAATTTCTCGTTTGCCTGTAAATATTGCTGGTATAGTCTTTTCCCAATACCATTTAAAATGTTTTGGATAATCCTTACAAATATAATCTGTTATTTCATATGCTTTACTAATAATTTCACTAAAAGCTATCCGATTTTGTTCAGCTAAAACAGATGCTGCTATTATTTCTATATCATTTTTAACATCATGATATTTTTCCAGCTCAATAACATATACTCCTAGTCTTTCTTTATTTTCAGGATATATCTTTTCAAGCATTTGTAGAGCTTCATATTTTGTCTTTCCAGGAATAATAAATTGTAAATTTTCACTATCAAGCATTTCAGCAAATTTAATATACTTAGTAATTCGAACAATTTTAAAACGATTTCTTCCATAATTCTCAAATGATAAAGTATCTCCATCTTTTAATAGCTTTATTTGAGAATAGCCAACTCTTACTTCCAAGGATTTTAGACCCTTGTTAATGAGGTTAAAATAATCTTTTTTTATTCGTAGCACATGATGTTCTCCCATAATAAAACCTCCAAATATATTTTTATGTAACCTATTATATCATACTTTTTAAATATATTCAAGAAATATGCCTTAAAAGTTATTATAATATGTAAAATTATGTATATGTTATATTAGGGCTTATTATAATATTTTATAAACTATTGATTTTTTTACCTTTCGCTATTATCTAACTGTTGCAATAAAAATCAAAAATCTCAATTAAAATTAATAGATTAAGTTGAATTTTATGCATTAGCACATATCTCATTTTTTTCTATATTATATGAAAACCTGCTATATCTCTATAGCAGGAAACTCTACATCATTTTACTATATATCAATGCATTCTGTTTTAAAATATTGCTCCAAGCAGTAATGAGTAGAGTTATTATTAGTATAACGATATTAGTTTTGTATGTTAACTCTAACATTAAGTTTGAAATAATACATCCCATTATTATGAAATTTATCTCACTTACTATTTTTGTTGTTTTCGTAATGTTCTTACCCCCTAATATGTTCTTTTTGGAGCAAATAGGACTTAAACCTAAACCGCACATATATCAATTTTATTATATAGTTACTAATTCAAAAAATTTAAAACAAGATCTATTATTACTTCTTTTTCTTTTGGATTTGACTGAGCTATCAAAAGGGTTGTTGCAACTAATGTTTCTGGTTCAATTGTTTTTTTGTCACCCTTATAAAGTATTCCATAAAAATCTAAAAAATAAAGAAATATTGTAGCACCTATTCTTTTATTACCATCTGCAAAAACATGATTTTTAACTATAAAATAGAGTAAATTTGATGCTTTTTCCTCTATAGTTTTGTATACTTCTTCATTATCAAAAGTTTGATATATATTATTTATTATAGATTCAAGCCCTCTATCTCTTTCTAGAGCAAATAAAGTACTTTTCTCATTAAACTTCATTTTCTTTATTATCTTTATACATTCATTATAATTTATTTTATTATCTTTATTTATAGTTCCTCTAGGTTTCTTTATTTTGTTATAATCATAATTATCTAATAAGTCTAATGCTGTAGTATAGTCTTTTATAATTTTTAAAATTTGCTGTCCTTGTTCTTTACCAGCTTCATCATCTATTCTAGAAGCTATATCTATAAGTTTAATTGTTTTTTCAAGATAATCTAATCTTCTTTGATTTACTACATATCCTTGTAATAAATATTGCTTTATTATTTTATTTGCCCATATTCTAAATTTTGTGCCTTGTTTACTATTTATTCTATACCCGAACTGAAATTATCATATCTAAATTATAATATTGTGTTTTATAACGTTTTGCATCACTTGCAGTATGCTCAAAAAACGAGCATACTAGATTTTCATCTAACTCTTCTGATTTATATATATTTTGTATGTGCCTTGTTATAGTTCTTCTATCTTTTCCAAATAAATCTGCCATTTGTTTTTGTGTTAACCATACTGTTTCATCTTGCATATTTACTTCTAGTTTAATGCTTTCATTTTCAAATAATATAATTTCATTTTTCATATTGTATACCTCCTACATTTTATTTAATTATACCATCTATAATTATTTTTACAACATTTATTAGTACATTTTATTATCAAAACCTCTTTACTTCATATAGAAACATATTAGATATGATTACTAACAATTAACTTTAAAATTATAAGTACGATTCTTATTATAAATTAATATTTTAAATTATATTACTCAATATGTTCAAATAACTCTACTTCACTTATGATTTTTATATTCTTACCTTTACTATTCAATTCCATTGCTTTTTTTACTTTAGTACCATAGTTGCCAAAACTCCAGTCACTACTACCATATCCTCCTACAATTAAATAATTTAAAGATAAAGTTACGCCATTTATTACTTTACCACCTAATTTTTCTATTTTACTTGAGATATCTGGTTTAGATCCATGTTCAAAGTTTCCAGTTAAACAAATAACACTATTATTAAATACTATTTTCTCTGTGTTGGTATTTGTACTATTGCTATCTTCTAAGGGATTTAAAAAATTATTGAATATTTTAGATATTTTTTCACTTTCAGTCTCAGTAATAAAATTATCTTCTAACGCTTTATTTATATTTTCAAATACAATATCAAATGGGTAGTTCCCTTTTAATTTTTCGTTTTCTTTCATCCAGTTTTTCAATTCTAGTATTTCTATTGTATTTAGTTTTCTATCACAGTTTATTCCTTCTAGTATTCCCATAAATACTTGTAATGAAGATGTTATATCAGTATATACATCAGATGATTTATATTGTTGTGATATTTGTAATAATTTAACTTGCTCTTTATTTGTTATAATTTCATCTTTTAAAATTTCTTCTACACAAAAGATTATTATAGCATATGGATCTGAAAGTTTATATTTATTATTTTCATTTACCCATTTTCTTATTGTTTCTATTTCTAAATTATTCAACACTTTATCTGCAGTTATACCTTTTAAAATTCCATAAAAAGAATTCATAGACTTTTCTATTATTGCTTTAGTTGCCTTTTTAACATAAGAATTATCAAAATGATATTGCTCTACCATATCATCAGAAATACCATAATCAGATTGTATTCTTTTTAATATTTCATAACAACCTTTAGTATCACATTCTGCGTTATGATGATTACTTAAATCTATATTTAAATAACTACATACTGTATTTAATTTGTAATCAGAAAAATTTTCATATACTACTCTAGATAATTCACATGTATCTATATAGTATAATTCTGGTATACTTACCTCATATCTATACAATGTTTTACATATAACATTTAAATCAAATTTTACATTGTGTCCAACAATTATTCCATTAGTAAAATATTTGCTTATCTTTTCCCAAAGTTTATCAAATGTTTCTGCATCTTTAACCATTGATTGATTAATGCCATGCAAATCCATGTTTAATCTATCAAATCTATCTTCAGGATTTACTAAAAATTCATTTTTAAACATTATGTTATTATCTACTATATTAATTATTGCAATAGAGCAAACAGAATCATTACTATTATTTGGTGTTTCAATATCAATAACTGTATATGTTGAAATGTTTTTCATTGTATATATCTCCTTTTATTTGAATATATTATATCACTTAACTATATATTTTCCAAGTAGTTCAGAATAAAATGTAATATTTTGGCATATTTTACACATATGTAGTTATTTGATAAGTAATAATGAGTACAAGTTTAATGAATACATTCTACAACTTCTTTATTTAAAAAAATACCTAAAGAATAAGCCCTACAATAATAATATTGTAGAGCTTATTCTTATATTTTTATCAACTACTTCTTTTTAGGTTTTGATTTCATATCCCTTGTACTAACAGTCTTTCTTCTTGGTCCATCTATAGTTTGTGGTGACTTCTCTATTTCTGCATTCAATCTTTCATTTTTCATAATGATTCTCCTTCAGTGCCTTAACACTAACACAAAAAATATTTAATTGTTTCTATGTTACATATATTATTTACTGTTTTCATTCACATATTCAAATACCTAATATAGTTAACTCATTTTATTATTTTTGTACTTTAAAAATACGTTTCAGCTAATTTTTTTTTAGATTGCTTTGTCATTTAATTACTCTTCTATATAAATATCTAATTTTTCATATTACTATATAATCACCCCATATAAAATACAAAAAAGATAAGTTCAAGCATCTATTGCTTGAACTTATCTTTATTTTTTTTGTGTTTTATTTGCGCTGTACTGTTTTACAGTTGTTACTTTTTTGTATTTTATATGCCTGCATATCCACCAAATAACGGTATAGTAGGTCTTTCAATTACTGTGACAAATTTTATAGAATACATATCACATAAAACTACGCCATTAACCTCTACTGGTTTTATGATAATATAACTAACACCTACTTTAACTAATACTCCCGTTCTATCTGTAATTGTATTTCCTACTAGAAATTCTACTCTTACTAATTTACCTATCTGTGTATTTAAGTACCCTGGAATATATAATGTACTTGCTATTGGTTCAGGCATTAACTCATCTACTGGATTTTGTCTTTCCATATAATATCTCCTTTCTAATTTATGTTTTTTTGTATTTAGGTGTAGGTGAATAAAAACAATGTTGATTGACTGTAGTAAAATATTTTCCTGATTTGCTAAGAGGAAAATATATATCACATTCCTCTGGTGGGTTTAAATACCATAAACTATTACTTATTCCAAAGAAATTACCTCCACCAATTGCCCAATCAGCAATCTCATAATGTATATCTTCAGGAGGTGTAGTAAAAATATTTCTGGTTGTAGGTTTTCCTTTTAATATTGTAGAAGCACAATGAAATTGATTGGGTTGTAACATTATTGTTCTAATATTTCCTTGTCCAATACGTTGATATTCTCCATATGCAGTATTAACCCTATTCATTACTATTGTAGCTATTGCTCTCATCCCATTGTCGCCTTCACCTTCACCTTCACATTTGATTATTCGAGCTAATAATTCTCTATTGTCAAACGGCATAGATACCCCCTGTTATATTTAATATAATATATTTTATTGTTACTTTAAAAAAATATGCAAGTACAAACAAGAAAACAGTTATTTAAAATTGAATTTCATTTAAATAATTAGTATTATTATTTGAATTATTAATATTTTAATTTCAAATATTATATTGTCTTTCTTATTTAACACTTTCCCTATACAAGCATATTCTATTGTATACACTAGAAAGGAATGATTAAAAAATGTATGATTACTATAATCCATATGAGTACTATGGGTACTCACCAATGCAAAATGCATATAGAGCTTATCCTTACATAAAAAATAATTTAATGAGTGTTGTAAATAATCCAATGGGTATTACAAACAACCCGATCTTACAACTAGATTATGGACCAGAGGCAATTGTAGTTAATATTAATGACATTACTAAACAAAACAACTATTTTCGTAGTGCACTATGGACTGGAAAACATTTGCAAGTTGCATTAATGAGTATTAATGTTAATGAATATGTAGACATAGAGGTTCATCCTGATCTTGATCAATTTGTACGTATCGAGCAAGGCCAAGGTATTGTTACTATTGGAGATAAAAACGACAGTATACATTATAGAAGAATTGTTTCAGATGATTTTGTCTTCATTATACCTGCTGGAAAATGGCACAATCTTATTAATACTGGTAATATACCTATTAAGTTATATTATATATATGCACCACCTGAACATCCTGCAGGAACGGTTAATAAGACTAAATTAGAAGCGGACGCTGCTGAATAAAAAATACACCCAAAATACTAGTTTAACTAATATTTTGGGTATATTTCACCTTTTGAATATGTAACTTAATTAAAAGTGTACATACCTTCTGAATCCATACAGATAACTATTTTACCAGAATTAACATCTTTCAAAAAAGTTTTTGCTAAAGCTTCAGTAACGCGAGTTCTATTGTAATGTTCGCGTATTTCTTCTTTCATATTAAAGGTTCTAGTAATTTTAGAATTACTAAGAGTAACTTCAACTTTAGAAGATTTCACTAAAACCCAGTAACCATTCCGCTGCTCTTTTACGTAGTAACCTTTGTTTAGATATTTCTCAATATCCCGACGTTTACCTTGTTTTTCAATAGTATCTGATTTTTCATAGTTTACGGATGTAACAGTTGTATTTTCCATAATAGACCTCCAATTGTAGATTTATTTTATTAATTTTGACACATTATTATATCATAATTATGTAACTTTGTCAATCCAAATTCTTTGATTTAACTGTGATAAATCTCTATTATAACATTTTTTTTAACTATATCTCTTAACATATCTATTATATATTTACTATACATTTACATTTTATTCTAATTAACTCTTGTATTACTTTTTAAAATTGTATATTATTGACATTTTAAACTTAATGTGTTAATATACATCTAGGAGGTAATATTATGTATGACGTAAGATTTATGCAAGACAATATTAAATTTGATATGAGGGTTGTAGGAATAATAAAAAATGGAGATAAAATACTATTACAACATAGCAAAAATTTAGGAAGTTTTGCTCTTCCAGGAGGAGGATGTACATTACTAGAAGATTCACAGCAAGCAATAATAAGAGAAATGTCAGAAGAAATTGGTGATAAAGTAAACATACATAAGCTATTATTTATTACTGAAGACTTTTTCAAATATAAAGATATGATTATACATCAAATAGCTTTCTACTATTTACTATCTTTAGAAGAAAACAGCTATAGGTTAAAGCAAGAAGAATTTAATGGAATTGAAGAAGGTAAAAATCTTGTATTTAAATGGGCTCCTATTAATGAAATAGAAAAAGATAATTTCGTTTTCAAGCCAGAGTTTTTAAAAGATAAATTTAGAGATTTAGAAAACAAAAATATACAACATTATATAATAAAAGAATATTAAAAATTATCTATTTGTTCTTTCTCATAGTAATTGTTATATTGTAATGCCTCTTTTAAAACTCTTGTAAGTACTTCTTTATCACCAAACCAGTCTATTATATCAATAAATTTATTTAAGTTACACCATTTATATTCAATGCTCTCTTAGTTCAAAATTATTTTTCCACTATTTACTCTAGAAAAATATACTCTTTCTATACATTCAATACCTAATGAATTATATTTGAATATCCAATTTAGATACACACTATTTATTACTTCTAAATTAGTCTCTTCTAGTATTTCTCTTTTTACCGTATCTAGAAAGCTTTTATCAGTATCCTCACATCCACCAGTAACAACATACCACAATGACTTTTTAAATTGTGGATCATTTGGACTTCCTTTCAGTAAGAGAAATTCATTTTTCTCATTTACTACAAAACTTAATATTTTATCCATTATATTTCTCCCTATGTTTTTTTATATTCTATCATAACATTAATTTATTGTCAATTTTTACCTATTAATATATGATATTTAAAATAAAGATACTACACCAAAATTAATGATGTAGCATCTCTTTACAAAATTCAATTACCTTTAGTTTAACATTTTAACTATATTTTCTAAATTATTCATAATGTCATTGTAATTAATGTCTTCCGCATAACTATAGTTCTTAGTATATGTTATCCATAATTTTTTAAGCTTTTCACTTGTTTTTATTTCATAAAATATATCTTTAACATCTTTTAGTTTTTGAATAGTTTGTCTACTTTTAAACTTATTAACTATTGCATCTTTTAATAATGAAAGATTAAAATTATTTGATTGAAATTTAAAAAGTATATATAGGTCATAGAAATCTCTTGATCTTGTATTATCTATTCCCCTTGTAATTATAGTTTCAAACTTTTCTGAAATTACTGTTTCTAAATTATATGCTAATATATCTATAGATTTATTATTAAACATTAATTCAAAACTATATTTTATCTCTTTTGGAGTATAACATCTCCTGTTGTAATATCAATCTTAATAGGTACTATAATACCATCAAAATCTGATTCTAATGAAACTTTATATCCATTATATTCATCTTGTTCTCTTATATCTTTAATACTTATAATTTTGAATTTAGTATTATCATCAATATCTATACTAATTATTTCATTTAATATCTCTACTAAAACTTCTTGCTTTAAAGAAAATCCTTTAATAGTTGCATCCATATCCATGGTTGCTCTCATGTCCATTCCAACCAATGAACTTATTAGCATACCGACCTTTTAAAATAAATTGTTCTTTGTATTTTGATATAGAAATTCTTTCTAATAATCTTTCTAACATATAATTTTGTAGTATAATATTTTCTACTATATTTACGTCTTTAGATAATTTCTTTATCTATGATTTTAGTTGCGCTCTATTTTTTACTATCATAATAGTATCTCAAGATATTTTGTAACTTTATCATCAATATTTAAAAGTTTTGCATATTTATGAAGTTTTATTAAATCTTTATTTTTAAGTTTTACGTAATCTTTAATAGCATCAGTTACTATTGATATATCTAGTTTATCTTTATTTTTTATAATGTCACAAATTGTTCTCTCAACATCATAAATTTTAATAATTTTTCCATAAGGTGTCTTCATTTCTATTGCTCCTAATTCATGTAATTCTTTTTTTACATAAAAAAAGTTATATCTTTTTTCTTTTAATAGTTTTGTATTATATCCACTTGGTATTGTAAAACTATATTTTATAGGTGTTCTATCTGATAGTCCATGAAAGTATAATGCAGTATCATTAGAAAAAATACCTTTTCTACAAGTTGCTTGAGAAGTAAAATATGTATCTTCTATTGTATCAATATCAATGTAAACACCATTTGTTACTCTTTCAATTAATCTTTTTTCAATCATTCTAGGTAAAACCCTACGGTTTATACCTAAATTTTCAACTTCTTTCGTAGTTATTACACCTTTTTTTTGTTTCATTAATTTTAAAATCTCTTCAATATTATTCATTTCAAAAACATCTCCCTTGTCTCTTTTACTCGTAAATAGTATATCATATACGAGTAAAAGAGACAAGTGTTTTCTAAAAAAAATATTATTTTAATTAAATTTGTTTATTTTTTATATATTATTATTAAATAATTTCTGATTACCATCACTTAACATACACAACTAAATATCCATATCCTTCTTCTTTCATTTTATCTACTGCAATAAACTTAAGAGAGGCACTATTAATACAATAACGTTTACCACCAGTTTCTTTTGGTCCATCATTAAATACATGACCTAAATGTGAATTTCCAATTTTACTAATTACTTCTTTACGTTTCATAAAAAACTGTCTATCTACTTTAGTTAGTAATACATTAGGATCAATTGGCTTAGAAAAGCTAGGCCATCCACATCCAGATTCAAATTTATCTGATGATACAAATAATGGTTCACCTGTTGTTATATCAACATATATTCCTTTTTCAAAATTATTGTAATATGCATTATTAAATGCTTGTTCTGTGTTACTTTCTTGCGTAACTTTATACTGAATATCTGTTAAATTTTCTAATGTTTCTTGACTTGGTTTGTTATATTTATTTATATCCTTAACACTATTTAATTTTTCTTTACTTATATGACAATACCCTTCTGGATTTTTATCAAGATACTTTTGATGATATTCTTCAGCTTTGTAAAATATATTTAGTGGTCCTACTTCTATTACTATATGGTCATCATATTTTTCTTGTAATTTACTTATTGATTTTGTTATTACTTCCTTATCTTCTGGATCTATATAGTATATACCGCTGCGATACCTACTACCTTCATCATTTCCTTGCTTATTAATTGATGTAGGCTCTATAACTTCATAATATAGTTCAAGAAGGTTTTCTAAGCTTATATCAGTACTATCATATACTACATGAACTGTTTCCACATGGTTTGTATCTTCATGTGATACATCTTCATAAGTTGGATTTTTTGTATTTCCATTAGCATATCCTACTTGTGTACTTTTTACTCCATAGATATCTTGAATATATTTTTCTATACCCCAAAAACATCCTCCAGCTAAATATATTTCTTTAAATTGTTCTAACATTTTAATTCTCCTTTTTTTATATATTTTATTATTTTTTATCTTTTTTATTTTTTTATTATTTGTTTACTTATTTATTATTTGAATTAATACATTATACTATACATTAATAAAGAATTATATATTCATGATTTTTTTTTATCTAAATTAAAAAATTCACTTACATTTGCAAGTGAATTTAGTATTTGTTATTGCATTTGTTTACATATGTGTTCAAAATATTGTTCGAGATTAATATCACTTACCATATCTATAAATTCAGAAATCGAACTTTCATTAATTAGTTTTGGTGTACCTATTTTAAATTGTACTATATCTACTAACTCCGTTGGTATACTTACTTTATATTTTTTTACTAAATATTCATTTAAAATATCATAGTCTGCATATAACTGTGTTGTTGCATTAGGTAGAAATTTAAAATAGAATATATAGTCTGTTACTAGGTGTAGATAATATCCTTGTCCATAACTAGATTTAAAATCCACTTCTTTTTCTAATTTACAAATATCTAATTCATCTTTCTTAATACCATAATGAGCATCAAATGTTTTTAACATATCTGGTGAAATTACACCTTTAAAAAATTCTTGTTCATTTTGCATTTTATTATTTTTTAAATATTCTTTAGCTATTGCTAAATGTATAACATATCCTGGCATATTATTTCCCCTTTTTTATTTATTATATCACTATCATATGGTAAAATCAAACATATATTAAAATCTTATCTTTTTTATCCAAATTCATATTGTTTTAGTCATTTACTGGAATTTTAAATACAAAAAGCACCTACAATTAATTGTAAGTGCTTAGTTTTTTTAATTTATTATTTGTTATATTTTTTGATTTATTATTTGTTTTTGTTTGTTGTTTTTATTATTTAAAATTCATATCCACATTTAGAGCAGAACATAATTTTAGAAGATACTACATTTCCACAACTTTTACATGTATTGTTTCCGTCTTTTGGCTCTGTATATGGTTCATCTTCTCTTACTATGTTAGTTTTTATAGGTTTTTGACCATCTCCACATAATTCACAAAACTTATCATCAATATTAATTATGTGTTCACAATTATCACATTTTCTAAGATCTTTTATTTGAAGTTCCAAAACTTCTGTTTCTAATATTCCATTATTTATTTCATCAATTCTTTCACATTCTTTGCTAAAACCTTTGACTGATTCATCTCCTGTTTTATACAAGTTATATGCAATTCTTCCTATTTCGATATATCTTTCATATATATCTTTTTCATTTTCATTTACCTTAATTTTAATTTTAGTTTTTTCAATTAATTTACCTGATTTATCTTTAGCAATATTATATGTTTTTTCAACAAATTTACCTACCTTATTAGATATTTCATTTACTTTTTTAACAAAATTCATTTAAGTTTCCCCCTCTATATGTTACCTATTTTGCTTCTTCTATTTTTAAAGGCTTTTGCTGTGTTCCACATGATACGCAAAATTTATCTTCTATACTAATTATTTCATTACAATTATCACATTTTCTAAGGTTTTTCAAATATAGTTCTTTAACTTCCATCTCAATTATTTCTTTAGTTATTTCTTCTATCATTTTACATTCTTTTAGGAATGCATCATTAACTTTTTCACCTTTTTTGTAAGCATCATAAACAGATGTACCTATTTCTTCATATATTTCTTTTACTTCTGTTACATTCTCGTTAACATTTATTTGAATTTTTGCTTCATTAATTAAATCATTTGACTTATCTTTAGCTAAATCAAATGTTTTGTCAGCAAATTTTCCTACATTTTTAGATAGTTCTGCAACATTTTTCTTGATTTTGGTATTCCTAATTATTTTCTTTGATTTATCTGTCACTGAATCAATCTTTTTGCCAGCAACTTTTCTTAGTTCTCTAGATTGTTTAGTAACTTTTTTCATAAAACCCATTATGATTACCTCCATATATTTTTTTACAAATATATTCTTCCTAGGTTTACTATATACTATAAACCCACATAAGTCAATGTTTTCTCCATATATATTATAATTATTGTCGAAATATGTTGAATTTTTTATCTTATTTTCTATTATTATATCATATATTTAGACATAGTAAAACCCTATGAAACTTACATACTCTTTTTTTTTATGTCCTGTTCATATGGTATATTATATAATTTGTAAGTATTTTAAATTTTTGGTTCTGTATATGATTCATATATATTTCTTTTGTTCTCACTTACCTTAATTTTCATTTTAGTTTGCTCACAAAGCAATTTGTTTTCCATACTATATACTATATACGTAGCAATATTATTATAAGGATTTTTAATTTGCTATATTTTTAGGGGGTTAAAATGATTACAATTAGTTTATGCATGATTGTCAAAAATGAAGAATCAGTTTTAGCAAGATGCCTTGATTCCGTTAAGTGTATTGTTGATGAAATTATTATTGTAGACACCGGGTCTAATGATAGAACAAAAGAAATAGCAAATACCTACACACAGCAGGTATTTAATTTCAACTGGATTAATGATTTTTCTGCAGCAAGAAATTTTTCGTTTTCAAAGGCGACAAAGCAATATCAAATGTGGTTAGATGCTGATGATGTGGTATCAAAAGAAGATTGCGAAAAAATACTACAATTAAAAAAAGATTTAGATACAGATACTGACATAGTGACATTTAAGTACAATACTCACTTTGATAAATACAATACACCTATTTTGACATCAACAAGAGAGAGACTTTTCAAAACATCAAACAACTATAAATGGAATGATCCTATACATGAATACATTGAATTAAGTGGAAAAATATATTATGCTAATGATATATATATTGCTCATAAAAAGGAATCAAGTTATACTGATAGAAACTTAAAGATTTATGAAAACCAAATAAAGGAAGGTAAAAAACTTAGTCCTAGAGGAACTTACTATTTTGCTCGTGAATTAAAAGATCATGCCAGATATATAGAAGCAATATCATATTTCAATCAATTTCTTGAGGATAAATTAGGTTGGGTAGAAGATAATATAGCTTCTTGCTATAACATAGCTATTTGTGAAAAAACATTGAACAATCAAAAAAAGGCTTTTAAATCCTTACTAAGAAGCTTTGAATATAATCCACCAAGAGCAGAAATAACATCTGAAATTGGATATTACTATATGGATTTAATGGATTATGAAAAAGCATCTAAATGGTTTTTATTATCTATTTCATTAGAAAAATCAAATACACTAGGATTTCTATTAAATGACTATTGGGATTTCATACCTAACATTGAACTTGCAGTTTGTTATTATAAATTAGGCGATATAGAAAAAGCAATAAAACATAATGAGTTAGCTGCCAAATACAAGCCAGATTCCGAATTAATTTTATATAATAGGAATTTTTTTTCAACTTTAAAGCAAGCATAATAATTTAAATATGATATTGATAACGTAACATTTATCAATATTTTTAATATAATATATTAGCCTGTACAATATTTAATTTATCGGATTATTTACTAATTAGGGAATTTAATTTACTCTATCTAATTACTACCTATTTTATATATAACTATAATTTAAAATTGTACAGTTCAAATAGTTATAAACTATTGGTAAGGAGCTTTTTTAATGTCATATAATAATAAAAATAATTATGATTGTAATTGTAATGATAGTTTTGATTATAATTGTGAAAATAATATGCAACAATATTATAATAAACAACATTGTTGCTGCAAATGTTGTTGCAAATGTTGTTGCAACTCAGGTGCTACTGGTGCTACTGGTGTTACCGGTGCTACTGGTGCTACTGGTGTTACCGGTGTAACTGGTGTTACTGGTGCTACTGGTATTCAAGGTATTCAGGGTATTCAAGGTATTCAAGGTGTAACTGGTGTTACTGGGGTTACTGGTGCTACTGGTGCTAATGGTGCTACCGGTGCTACTGGTGTTACTGGCGTAACTGGTGTTACCGGTGCTACTGGTGTTACTGGCGTAACTGGTGTTACCGGTGCTACTGGTGTTACTGGCGTAACTGGTGTTACCGGTGCTACTGGTATTCAAGGTATTCAGGGTATTCAAGGTATTCAAGGTGTAACTGGTGTTACTGGGGTTACTGGTGCTACTGGTGCTAATGGTGTTACCGGTGCTACTGGCGTAACTGGTGTTACTGGTGCTACTGGTATTCAAGGTATTCAGGGTATTCAAGGTATTCAAGGTGTAACTGGTGTTACTGGTGTTACTGGTGCTAATGGTGCTACCGGTGCTACTGGTATTCAAGGTATCCAGGGTATTCAAGGTGTTACTGGTGTTACTGGTGCTACTGGTATTCAGGGTATTCAAGGTGTTACTGGCATAACTGGTCCTACTGGTGCTACTGGTATTCAGGGTATTCAAGGTGTTACTGGCATAACTGGTCCTACTGGTGCTACTGGTGTTACTGGTATAACTGGTGCTACTGGTACTACAGTAACATTACAAAACGCAGAATTTGTAGTAGATGCTATAATTATTGTAGATGGAACTACCGTTCCCTATTCTACAGTATTTATTAACGGTACCAATATTACTAAACCAAGCATTTTAACATTTGGGTTAGCAGTTGGTCATATATATCTTGTATCCTACACTTTTACTAATACTACTCCTAGTTCTATATCTGCAATCAGTAAAATTACACCTAGGTATAATTCAGTTCCACAACCACAATTTTTAGGAACATCATATATTGCTAATATTGCTCCAATTGGGCAATTGTCCGGTACTTTCTTAGCTGATGCAAGTTCAGTAGCAATTACTTTAGATTTTCTATATAATAGTGGAAGTAATGCACTTACACCTAATGGATCTGTTTCAATAGTCGAAGTAAGTTAAAAATTAATATCATTACCCCCAATATGAAATTTTTGGGTAATGATATTTATATTTATAAAATACTTAATACAATAATTATTTTTGTTACTATTATAGTCATGAATATATAAATTATTCTAGCTATTTCTTATTGCTTTTTATTTCAATTACATATCTTCATTATACATATTATCTATTTTTATTCTTACACTACATTAATGTAGCTTTTCAGATAGTGAATATATTTCATAATCTCTTCTTTATGTTTTTAGTAACATTTTCTATATATTTATCAGATATTTTAATTAAGTTCAATTTTCATTAAATTTGCTGATACTATATATCTCTCAGATAAGGTAGCAAGAGGGTCAAATGGATAGCATGTAGACATTGTAAGTACAGCATGATCAGTAGGTACTATAACTGTTCTATCATCTTCATCTACTATTCGTGTACCTGACACTGCATAAGTAAATGTACCTGCTGATGTTTTAAGTATAAGTTCGTCTCCTATTTTTAGTTTGCCAATCTTACTAAATACTGTTTCACGATGACCTGATATAACACAATTGTCTTCTTGTCCAGGAAGTACACTTTGAACAAAATGTAGTAAGTAACCTTTTCTAAATATTTTTATAATTTTATTCACATTTTCTTGTACTTGCAAACCATATAGCTCCAATTGACATTATTACTAAACTAAATAAAAGTATGCTATAAAAAGGCGTTGCTGTTTTAGGTAATTCTCCCCCAGTTACAGTAGCGCAAAGACCATTTATTATTGTGTTACTATCTAAAGTTACTGATCCATTTCTTGCTAATAATTGTCCTTGTACGCTTGCTCCAGTTTCTGCAGATATAGATTGTAAAGCAAATATATGTCCTACAAAATGAGAATTAGTTCCTAAAGTAGCAGAACTTCCAACTTTCCAAAACACTCTACAAAATCTTGCACTTACTATAATATCGACATCACTAGCAGAGTATGTAATTAATGTAGTAGCTGTTTTAAATATAAATACACCATCAGGATCTCCTTGAGCATCTAAAGTTAGAGTACCTGTTATTTGAAATTTTCCATCAGCTGAATCATAGGTTCCTGGAATTAATGTTTTACCACCTAATTCAGATTCAATACGAGTAACATTTGTTCTTCCAGCGGCATCATCATATGCTGCTACTAAATCACTTTTAGCAATTATTGCTACTGGATCATTTATATGAAGTGCTCCTCCTAATGTTATAGTAGCTTGATCAGTAAATGCACTTCCTGGGTACATTCCAACATCTGCTCCTGCACTTCCACTTATTACAGTTGATCCTGTATTAGTTATTGTTTGACCAGATAAAATAGCAAAGCCTTCTGTTGTTCCTAAGTTAACTGTAGGCTCCGCTGCTATACACATTGTTGGTAAAGAAAATATTAATATAGTTACAAATAATGGTACAAAAAATATTTTGTTTAATTTTTTCATGGTTTATTCAATCCCCTTCTTTATCCATTTTATGTGGATATATTAAATTTAATATAGTTACCTGTAAAAATTCAAATAATTTTGAATAATGTTCACATCTTGAACTTGTTATACTTACTACATTTTGTTTGATTTTTCTTTAGATTTTTATATCATTTTAACTCAGTTTATTACTAATTATATATGTTTTTAGGTTAAGTATTAGAACTTTATTTATTTAAATCAACATAACTTATACATAACAAAAAGATAGTAACCTTTATAGTTACTATCTTTATTTATATGATTTATTATTTGATTAATTCATCTTATTTTTTATAAATATATTAATTACTACTTACTATTGTTTTATGTGTTACAACTACTATTTTTGGCGTTTTCCTGATTTTTTTTCTGGTTCTACAGTTTTCTTTTGTGTTTCATCTGTCATTTGTTGTGACATATCAGATTTATTAGATTTTTTATTTTTCATAATGGTTCTCCTTCCGTGCCATAGCACTAATACAAGAAACATTTAACTACATCAACATTTTGTTTTTTGCATCTGCATATATTATTAACTATTTTTACACAATTATCCATATATTTGATATTTCAAAATAAATTTAATTTATAATAAACGCATTTGATTTTGCTTGAGATCTATTTCCTGCATTATCTTCTACTGTTATCCATAGGTAATATGTGCCTGTTGCTATTTTAGTTATTGTTTGTTCATTTGTATATGTTAACCATCCTGTAGTTGGTAATGTTACATTTTGTGTATCCCATTTGTATTTTAATGTATCAGGGTTTATCAAACTTCCGCCTGTATCAGTTATTTTTACTGATGTACTTGCTTGAGCAGTTGTTGTTCCTCCATTTATTATATATTGTATTGTAGGTACTTGTTTTTCATATTGAACACTAAGAAAACTAGTAATATCTATTGGTGATAGACTGTTATTCATTGTTCCATTTCCTAATTGTCCATATCCGTTATTTCCCCAAGTTTTAACTGTCCCATCATTCATTACTACTGCTGAATTTTTCCAACCTGCTGATATTTGTTTTACATTTGAAATTCCTGGTAATGCTATTGGTACATTTTGATCTAGTGTTGTTCCATCTCCTAATTGTCCATCCCAGTTACCACCCCATACCTTTACTGTTCCATCATTCATTAATACAATTGTATGGTTATATTCCTTACAAATTTGTTTTACATCTGTAATTCCTGGTATTGGTACAGGTGATAATTTATCTATTAATGTTCCATCTCCTAGCTGACCATCTCCGTTATATCCCCATCCCATTAATGTACCATCATTCATTAGTGCTATAGCATAGTCATAACCAGCTGATACTTGTTTTACATTTGCAAGTCCAGGTACAACCGTTGGCAGCGTTTTATCAACTGTTGTTCCGTCTCCTAATTGTCCACTCCAGTTAGTTCCCCATGACTTAACAGTTCCGTCGTTTAATAGTGCTAAAGTGAATGCATATCCTGCATCTAATTGTTTTACATTTGAAAGTCCTAGTACAGTTAAAGGCATAACCATTAACTCTATTGCTCCATCTACTATGAGTCCACTATCGTTCCATCCCCATGCTTTTACTGTTCCATCATTTAATAACGCTAATGAATGAAATTCTCCTGCTGCTACTTGTTTTACGTTTGAAAGTCCTGCTATTGTTTGTGGCGAACTTTTCATTTCTAATGTTCCATCTGCTAACTGTCCTTCATAATTATATCCCCACGCTTTTACTGTTCCATCATTTAATAACGTTAATATAAAAGAACCTCTTGTTGATATTTGTTTTACATTTGTAAGTCCTGGTATATCTATTGGTATATATTTATCTATTGTTGTTCCATCTCCCAATTGACCGTCATAATTAGCTCCCCATGTTTTTAATGTACCATTACTCATTAGTATTGTTGTATGTTGCCAACCTACCGCAACATCAATTGGTATTGCTATTGTTGCTGTACCACCAGATGAAACTCCAATTTCTGATGCCCACTGCTTCTCTTTATCATCTGTTCCAATAAAAACAATTTTTCCATCTTCTATTATCAATTTATCTTTATCTACTTCTTTAATACTTGGAATTATATCAACTATTGTCTGTGGAACGCCATCTTTTATATATGTTCCTGTATCTTTAGTTGCATCAACAGTTGTAATATCTACACGACCTTCATTTTTTGAATATTCATTTAAAGCCCACAAAGTAAGTTCAGTTTCAGTTGCTCTTAAATTACTTTTAAATACTGCTTCATTAGCTTTATCTATTGGATTATTAATTGATAAATTTAATATTACAGAACCTGCAAGTATTATAATTATTATAATTGTTATTACTAATACTATTAACGATATACCTTTATTTAGTTTCATAAACTCTTTCACTCCTATTCTAATCTATTATTTCATACCTGATTGAATCAGTATTAGTTATATCTGTTTCTAGTTCAATACTTATGTTTATAGTTTCATTTGTTTTTATACTTCCAACTACAACCTCTTTTTCTGTAATTATTTCTGAATCATTTGATAAAAATATTACTTTAAGTTTTAAATTATTTGCACCCTTTGAAGTATTTAAAACTTCTGCTGTTAATTTTGAAATTTCATTTTGATAAACTATTTTTGTGTTTGATATTATTAAATATTTTACTCTTTGATCTTCTTTAACTCTAAAACTATTATTTTCCCTTATTCCACTTTGTATAGTTGCATAATTTATACTATCTACATGATTTACATTACTTTTTGCTTGATTTTTTTGATTTATACTTGTATCTTTTAATCTACTTACAGCAATTCCGCCTATTATTAACATAACAGTTAGTACTAATAGTACTAATATAAATTTTCTTTTTTCTCTCAATATTTCTAACATTATAAACCAACCTCTCTTACAATTAATTTTATTTTTGAAAATTATCTTTATATATATTAGTTTGACAATTTATCGTATGTTTTATCCTAAATTTTGCAAAATTGTAACATCTTTTCTAATAAATAATTTGTTTTATTGCATAAAAAAAGAAACGAATTAATCGTTTCTTTTTTCTTAGCTATTTAATGTTTCTTTTTTCACTTTTTGAGCAATACTTCTAACTCTGGTTAGCTGAAATTGTTGGCTAACACAAATATCTTTGTATTTTTTAATTTTTTCCATATTTCCTAAAAAACTAAAATTAGTTTTAGGACAATATTCAATTGTAATCATTTCACAACCTGGTGTTTTATAAAGCACATATTCTAGTACTTTATATACTTTGTAATTACATTCTGTATGAGCATCTTTAAGACTACCCTCAGGTGACGTTACAAATCCAGATATATGAATTTCTCTTACTTTATTAAGCGGAAGTTTGCTTAAATATTTTTCAATTTGTTCTCCTCTAGAATTTGCTGCTACAATAGCATGTGGTATGTCAAGTAAAAACCCCAAGTCATATTTTTCACAATATTGTGAAATAATTTCTGGATTAATAAACCAATCCTGGCAATTATCTATTGGAGGAACATTTTCTATTAAGATTGGAATATTTTCACCACAATATTTACGTATTTCTGAAATATTGTGCCTTATTGTGACATCAAAATCTGTAGATATATACTTTGACTTATAATCTAAATGAAATGACAACCATCTCTGATTTGTAATTTTAACAAGTTTTGCAAATTCTTCAATATGATCACATAAATGTGGATCAGTTATAGAACCTGAAGAAGGAACTAATCCATGCAAAACGATTTTATACCGTTTTTCAATCAATTCTTTCAATGTTTCTATATTACAATTCATACCAGGATATTTAATATAGTTGTCCTTTAATTTTAAAAAAAGCATTGCTTCGGCAGATACATAATTAATAGCAAAATCCATAATAATTCTCCTCTTTTTAAAACCTATAGTTATAGGTTTTTATTTATTATGCATATAATATATACATATAATATTATTTTAATCATTAATATTATATCATGGTTTTGAAAAATGTCAATAAAAAATCGAGCACAGAAAAACTGAAACTCGATTTTTATTTTGTTTTATTCTACTATTTCATATACAACTGAACCAGCATTTGATACATTACCTTGTACCTCAACACTTATATTTTCAGTTTCATCTGCCTTTATGTCTTTAACTTCAAACGCTTTTTCCATTAATACTCTTGAATTGCTATCAGAAAACACTGCTTTAAGTTTTAAATTACTAATATCTTTTGTATTTAAAATATCTGATGTCAAAGTTGACATTCCATCTTTATATATTATCTTTACATTTGTTATTTCTAAAGTACCTAATATTTGTCCCTTTTTAACATTTTCATTGTTATTTTCTACAACTCCATCTTTTGTTGTATAGTTTATAGTTTGTGGGTAGATTATAACACCATCTAATACTTTTTCTTTAAATATTCCACTCTTTGAAATAATTACAATAGCAGTAGCTATTAAAAGCATTACTAATATCATTACAACTATTAATATTATTTTTCCTTTATTATTTTTTTTCATTTGAACCAACCTCTCTTATAACTCTATTACTTTCACTAGATTTAGTTATATTTAATAATAACATAACTAATAATTAAATTATATAATATTTATATTAATTTGTCAATTATTTGCTTACTTTATATAATATTATTTTAATTAGCCAAAACATTTATTGCAATAATAACTGTTGATGTAATTATAGCTAATAGTATAAATAACAATGCTACTATTTTGCTTTTTTTATCTAATTTTTCATTCATTCTAAATCAACCTTTCTTATAATATTAATATTTTACTTTTTTTCATTAAGAACAAATGGTACTGCTAGAAAATCTTGTATACTTTTTTCTTCAATTACTCCATTTATATAAGCCACAATTTTTATATTTGGACTCATATCAAGCATATATTGAAGACATATACCACATGGTGTTAATGTTTCATCGATTTTATCTCCCATTCCTCCAACAACTGCTATTTTTGAAAAATTTCTTTCACCAGTTGTGAAAGCACTTTGAAAAGCATTTCTCTCAGCACATATACTTAAATTAGGTATACATTTTTCTTCAACATTTACGCCTAAGTGTATTGTGTTATTTGTTGATAACAATGCAGCACCTACTTTATATCCTGTTATATCAACATAAGCATTTATCTTTACTTTTTTAGCCATTTTTATTAATTCTTCATTACTCATAATATACCCCCCTTATTTTAATTATCTTATTGTTTTTTTAATATGCAGTTGTCCTTGTCCTATGATACGGCCTCTTGATATTATTCTTATCTTGCCCTTGAATCCATAGACAGTCATTTATATTAATTGCGTTATACTTGTTTTGTGATTTATTCTTTATATAGTCTATTACTACTAACATTGTAGAGCGAATCTCTATTTCATATATGCTTCCTTTATCTATTGGTATTTTATTATCAACTAATTCAGAAAGTTTAGTATCATATTCAACTATTTGTAAATCTCTCAGTACTTGTGGTATTTTATAGTCTGCACAACCAATTAAATTACTATATTCTACATTTACACCTAATTGTTCATGCTTAATATGTAAAATATCTGATACTAATAATTGTGCTCTTTTGTAGTAATATATATCTTTTTTTTTGTATTCACATACATCTACAAATGAAGGGAAATTATCAATTAAAAAATTAGTTAACTCTATATCATTATTCATATGTTTTGTATATTCATAAAAATTATTATTCATTTTTTGGTTTACAATTTTACTAACTTCTATCAAACAATTATATCTTTCTTTTATTAATGGTATTTCTATATTTCCACTTAGTATTCTCCCAAACTCTTCATATGTTAATGCACTTAAATATTTAAAATCTAAAAACAATTTATTCTTTTCAATTTCTTTAGTAAGCGCACAAATTAATCCATATGCTCCATCATATTTACTATGTTCATAATTAACTTCCCACTTAGGTTCTCCCCAATAGCAAAATCCCATTGTATGATATATTAACAGAAAGTTTATTAACTCTTCTGCATTAAATTTATTCATACCAAATGGTAAATCCTTTAACCAATGAATACTATTTTCAATACTAAAATTAGTTACAAATTCATTTAATTCTGCAATGTTAATCTTAACATGTTCTGCATTTTTTACAACATATTGATGACTTTGTAAACTTTTACTAAATATATAAATCATTTTAATCTACCCTTTCATTATCTTTATGTATAATTAATAATTCATTATACAACAAATATTGTATTAATACAATGTAAGGCATATTAATTGTATTAACATGCTAAAATAAAAATAATCAAAGCATAAGGTTTAACTTATTACTTTGACTATCATATTATTTTGTTTATTAACTTAATATTATATACTACTTTTAGTTAATTGGGTTCTATAATATATGTTGGGGTGTAAAAAACACTCTAACATATATTTTTTGTTTTTTGGCATAAAAGTATTGCATAATATAAGCCTTTAATATAAAATATTGTTGAGCACAAATTTTAAAGGAG
>Ga0209100_1000288_pt1 | contig 49869 bp, 46 predicted proteins | sample lystaG_FD_185480 | JGI IMG/M metagenome (GOLD analysis project Ga0209100, IMG submission 185480) | Glacier valley bacterial and archeal communities from Borup Fiord, Nunavut, Canada, to study Microbial Dark Matter (Phase II) -... | ecosystem: Environmental > Aquatic > Freshwater > Ice > Glacier ... | reverse complement strand
CGTCTTCGTGCACTACTCCGCGATCATCACCGACGGCTTCAAGACCCTCAACGAGGCGCAGCGCGTCGAGTTCGAGGTCACGCAGGGCCCCAAGGGTCCTCAGGCCGAGCAGGTTCGCGCTCTGTAACCAGAGTCGACTTTAAGAACCGCCGCCTCCCTTGTGGGGGCGGCGGTTCTGTCATTTTTGGGCGCGATGCGCTTTTCGGGAACATCTCATATGCCGTGGTGCGTTGTGTCAGGGGAGCAAGTGAGGGGCCTCGGCTAGTCCGTGGGCCACTTCGGAATTAGACTGTGATCACATAGACGCGTAGAGGAGGTCACAATGCCGTTGTCAGAACACGAGCAGCGAGTGCTTGAGCAGCTCGAGCGCGACCTCGGTGCCGACCCCAAACTCGGTCGCACGATGGCCCAGGGCCCGCGTCAACGTGGGCGTATCGCCGTAGGTGCCGTGGGAGTGATTGTTGGTCTCGGCGTCGTCCTGATCGGTGTGGTCCTCAACATCGTCCCGCTGGGGATCATCGGTTTTGCATTGATGACGGCCGCCGCCATGTGGGCGATTTTCGCGCCCAAGCGGGCCAAGCTTTCCGCAGTCCGCGGGCACGGTGCGGCGCCTCGCGCTCAGCGCGCCAAGGAGCCCTTCATGCGTCGCGTCGAGAATCGCCTCGACCGTCGGCGCGAACACGGCGACCTTTAGCGTCGACCCCCCTCGCCGCCGCGATGGCGGCGATGATCGTGTCTGCGGTTTGTCCAAGCCCAGCGACGTCCGACTCGGTGCCTTCTGGTGCGTAGCGGTAGTCCGCGACATCACCTGAAAGCGCGACGAACTGGTCGATGACGTCGTCAGGCAGGGTCGCCCCCTCGAGCGCGAGCGCACTCACCACGTGATCCACGCACTCACGCGGCGTGAGTGGAGGTTGCCACGTGACCTCAGGCGGCAGGCGATCGCCAAGGTGTTCCCAGATGGTTTCTGGGGTGGTCACGCGATCGTCGTGCGCGCGCCGGCGCCCCATCCACCAAGCGGCGCCGCCAAGCAAGGCCGCGACGGCGATGACCAGGGCGATGATGGCGGCCCACGGGACCGAGTCGCCGGAGGCCGGGGCCTGGGAGGGTGGCGTGTCGATTTCGCCGAGATCGGGGCGAGGGGCACTCGTGGGATTCACCTCGGGCACGGTGATCGAGCCGCCGTCGACAGGAGTTTCCTGGTCCGTGGGATCCGCATAACTCGGGCGGGCGCCTGTCTGCACGGCGGGAGTCGGCTCAAAGCGGACCCATCCGGCTCCGGCAAAGTAGAGCTCCGGCCACGCGTGGGCGTCGCCTCCGTGAACGATCGCTGATCCATCGGCGCCCGGCGTGCCAGGGAGGAAGCCGATCGCAAGCCGCGAGGGGATCCCCAGGGAGCGGGCCAGCATGATCATTCCCGAGGCGAAATGCACGCAGTAGCCTGAACCGCTGTCGAGGAACACCGAGACCGAGTCGCCTCCCGATGGGTTCACGGTCGTGTCATAGGTGAAGTGGGAAGGGTCTCGAAAGTACTCCTGAAGGGCGACGGCCTGGTCATAACGAGACGTCGCTCCCGCGGTCACCTCTGCGGCGAGGGCCGCAAAGCGGTCGCGATCGGCACCCTCGGGAATGTTCACGTACTCGGCTCCGAGTGCCGCATCGTCGCCGGAGGCTGCACCGAGCGAGCTCAGGGTGTCTGCGTCGAAGTAGTGCAGATCTGCTTCGAACGCATAATCGAGCCACTGAATCGAGTCGGACTGGCTCGTGACCACGTCAAGCGAGGGGGAGTACGACCACGACCCGGGGACGTCGACGGTGCGCGGCACTGTGGGCAATGGCAGGTGGTCGCCGAGGTAGTCCTGGACGCTGACAACGACGCGGTCGAGGGTGCGAGAGTCCCAGTCGGCCACGGGATTGGACCAGAGCACCCCATCGGTGGGTTGTTCCGCCCCATTGGTGTCGTCGACGTCCCACTCGTTGCCGTCGAACTTTGTGAGCGTGTATTGCCTGAAGACATCGGGTCTGCCGCCGGGTGAGACGTAGACCATCATCACGGAGGAGGATTTGGCGCTCAGCGAAGTGCGCAGGTTGAGTTCGAGGTTGAGTCGTGAGGACCCCGCTAGCTGGCTGGGCGCGTTGAGGCGAGGGATGAGTCCCCAGCCGTTGCCGCCGAGGGCGGTGGGCGTCACGAGGGCCACAAGAGCTACCGTTGCGGCGGCCGCGGTCACCGCCGCCACCATCGAGGGTCTCGCAGCCACACCCGAGGGCCGTTTGGTGAGCGCCAGCAGAATGACCCAGCACCCGATCGTGGCGAGCAGCAGGCGCACCGAAATCTGATGCTGGAGCGCGATCGCTGGCAGCCAAGGCACTAGCAGGATGATTCCCGAGAACGCCGCGGCTCTCCAGGAAACGGCCAGGTGCTCCGCGACGATGAAGATCGCGAAGGCGCCGCACATCACCACGGCAAGCAGCGGCCTCGACATCTCAGCCGGCGGCACCGTGATCGCGGCTTCGTGAATGCCGTCGCGGACGGTCGCGGCAAGTTCGCGCAGCGCGGTGGGAGTGGGGAGGTAGCGGATCTGGTCCTCGGGTCCGCGCGCGAAAACCGGAATGCTCGCAAGAAGGGCGACTATCAGGCCGACCACGGTGGGCAGCGTCCGCGATCGTGACGTCATTCTGGTGATGGAAATCGCGACCGTCACACACGCGATGAGTCCGATCGTCGTGGTGACCCAGGAGCCCCACACGATCATCGAATTGAGTCCGTTGAAACCCAAGAGCACTGCAATCGCCACCACGGGGGTCGCGTACCAGGGTGATCGTGTGGCCGTGAGGAGGTCGGTCACGCGACGTCTCCCGCCGTCAGCAGCGTGGTCCACACCGCGGCCAGGTCATCCTTTGAAGTGGCCGTGGTGGCCCTCCATCCCGTGCGGCGCAGCGCTCCCGCGCAGAGATCGGCATCGGGGTCATCCGTGCTCGCAGCGCGAACGATGGCCCACGCGTGACCCGTCTGGCCAAGCGGGGCGAGCGCTTCGAGGCACGAGGAGTCGAGCGGATCGAAAACCCCCACGAGCACCTCGCCTTGCACCAAGTCGTCGCCAGCGAGCCGGATCGCGCGCTTCAGTTGCTGCGCGGCCTCGGCCTTCGACGCGGGGCCCGAGATGTCGATGGTCTGGTTGAGGAGCTCGACGCGTGCCTCGTCGGGGTGCTGCCTCCCGAGGTGATGTGAACGTCTCTCTCCCAGGTGGCCCCCGAGTAGCCGGACGGGGTGGCCCGAGCCGAGTACCGACACGGCGATCGATGCGGCCGCGGAAATGGACCACTCGAGCGCATCGGGGTCGACGGGGGTGTCCAACAAGACCGTCGCTGGTCGCCTGCCTGCGCGTTCGTCGGACCGCACCTGCATCGTGCCCGTGCGGGCGCTGGACGGCCAATGCACCCTGCGCAGGTCATCGCCCTCCCTGTATTCGCGGAGCGATGAGTCGTCTGGTGAGGGGCTGCGCGCGCCGAGCACGACGCGATCGGCGTGACCCATGAGCGCTCCCGCGGTCGCCGAAAGATCGACGATTGCGGGCCACACGGGGATGGTTTCGGCGGCTCCAACGGACGAGTCCGCCCACAGGATGCCCAGCGGTTCCGATGAGTGCACGAGGGCAGGGCCGAGCGGCCAACGACCGCGTCGAGACGGTAACAACGCGTAGCTCAGTGACAGAGCGTCTGGAGTTCTGCTGACGGTCGCCTTGGTGCCCAGGCCCCCTGTGAGTTCGGCGGATGCCTGCTCGCGGATGTCGAGCGCCGCGGTGATCGCCCTACGCGTCGCTCCGCCGCCCCGCCGCGCTGATCCCGACGTGATCGACACGGTGACGCGTCCTGGCACTCCTACGGTCAGCGGACGTGGCGTCACGTCGCGTCGCGCGTACGGAAAGCGCGTGAGAAAGCTATTGACGGAAAGGAGCATCCACACCCCGGACACCACGACCACGCTCACCATCGCGACACCGATATAGACCAGCGGCGGCGCGGCCAGGCCCATGCCCATGGCGCCGACGACGACGCCAGAGGCGCTGAGGCCGATGCCCCGTGAGGTGAGAACAGTGTCCGACTTGGCCCGTGTGGACATCGCTACACCGAGGTCACGCGCACGCCGACGTTCACAGCGGCCTCACGCTTCACCGCGACGTCGCGCGCCTCGGTCGGTACCGCGGTGCGCGCCATGATTTCGCCCAGAATCTTTGCCGCCGAATGCCCTGCGAGGCGGGCTTCGGTGTTCGGAATGAGGCGGTGAGACAAAACCGCCTTTGCGAGAGCCTTGATGTCGTCGGGAAGTACATGGTTTCGCCCCGACATCGCCGCACGCGCCTTGGCTGCGGCCAGGAGCTGGAGGGCCGCTCGCGGAGAGGCGCCGAGTCGAAGGGAGGATTCAAGACGCGTTGCGGTGACGATATCGACGATGTATTGCTTGATCGCGGGTGCGGCATAGATGCGTTTGGTCACGCCGATGAGGCGATCCACCGTGTCGGCGTCGGCGACGGGCCGAATCATGAACAGGGGATCCGCGCCGTCGTGGTTGTCGAGCATCGTCATCTCATCGCGCGCGGACGGGTAACCGACGGAGACCTGGGCCATGAATCGGTCGCGCTGTGCCTCGGGGAGGGGGTACGTGCCCTCCATCTCGATGGGATTTTGCGTCGCGATGACGATGAAGGGGCGCGGAAGGGGGCGCGTGTGGCCGTCCACAGTGACGGCACGCTCCTGCATCGACTCAAGCAGCGCGGACTGTGTCTTGGGCGAAGCGCGATTGATCTCGTCGGCGATCACGACGTTGGCAAAGACGGGCCCCGGTCGGAACTCGAATCGGTGGTCGTCCGATCGGTAGATGCTCACGCCGGTGACATCCGAGGGGAGAAGGTCGGGTGTGAATTGCAGCCGTCCGACGGTGCAGTCGATTGTCGCGGCGAGGGCCCTTGCGAGCGTCGTCTTGCCCACGCCTGGCACGTCCTCCATGAGCAAATGCCCCTCCGCCAAGACCACTGCAAGGGCGGCGGTGATGACGTGATCGAGGCCCGAGAGGACCGTCGTCATCGACTGGCGGATCTGGCTCGTCACAAGGGCAACCTCGGCGAGTTCGGCCTCGGTTGGCAATGGCTGAGTCATTAACGCTCCTTCACGGTCTACCCCGAGCCTAATTGATCGATCCCGGAGAATCGCCCTCCACTCGAATTCTCGCCAGGTTACCAGGGAATATATTGCTCTCGAGTGCCATTCTTCACAATGATCCGTGTTTTGTGGAGAGATGTGGAGTAAAGTGGGGCCCGCTGGCGAGTCGTGGCGCGAGGAGGTGAACCGTCGTGGATGAATTCACGAATGGTCTTGGACCCACAGGGGTCTTCCTTGGCACGTTCACGCCCAAGCTCGACGACAAGGGGCGGTTGATCCTCCCCGCCAAATTCAGGGGTCGCCTCGCTCAGGGCCTCGTGGCCACGCGCGGGCTCGACCGCTGTGTCTTTCTGTTTCCCGTGGATGAGTTCATGAGGGTCCACGAACGCCTCCGGCGAGCACCGCTCGAGAACAAGCAAGCCAGGGACTACATGCGCAACTTCTTGGGCCATGCCCAAGACGATGTGCCCGACAAGCAGGGCCGAATTTTGCTGGCGTCGCCGCTCAGGGACTACGCGTCTCTCACGAGGGACGTGGCCGTGGTGGGCATGGGTTCACGCATTGAGGTGTGGGATGCCGCCACATGGGAGAACTACCTCGCCGACGGCGAGGACGCGTACGCCGCAACAGCGGAGTCGTTGCTGGGAGACATCTAGCGGCGCGCCCCGAGGCCTCCAGCCGAATCTCTCTGACGGACTTCCCCCCGGCAGAGGATCGGAGGGAGACCCCGGGGCACGTCACTCGAAAGGAGAAGTCGTTGAGCGAGGCAGCCAGCCGGCACACGCCGGTCATGCTCGACCGGTGTGTCGAGTTGCTGTCGCCTGCCCTCACACGGCCTGACTCCGTCGCCATCGACGCGACGCTCGGTATGGGAGGCCACACCGAGGCTCTTCTCACACGACTTCCGGACCTCAGGGTCGTCGGCATCGACAGGGACCGAGACGCGATCGCACTCGCGACCGCACGACTTGCTTTTGCGGGGGAGCGCTTCAGCGCTTTTCACGGGACCTATGACGAGATCGACGGCGCACTCGCGACGGTGGGCGCCACGCACGCGGGTGCGATCCTCTTCGACCTCGGTGTGAGCTCGCTGCAAATCGACGAGGATGACCGTGGCTTCGCGTATTCGCGGGACGCACCGCTCGACATGCGCATGAATCGCGACGACCCCGTCACGGCCGCTTCACTGCTTGCCACCGAGACCGAGGATGAGCTCGCACGAATTCTTCACGTGTACGGCGAGGAGCGCTTCGCCCGCAAGATTGCGCGATCGATCGTGAGGCGCCGCGAGACCGACCCGATCGAGCGTTCTGAGCAACTCGTCGACCTCGTGCGCGCCTGCATCCCTGCCGCCACACGCACTCCGGGTAGCAATCCGGCGAAGCGCACCTTCCAAGCCTTGCGCATCGCGGTCAACCGCGAGCTTGACGTGCTCGAGGCCGCGATGAAGGCGGCTATTGACTCGATCGATGTCGGCGGGCGCATCGTCGTGCTCAGCTATCACTCCCTTGAGGACCGCATCGTGAAGCACGCGTTCGCCGCGGGAACCGAGACCTCGGCGCCGCCCAGCATGCCCGTCGTTCCCCTCGAGGCCCAGCCGTACCTCAAGCTACTCACGCGCGGGGCCGAGAAGGCGTCCGAGGACGAGGCGGCCTCAAATTCGAGGTCCAAGCCTGTACGCCTGCGCGCCGTCGAGCGCACCCGATCCACGGCGAGGACCTCATGAGCGCCGCGCCGTTGCGCAGCTCGGCGCCGCTGAGGGCGCCTGCTCCCACCCGTGTCACGCCGAGACACGAACACCTGCGACCAGTGGCTGCGCCGCAGCATGCACGGACTCTCGCGCCCTTTGCGTGGTTGTGTGTCGCGATCGTGTTGGTGGCACTTGGATCGGTCCTCGCGTTGAACACCACGATGGCTGAGGGCGCCTATCAATCGCGTGACCTCAAGATTGAGATCGCCGACCTCCATCAACAGCGTGCGACGGCGCTGATCAAGCTCGAATCGAATTCGGCGCCTGGTGCGCTCGCGACTCGGGCCCAGACGCTTGGCATGGTGCCCGCCGACAAGATCGGCTTCATCACCCTTTCGTCGGGCAACGTGCTCGAGGCGGGTGGACGATGACGGAACGCAACGACCCCCCCGCGCGTCCTCGGAGGGCCGCTCCCGCCGCACCGCGCGCACGCCGCCCAGACGGCGAGCCGAGGCCTCGACGAACCGAGGACGGCGCGGCGCCACGGCGCTCCTCCACACCGCGCTCGACCACTCGGGGCCAAGAGGGGCGTCGCCCGGCGGCCCCGCCACGGCAGGCCCCTCGCCGTCCGCGGTCAACGGCCTCGCATATGCCGCGCATCGGCGAACCCGGAAGCCGTCAAACCTTCCTGTCGGTGGCCTCGCTTTTGGTGGTTGGCCTGTTTGTCGCTCGGCTCATCGACGTGCAGATCGTCAGCGCGGCGCCACTCGCAGAGGAGGCGCTCGCGCAGCGCCTCGTGACCGTCGCGGTGACGCCCACGCGCGCGGATATCGTCGACCGCAACGGAGTGGTGCTCGCGACGACGGTTGAGCGCTACAACCTCTCGGTAGATCAGACCAAGATCGCCGACTGGAAGCGGACCGAGGCAGGCACGGTCGTGGCCCAGGGCGCCCTCGATGCCGCCAAGATCCTCGCGCCCATCCTGGGAGTCAGCGAGTCGGAACTCGGCGCGACCCTGTCGGGCGACAAAACCTTCGTGTATGTGGCCAAGAACCTCACTCCCGAGGTCCTGGACCTCATCAAGGCCGAACGGGTTTCCGGAATCGGATGGGAGCCAACGCCCGAGCGCCTGTACCCCAACGGTGTCACCGCGGGGAACCTCATCGGGTTCATGGGCTTTTCCCAAGACAGCGATGCCAAGGTCGGTCAGGGAGGAATCGAGCAGGCGTATCAGGACCAGCTCGAGGGCGTCGCCGGATCACGCACCTACGAGCGCAGCGCGTACGGCACCACCATCCCGAGTGGTATCCACTCGGAAGAGGATGCCGTGCCTGGTGAAACCGTCGTGCTCACGACCGACAGGGACATCCAGTATTTTGCGGAGCAACGGCTCGCGACGGCCCTCAGCGAGACCGGCTCTAGCGGCGGCACCGTCGTCGTCACCGACTCAACTACGGGCGAGGTTCTAGCGATTGCTGACTCGAACGCGGTAGACCCCGCGAACCCTGGAGCGACCGACGCCGGCCAACGCGGTTCTGGTGCGGTCGAGGACGTCTTTGACCCGGGATCGACGGCGAAGATCATTACGATGGCGGCCGCGCTTGAGGAGGGCATCGCCACCCCCACTTCGCAGTTTGTCGCGCCCTTCTTGTACACGACCGCAGACAACGAAACCTTTCGCGACTCTCACCCGCACCCCGATCAAAAGCTCACGCTCACAGGTATCTTGGTGAACTCATCGAATACGGGCACCGTGATGATTGGCGAGCAACTCTCGCCGGAAACCCGGTACAACTACCTGCGGGCATTTGGCCTGGGGGAGCGCACCGGCATCGGCCTCGTTTCGGAGTCGCCAGGGATTCTTCACGCATGGCAGGACTGGGATCGCCGCACCAACTACGCCACGATGTACGGCCAAGGCGTATCGGTGACCGCTCTCCAAACGGCCCAGGTCTACGGCGCCATCGCGAACGGCGGGGTCAAGATTGCGCCGACGATCGTGAAGGGCTTCGAAAGCGCCGACGGTACGTTCACGGCCAACGATCCTCCCGAGTCCGAACGCGTCATCTCCGAGGAAACGGCCAGCAAGTTGATGAGCATGCTCACCGAGGTGACTCAAGACGGCACCGGGCGCGCGGCTGCGATCGACGGGTACCTGGTCGCAGGCAAGACGGGCACCGCACAGGCGCCCGATGCGGAAGGCAAACTGACCCGCATCGTCGCCTCATTCGTCGGAATCGCACCCGCCGACAACCCCCGCGTTGTCGTTTCCGTGACCCTGTTTGACCCGAAGTCTTCGATTTGGGGCGGCGATGTTGCCGCGCCGGTGTTCAAGGACGTGACAACCTTTGCCCTACAGACGTTGCGCGTGCCACCCTCGACGGAGACGCTCACGCAATACCCGACCACCTGGGAGTGACATGACGATGACGCTGCGCCCCGCGCGCGTCGAGCCCGTCTCGTTGAGTGTCGCGATTGGCGCCGCGGGTTTGTCCCCAGCGGCCATCGACGGCGAGGACGTGGCCATCACGGGCGCGACCGTTGACTCACGCGACGTCCGGCCCGGCGACCTGTTCGGAGCATTCGCCGGTCTCGTACAACACGGTGCTCGCTTTGCGGCCGATGCTGTGGCGGCAGGCGCGGTCGCGATCCTCACCGATTCCCACGGGCTCGACCTGGTGCGCGAAGCGGGACTCACGGTTCCCGTCGTGATCGCCGCGGACACTCGTGCCGCAATGGGCGTGGCCTCCGCCGCCGTGTACGGCGACCCTTCGAAGCGCCTGACGTTTGTGGGAATCACGGGGACAAACGGCAAGACCACCACGAGCTACTTCGTCGACAACGCGCTCGCGCAGGTGCATGAGCGCAGGGGAGTGTTCGGCACTGTCGAGCTTCGCATCGGCGATGAGGCGATCGAGTCGCCGCGCACCACAGTCGAGGCTCCCGTCCTGCACAGCTTCTTGGCGCGCATGCTTGAGGAGGGTGTCACGGCCGCTGTCTCCGAGGTGAGCTCGCATGCGGCGGCACTGGATCGCATCGGGGGCGTCGACTTTTCCGTGGCAGTCTTCACCAATCTCCAGTGGGATCACCTCGACTTCCACAAGACGATGGACCGCTACCTCGCGGACAAGGCCAAACTGTTTGCGCCCGGCCGGTCGCGTCGCGGTGTGATTTGCATCGACGACGAGTACGCGCAGCGGCTCGCGTCCGAGGCCCTCATCCCCGTCGAGACGGTGTCGACGCGGCCGGGGTCGCCTCGCGGCGACTGGAACGTCGAGGACGCGCAGGTGGGGCTCGACGGGGTCGGCTCGCAGTTCACGCTTGTCGGGCCCGACGGTGCGCGCCATGCGGCAGAAAGCCCGCTGCCTGGGCTCGTCAACGTCTCGAACGCCGCAGTGGCGATTGTCGCGGCCCATGCAGCGGGGGTGCCGCTCGATGCGGCCATCCGTGGGGTGGCCACCGCGCATGAGGTTCCTGGTCGCATGGAGCGCGTGATCGAGCGCAGCGACGTGGACCCACTCGCGATCGTGGACTACGCACACACCCCTGATGCCTTGACGCTCGCACTCCAGGGCGTGCGACCCATTACGCCGGGCAAGCTCATCCTGATCTTTGGCTCGGACGGCGACCGTGATCAAGGCAAGCGCCCGGTGATGGGGGAGATCGCCGCCAATCTGGCCGACATCATCGTGCTGACCGACGAGAACCCGCGCTCCGAAGAACCCGCGGCCGTGCGGGCCGCGATCCGAGAGGGCATCGAAAAGGTGCGACCCGACCTGTGCGACGTCCATGAGATCTCGCCCCGTGTTGATGCCGTCGAATACGGGCTCAGGCTCGGCGGCCCAGGCGACACCGTCATCGTCACCGGCAAGGGGCACGAACCGACTCAGGAGATCGCGGGAGTGTTCCATCGCTATAACGACCGCGACGCCTACCTCCAGGCCCACGCACGCATCAGCGCCGAGAGAGACCACGCCGAGCGCGAGGCGGGCACATGAGGTCGCTGACCGCCCAGTGGGTCGCCAATGCGGTGGGTGGCGTGCTCGTCGCGGATGTCGACGCCGTCGTCACCTCGGTGGTCAAGGATTCACGGGACGCCGTTGAGGGCTCGCTCTACGTGGCCTTTGTGGGCGAACAGGTCGATGGCCACGACTTCGTGGGCAAGGCGACCGCGGCGGGCGCGACGCTCGCATTGGTGTCTCGCACCGTCGAGGGCCCTCACATTGTGGTGGACGATGTCACCGCGGCCCTCGGAGCCCTCGCGCGGGTCTATCTCGCCGCGCTGCGCCACGAGAGCGACCTCACCGTGATCGGGATCACGGGGTCGAATGGCAAGACCTCGACCAAGGACATCCTCGCGCAGGTGCTGCCGCATGTGGTGGCGCCGGTGGGAAGCTATAACAACGAGATCGGGTTGCCCCTCACGGTGCTTGCCGCAGGCCCGGATACCAGGCACCTCGTTCTCGAAATGGGAGCCTCGGCGCCGGGAGACCTTGCGTACCTGACGGCGATCGCGCCTCTCGATATCGCGGTGGTCCTGATGGTCGGTTCCGCTCACGCGGGGGGCTACAGCTCGATGGAGGCGCTCGCCGAGGAGAAGGCGACGCTTCTTGACGGTGTGGTGCCAGGCGGTGTCGGGATTCTCAACGCAGACGATGAGCTCGTCGCGGCCATGGCTGGCCGCGCCCCGCGCACCGTGACCTTCGGATTTGGCGAGGCGGACGTCGCGGGAGTTGACCGCCGCGTCGAGTCCGGCCGCGCCAGGTTCTCGGTGCGAGGCGCCGAGGTCGCGCTTTCGCTCATCGGCGACCACCATGCGTCGAACGCCCTCGCATCCGTCGCGGTTGCTCTCGAATGCGGAATGTCGGCGGCAGACGCCGCCGTGGCCGTGAGCGCCGCCGTCCCCGTAAGCCCGCACCGGATGTCGCTCATCGAACGCGCCGATGGCGTGCGCATCCTCGACGACGCCTACAACGCGTCGCCCGAATCGATGCGGGCCGCATTCCGCGCGCTTAAGGGAGTGGCCGACGGCGGCCGCACCTGGGCCGTGATCGGCGAGATGCTTGAGATGGGCGAGGCCTCAATCGCCGCTCACGACTTCCTGGGTGAAGATGCCGTGCGGCTGGGCATTCACCACCTCGTGGTCGTGGGCACAGGCGCGCGCCCCGCGTTTATTTCGGCCGTGCGCGAGGGCTCGTGGGGGGACGAGGCCGCGTTCGTCGCTACCATTGACGATGCCCGGCAGTTGCTCGCGGGCCGCGTCGCCGTGGGAGATACCGTGTTGGTCAAGGGATCACACGGGACGGGGCTGTGGCGCCTGGCCGACCAGTTGATCGAGGAGAATTCATGAGAGCAGTGGTGCTCGCAGGAGCAATCGCGGTCCTCATCTCCCTCCTCGGCACGCCGTGGGTGATTCGCTACCTCACGCGCAAGCAATTCGGTCAGTTCATCCGCCAGGACGGACCTGCCTCGCACCACACCAAGCGCGGAACGCCCACTATGGGTGGCGTCGTCATCCTTGTTGCGGTCGTCTTGGGGTGGGGCCTCGGCAACCTGATCACCAGCCATACGCCAAACGTCTCTTCGATCCTCGTGGTTGGCCTCATGCTCGGCATGGGTGGGATCGGCCTCCTCGACGACGGCATCAAGATCACCAGGGAGCGGTCGCTGGGACTGAGCGCCAGGTGGAAGATTCTGCTGCAGGCGCTCGTTGGCATCGCGTTTTCGGTGCTGGCGCTGCAGTTTCCCGACGAAAACAACGTGTACCCGGCGTCGGAGGCCATCTCGTTCCTCAGGGATACCTCCCTCGACTTGGCGACCTGGGGTCCGCCGATCGGCCTCGTGCTATTCGTCCTGTGGTCCAACTTCCTCATCACCTCGTGGTCGAATGCGGTGAACCTCACCGACGGACTCGACGGGCTTGCAACGGGCGCGGCGATCATCTTCTTCGGCGCCTACGTGCTGGTGAATATCTGGCAGACCAACCAGCTGTGCGGCTACTCGGGCGACGACCCGTCCACGTGTTATCAAGTGCGAGATCCGCTTGACCTCGCGATCCTCGCTGCAGCGGTCGCTGGCGCGTGCCTTGGCTTCCTGTGGTGGAACACGTCGCCGGCGAAGATCTTCATGGGGGACACGGGCTCCCTCGCGCTTGGAGGTGCCATCGCGGGCATCACGATCGTGAGCCGCACCGAAATCCTCGGCGGCATCATCGGCGGCCTGTTCGTCATCATCGTCATGAGCTCGGTCATCCAGATCGGCTTCTTCAAGATCTCGGGCGGCAAGCGGGTGTTCAAGATGGCCCCGCTGCACCACCACTTTGAGCTCTTGGGATGGAACGAGGTCACGATTGTGGCCAGATTCTGGATCATCGCGATCCTGTGTACTGGACTTGGTATGGGGCTGTTCTATGCGGAGTGGGTCGTTAACTTGGGTCCAGGCGGCTGATGCTCGACATGATTTCCCCTGTCGTTCCCGACTCGGGAGAACACCTCGAGGGGACGCGCTTCCTGGTTCTTGGCATGGGGGTCGCGGGCACGTCGACCGTTGACGCGCTCGCCGACATTGGTGCGAGCGCCGTGACGGTGGACGCAAACGGCTCGGCAGACCTGACGACGATCGAGGGGCTCAATCTCGACGACTTCGACGTCGTCATGGCGTCCGCGGCATTTTCGCCCCATAGCGAGGCCGTTCGCGCGTGCCAGGCCGCGGGATTGCCGATCTGGTCCGAGATGGAATTCGCGTGGCGGGTGCGGGCGAGCGACGCCCCGTGGGTGCTGGTGACGGGCACCAACGGCAAGACCACGACCACCCAGATGGTGGGCGCGATCGCGTCCGCAGCGGGCATCGACGTCAAGGTATGCGGGAACATGGGTGTCCCCGTGATCGACGCGGCGCGCGGAGGCCACGAGCTGGTAGCCGTCGAGATCGCGAGCCTGCAGCTTCATTTCACGTCCACGCTTTCGCCCGCCGCGGCGGTGTGTCTCAATGTGGACTCGGATCATCTCGATTGGCACGGGTCGCTCGGCGCATATCGGGCCGATAAGGCCCGCGTCTACCGGCATGTGCGATCGGCAGCTGTGTACCCCTCGCACGACAGGCTCGTGGAGTCGATGGTCGAGGAAGCCGATGTGGCCGAGGGGTGTAGGGCCATCGGCATCACGCGCGGTGCGCCCTCGATCTCGCAACTGGGAGTGGTCGACGGAATCCTGCTGGACAGGGCCTTTGGGGCCTCGCGCCTGAATACGGCCGTCGAAATGGGCCACGTGAGTGACCTCAAGCATCTGGTGGCGGGCGACGTGCCGCCCTACCTCGTGACCAATGCGCTCAGCGCGGCAGCCCTCGTGCGCGCGGTGGGCGCGCCTGCCGAGTCCGTCGGCGCAGGACTGAGGGCGTTCTCGCTCGATAGCCATCGCACGGCATTCGTGCGCAGGCTCAACGAGGTTACGTATGTCGACGATTCGAAGGCCACGAATGCTCATGCTGCGGTGGCGGCCTTCGGCGGTCGTGGCGAGCGCTCCGTCGTCTGGATCGCGGGTGGCCTCGCGAAGGGGCAATCTTTTGACTCTCTCGTGGCCGAAGTGCGCACACGGCTCCGGGCCGTGGTGCTCATCGGCGCGGAGGCAGAGCCTCTCGCAACGGCGCTGGCCGAACACGCCGCAGAGGTCCCCGTGAAGCGCATCGCTCCGGGTGAAACTGTGATGAGTAACGCTGTCGCAGCTGCGCGCGGTCTTGCACAACCGGGCGACACCGTCCTGTTGTCGCCCGCGTGCGCATCGATGGATCAATTCCGCAATTACGCGGACCGAGGCGAGGCCTTTACCCAGGGGGTGAGGTTGCTGGAAGGGAGATGAGGTGGCGACGGAAACGCAGCGCACCGCGCGCGCCAGCCTCTGGTCGTCTCCCGCCGCGAGTTATTACCTGATCCTCGCCGCGACCTCCATCCTGCTTCTCGTCGGACTCGCCGTCGTGTTGTCGAGCTCATCGATCTCGTCGATTCGCGAAGACGGCAGCGCCTGGTCCCTGTTCTTCATCCAGTTGGTGGCCCTTCTGGCCGGCGTGCTGGCGATGACGATCGGCTCCCGGTTCTCGGTGGCGGGATGGAAGCATTTGGCGCCGTGGATCCTCTACGTTTCCGTGGGGCTACTGATCGTCGTGATGACCAGCGGCTACGCGTCTGGCGGCAACAAGAACTGGATTCGGGTGGGGCCGATCACCGTCCAGCCCTCCGAGTTCGCCAAACTCGGACTCGCGCTCTTCTTGGGCGTAGTGCTGGCAAGGTTTCGGCACGAACTCACGACGCTCAAACGGATCCTCGTGCCTGGAGGCATCGCAGCGGCGGGCGTGCTCGCGCTCGTGCTCGCGGGCCGCGACATGGGGACGGCCGTCGTGATCAGCCTGCTCATCGCGGCCGCATTCTGGGTCGCGGGGGTTCCCGTGCGATTCTTCGTGATGGCCATCGTGCCTGCGGTCGCGGGTGTGGCACTCCTGATCATCGAGGGCTCAAGCCGTTCCACGCGCATCGGCGTGTGGCTCGATCCCTCGACGTGTGACCCCCAAGACACATGCCTCCAAACCATTCACGGGACGTGGGCACTCGCCTCTGGGGGGCTGTGGGGGCTCGGCCCCGGGATGAGCCGCGAGAAGTGGGGCTACCTTCCTGCCGCTGACAATGACTTCATCTTCGCGATCATTGGCGAGGAATTTGGGCTGATCGGGACGCTGGTCGTGCTCCTTGCTTTCGCCATGTTGGTGATCGCCGTGAGTCGCATTGTGCGCAGGCACCCCGACCCCTTCGCCAAGATCGCAGCCGCAGGCCTCGGCGCCTGGATCATCGGCCAGGCCTTCATCAACATTGCCGTGGTACTCGAGCTCCTGCCGGTGACAGGGGTGCCGCTGCCACTCGTCTCCTCGGGAGGTTCGTCGCTCGTGATGTCGTTGGCAGCTATTGGCGCGCTCATGGCGTTTGCGCGTTCTGAGCCAGGAGCCAAAGAGGCGTTCGCCGCGCGGCCATCCGTCATGAGGCGCTATGTGACCGTCGTTGCGAGGTGGCGTCGTGGCTAGGATTCTGCTCGCCGGAGGTGGGACCGCGGGCCACGCGAATCCGTTGTTGGCTACCGCGGAGGAACTCCTGTTCAGGGGCCACGACGTGGCGGCGCTCGGCACGGCCGAGGGTATCGAGGCGGAGCTCGTAGCGCGTGCGGGAATCGACTTCTACGTGGTGCCCAGGGTGCCGCTTCCCAGGAGACCGTCGGTCGATCTCCTCAAACTTCCCGGCCGACTCAACGCCGCGGTGCGCGCGGGAATGCGCGCGATCGACGCGATCGACGCCGACGTCGTCGTTGGCTTTGGCGGTTATGTCTCGACACCCGCCTATCTCGCGGCGCGGCGCAGGCATGTTCCCGTGGTGGTGCACGAGGGCAACGCGTCTCCAGGCATCGCCAATCGCCTGGGAGCCCGCTGGGCCGCGGCCGTTGCGGTGACGTTCGCGGAAACGCCTCTGACCGGGGCGGTGCTGACGGGACTTCCGATGCGGGCCGCGATTACGGGCCTCGCGGAGCGCCTCTCGGATCCGGAGACGCGTGCGGACCTGCAGGCGCGTGCGCGTGCAGCGTGGGGCTGGGAGAGCGATGCGCCGACGCTGCTCGTGACGGGCGGTTCTTCGGGGGCCGCGAGCCTCAACGCGGCGACCGCTGGTGCGGTGGAGCGATTGGTTCAGCACGGCATTCATGTGCTCCACCTGACGGGGCGCGGAAAGTCCGATGGCGCGGAACGCGCTCGCGGCAACCTCGCCGCCAGGTACCGCGACATGTATGTCATCAGGGAGTACGTCCACGATATGGAGACCGCGTTTGCCGCGGCCGATGCGGTCGTGTGTCGCGCGGGGGCGGGCATGGTGTGCGAGGTTTCGGCGCTCGGACTGCCTGCGGTCTACGTGCCGCTCCCTCATGGAAATGGGGAGCAGGCGCTCAACGCGCGGGAGGCCGTCGCGGCCGGAGCGGCAGTCTTGGTTCATGACACGGAACTGAATCCCACGGCGCTCGAGCTGGCGGCCGAGCCGCTCGTACTCGATCGCAAGGCCCACGAGTCCGCGACGGCGGCGGCCGCGACCGTCGGAATCGTCGACGGGGCCCTCCGTCTCGCGGACATCGTCGAGCGGGTGGTTGCGTCATGAGATTCCATTTCATCGGTGTGGGTGGATCGGGGATGTCCGCGGTCGCACGCCTCGTGGCCGCACGCGGCGTCGAGGTGACAGGGACGGACAAGAAGCGCAGCGCGTACTTCTCCGCTCTTGAGGTCGCAGGGGTCGATGTGAGAGTGGGCCACGACGAGGCCCTCATCGACGGCGCGGATGTGGTCGTCATCTCGACCGCGGTCCGCGAGACCAATCCTGAACTCGTGCGGGCGCGCACTTTGGGCATCGACGTGTGGCATCGGTCGAAGGCTCTCGCGTGGGCGCTTCAGGGGAAGCGCCTGGTTTCGGTCGCGGGCTCGCATGGAAAGACCACCACGTCCGCACTCGTGGCACACGTGCTCCACACGTGCGGAGTCGACGCGAGCTATGCGGTGGGCGCCAGGGTATTCGGCGTCGAAGGCGCGGTTGCCGGAGGCTACGGGGGAGCGGCACCCGAGGCCGTCGTCGAGGCCGATGAGTCGGATGGTTCCTTCCTCGCGTATGACACGTCGATTGCGATTCTGCTCAATGTCGAACCCGATCATCTTGACTTTTACGGCTCATTCGAGGCCGTGGAGCAGGCCTTCGTCGACTTTGCGTCCAAGTCGCCCGTCGTCATCGCGTGTGTGGACGACGCAGGTGCGGCCAGGGTCGCCGATGCCGCGGAGTCCGCGGGCTCTCGCGTGATTCGCTATGGAGCGATACGGGCAGCGTCCGACCCCTCTGAGGCGGAGGTGCGCGTTGACGCGCTCACGGTGACGTGGGGAGAAACGTCGGTGCCGCTCGTCGTGCCAGTGCCGGGAGCTCACCAGCGCCTGAACGCGGCCGCCGCGTGGGCCGCAGTCGTCGAACTTGGGGTGGATCCGGGCCTGGCCGCGGCGGCCGTCGCGTCGTTTGCGGGCACGGGCAGGCGGTTTGAGCTGCGGGGCGAGGTCGCAGGCATTCGCGTGATCGACGACTACGCACACCACCCGACCGAGGTGGCCGCTGTCCTCGCGGCCGCGCGGTCAGCGGGCGCAGGCAGGCTCGTGGTGCTGTTCCAGCCCGCGCTGTTCAGCCGAACCCAGGCGCTAGGCGCCGATTTTGGCAAGGCGCTTTCCATCGACGACGCCGTCATCATCCTTGCGCCCGTGTACGGGGATCGAGAAGATCCGATCGAGGGGGTTTCCTCGCAATTGATCGCCGAGGCGATTCAGCAGCGCCCCGATAGCACCCTTGAGATCGCTGACGATCTCGCAGACGCGGCGCGAAGGGCGGCCGCGGCTGTCCGTCCCGGCGACACCGTCATGACGATCGGATCGGGGACCGTGACTGAGTCCGCGGGGTGGATCGTCGCGGCCCTCGAGGAGCGCCGTGGCTGAGCGAAGGCCGCCCAAGGTCGTCGCTCCCCGAACGCGGGCACCGGAGGCGCCCGGTCGGTCGACGCGGCCCGCGAGGGACGCCTCCGAACAGGCCAAGCTGACCCGCCAGGGAACCGAAACGGTCCGGCGTGAGTCGCGCTCGGTCCGCCCGCAAGCCAATGTGGGGGCGGGCCGCGTGCGTCCCTTGACGCCTTCACCCGACCGACCGGCCGCATCGAAAGGATTTGCTCCGGTTCGTAGCGCGTCTCCGCGTCCGCCCATCGACACCGTGACGCAACGCATGCGCGAACGCTTGGCGGAACGCAAGCGCACCGAGCGGCGGCGTCTTCTTGCCCGCGTGGGACGGTGGGCGGCCCTCGCTGGGGGAGTCGCGCTGCTGCTGTGGGCTTTCTTCATGTCGCCGTTGTTCGCGCTTGATCCGGCCAAGATCCAACTCACTGGCGTGGCTGACGAAATTGACCCCGCGGCTGTCGACTCGGTGCTCGCGTCACATGACGGCGAGTCGCTCGCGCTGCTCAATGTGCCGCATATGGCCGATCAGCTGCGGGATCTCACGGGCGTGCGCGACGCAAAGGTTGAACGCGTCTGGCCCGCTGGGCTGAGGGTCACGCTGGTTCCTCGCCACCCCGTGGCGGCGATTCCCGAAGGCACAGGGTTCGCTTTGCTTGACGCCGAGGCCGTTCAAGTGGGCGTCGCCGATCAGGCCCCTGCAGGCCTGCCCCTCGTCACCGTGCCGTTGGGCGATGAGAGAATCCTTGCTGCTGTGCTCGAGGTGATTCGCAACCTGCCCGCCGAACTGTTGGGAAGGGTGAGTGGCGTCGGCGCACAGACCGAGGACACGGTGGCGTTCACGCTCCGCGACGGCCCCCGCGTCGAATGGGGGAGCGCGGAGGATTCCGCGCTCAAGGCGCAGGTTCTCGAGGTGATACTCGCATCGCCGACCGCGGCGACCGCGGGCGTCGTCGATGTCTCCGCGCCCACTCTTCCGATCACGAGGGCCAAAGAGTAGTCCCTTCACGCGACACGCGCGTCTACTTCCACCCGTTCGTGGCGCGCGCCACGTACCGTCTACGCAGGTCGACTTGACATAACTATAACCCTCAAGTTGAACGTTAATGTTGAAGGGAAAGCCATGGCCGCACCGCAGAACTACATCACGGCAATCAAGGTCGTCGGAGTCGGCGGCGGCGGAGTCAACGCCGTCAACCGCATGATCGAGGTGGGGCTCAAGGGCGCCGAATTCATCGCGATCAATACCGATGCCCAGGCACTGCTCATGTCGGATGCCGACGTGAAGCTCGACATCGGCCGCGAATTGACCCGCGGACTCGGCGCAGGGGCCGACCCCGAGGTGGGTCGCCAGGCAGCCGAGGACCACGAGGACGAAGTGGCGGAGGCCCTCAGGGGTGCCGACATGGTCTTCGTGACCGCCGGAGAGGGCGGCGGTACCGGTACTGGAGGCGCCCCGGTTGTGGCGCGTATCGCGCGCGGCCTTGGTGCGCTGACCGTGGGCGTCGTGACGAGGCCATTCAGCTTCGAGGGTCGCCGTAGGGCCGACCAGGCCGACTCGGGAATCGAGCGCCTCCGCGAAGAGGTCGACACCCTCATTGTGATCCCGAACGACAGGCTCCTCGACATCGACGACGCGAACCTTTCCGTCCTGGGTGCATTCGCCGCAGCCGATCAGGTTCTCCAGGGCGGCGTGCAGGGCATCACTGACCTCATCACGACCCCTGGTCTCATCAACGTCGACTTCAACGACGTGAAGTCGGTCATGAAGGGTGCGGGCACCGCGCTCATGGGCGTCTCGAGTGCCCGTGGCGAAAACAGGGCTCTCGCGGCTGCGGAGGGCGCAATCTCCTCGCCGCTGCTCGAGGCCTCGATCGAGGGCGCGCACGGCGTGCTTCTCAGCATCGCCGGCGGCTCGAATCTCGGTATCAAGGAAGTGGAAATCGCCGCGCGCCTCGTGCGCGAGGCGGCCCACCCCGAGGCAAACATCATCTTCGGTACGGTCATCGACGACGCCCTCGGCGACGAGCTACGCATTACGGTCATCGCGGCGGGCTTCGACGGCGGAGCGCCCCCAACGCGGCGTCACCTCGGAGCGCTCGGGACAGTTTCAGGTGCGGCGCCCACGCCATCGTCGGCGGCGCTTGAGCCGGTCGACGCGCCCGTCGAGGACGACGTCGTTCCCGTGCTCACTCGTGAGCCCGAGCCTCGCACCGACGCGATTGTGGTCCCGCCGCGGTGGTCGGATGACGACGCTCTCGACGTTCCGGAGTTTCTCAAGTAATTATGGATGCCCGGCTTCCTGTCAGGGCATTCTTCACGGATCGTCATGGGGGAGCGAGTGCGCCACCATTTGGCGAACTCAACCTCGCGGACCACGTGGGGGACGATCCCGACTCCGTGGCGGCAAATCGCCTGACGGTCAGCGAACGCGCGGGTGCGCCCGTGGTGTTCATGAGACCGGAACACGGAGCACGGGTGGCCGTCCTCGGCAGCGAGTACCTCGATGGCAGGGAGCCTCCCGTCGTCGACGTGCTGGTCACGGATGTGCCAGGACTTGCCCTCGCGACCCTGGCAGCGGACTGCATCCCGTTGCTGATTCACGATGGGCTCTCGGGGGCAGTGGCGGCCGTCCACATCGGCCGTGAGGGCCTTCGCAAGGGGGCCGTGGACGCCGCGGTGGCCGCACTCGTCGACATGCGTCATGGCTGGCGCCAACAGGACACAATGACCGCAAGCATCGGCCCCGCGATATGTGGTCGCTGCTACGAGGTGTCGAACGAGTTGCGCGAGGCCGTGTCGGAGTTCCACCCGATGGCCACCTCGACCACGAGCGCGGGGAGCCCCGCACTCGATCTTCCCCGCGCGGTGGGCGTCAGATTGGTTGAGCTGGGATTCAGGAGCGTGTTGCGTCCCCATGTCTGCACTTTCGAGGGCGTCAGCCTGTTCTCGTACCGTCGCGACAAGGTGACGGGTCGACAAGCGGGTGTGGTCGTGTGTGGCGGCCGTGACACGTAACCGCCAGACGGCGGCGTGTCGGTCATGGCAGCCCGCGCATGGCTCGCTTACCGTTGTGGAAGCAAGTCCCCAGTGTGAGAGCGGAGCACCAAAATGAGCGCCATGCGCAAGGCGATGCAGTACTTCGGCTTCGATGTCGCCGATCGGGATGACTACGACGACTATTACGCCGACGAGGAACTCGCGCCAGTGACGAATTTGCACGACGTGTCTGCGGTACGTGAGCATCGCGAGACGAGGCCTCGTGCGGACGCCGTACGGCAGCCACGCCCTCATGTGGCGGAGCCAGGCGACCTGCGTCGTATCCAAACGATCAAGCCCCGGACATACAACGACGCACGCCTGATCGGCGAGGCGTTCCGTCAGGGTGTTCCCGTCATCATGAACCTCACGGAGATGGCCGAGGGCGACGCGAAGCGTCTCGTCGACTTCTCTGCGGGCCTTTCTTTTGGCCTGCACGGGTCCCTTGAGCGTGTGACGACCGCGGTATTCCTGCTCTCGCCCGCTCACGTGGAAATCTCGGTTGACACGGAGCAGGCTCCCGCGCGCGACGCGTTCTTCAACGGCTCGTAGGCCCAGGCGGGATAATTCCCGCGCTTCCTCGGCTACTCTGGACCGGTGACATTCGCCCTAGACCTTGCCATGTTCGCGCTCCTCATCGTCTGGATCATGTTGTTGGCACGGATCGCACTGTCGTGGATCTTCGCGTTTGCGCGCGAATGGCGCCCGGCAGGGGTGTCGGCGTTGTTGGTAGAGTCCGTCTACACAGTGACGGATCCGATGATCAAGCCGTTGCGGAAGGTAATCCCTCCCGTGAGCATCGGCTCGATGCGCTTTGACGTGGCGTTCCTCATCGTCTTTTTTGGCATCTACATGCTCCGTCAGGTGCTGTTCGTGCTCAAGGGGTCGATCTCTTAGTAATTGTTGTGCGCGAGGAACTCAAGTCCCCGCCGATACGTAAAGTGGGATAAGTGACCACTGCACACGAGGCACGCGCGTTGCGCGGCCCCCTACGCGAGGAGGGATGACGGATGGCGTTTCTTACGGCTGAAGACGTCTTGAACAAGGCGTTCTCAAAGACGAAGTACCGCGAGGGCTTTGACCAGGACGAGGTGGATGACTTCCTCGACGAGGTCGCGAACTCGATTTCCGCTCTGACGGCGGAGCGCGACGAATTACAGTCGCGCCTGTCCGAGTACCAAGCGGGAGGTTCCCCTGCAGCTCCCGCCGCTCAGGCGCCGGAGTCGACTGGGTCCTCGTCGGCCAACCTCTTGGCTGCGGCGACCGATCCGAACCCACCTTCGGCCACCACGATGCTGTCGATGGCCCAGCGCCTTCACGACGACTACGTCCAGGCGGGCGAGGCCGAGCGTGAGCGCATCATCGACGAGGGCAAGGCGAAGGCCGAGTCGATCGTGGAGCAGGCCGAGAAGGACGCCCAGGTGCGTTTGCAGAGCCTCGATGTGGATCGTGCAGACCTCGAACGCCGAATCGACGACCTGCGTCGGTTCGAACGTGACTATCGCGGCCACCTGCGTAACTATCTCGAGAACCTTTTGGGTGACCTTGAGCACAACTCCGCGCGCGGTCCTGCGGATGCGTTCAGCGCCAACGCGGTCCCCGTGCCGTCCCAAACGGAGCCCGAGCCTGTCGCGGAACCGGTGACGGAACTTGGCGTGGATGCGCCGGACGTCGAGTCGCCCTTTGCGGCCCCTGTGGAGCCGGTGCCTTCTTTCCCTGAGGCCGCGGCGCCTGATCACTCCGCCCAGATGCCTGCGCCGGAACCGTTTGCCGCCGCACCGTTTGTCGCTTATGGAACGGAGGCCGCGTCCGTCGATCCCGTGGTCCCCACGTTCCCCGAACCCGTGTCACTCCCTCCTTTCCCGGGATCGTCAGAGGACGAAAGTGACGCACCTTCGCCGTTCGCGACGGCGAGTCCGTTCGCACCTGCGCCAAGCACTTCCGAGGCGGAGGCGGACCCTGATGAGCAGGGTGAACCCAAGCCTGACGAAGAGGCGCCTCGCTGGAATTTCTGAAAAGCGTCGACGCAACGCGCCGCGCCATGGACTCCGGTCCTGGCGCGGCGCGTTGCCTTTGCCCGATAGCGCGACTACTCTCAGTCCGTTAACCAAGTGAGGACCTCATGACGAGCACCGAAGTACCCATCGTGAAGGTGGACCCCGCCGAGCTGAAGGCGTCCGACGCCAAGGCGATCGCCGTCCGCGACGGCGACGCGCCCTGGAAGATTGCTGAGTTGCGCGACATCGTCGTGACCCTCAATGCAGACGTCGAGCGATTGGTCATCGAGTTCCGTGCGAACGAGATTGACCTTGACGATCTCCTCCATACGTCCGAGGGTTCCGGCGACGACCAAGCAGATGCGGGTTCGACCGCGCTTGAGCGCGAGCAGGAAATGTCGATCGTCAACAACACCCGTGAAATGCTCGAAGAGTCTGTTGACGCGCTGCGGCGTATCCAGCACCACGCCTTCGGAACGTGCATTTCGTGCGCACAGGGCATCGGCAAGGCACGTCTGCAGGCGTTCCCACGTGCGAAGCACTGCGTCACCTGCAAGCAGCGCGAGGAGCGTCGTTGACCGTGCGGCCGGCCATTTGGCTGGCCGCGGTTCTCGTGGTCGCCGTTGATCTCTTTACCAAGCAATGGGCCCTCGACTCGCTGACTCCGGGCGTGCCTCACTCCGTTTTCGATGGGGTGATCTCGCTCCAGTTGGTGTTCAACTCCGGGGCCGCGTTCTCGCTTGGTGAGGGCTACACCTGGGTGCTCACCCTGATCGCCGCGGCGGTCACAGCGGGCATCGTGTATTACGCCAGGCGCGCGCGCACCTGGATGTCAGTGGCACTCTTCGGCATTGCGCTGGGTGGCGCCTTGGGTAATCTCCTCGACAGGCTCTTTCGCGAGCCAGGATTTGGCAGGGGCCACGTCGTGGACATGATCAAATACGGCGATCTATTTGTTGGCAATGTGGCCGACATCGCGATCGTCGGGTCCGCGGTGGCCTTCATGGTGTTGAGCATGCTGGGATTCAAGCCATTGAGTAACCCAAGCGTCTCAGAAGACGCCACCTCGTGAGCGACACTCGGTACCTTCCGGTTCCCGATGCTTTGGTCGGTCAGCGAGCCGACGTCGCGCTCGCCCGCATGCTCGGACTCAGCCGTTCTAAGGCTGCGGACATCGTCGCAGCGGGTGGAGTGAGCGTCGACGGGCGCACTCTTGGCAAGTCCGACCTCCTGGCTGACGGCATCCTCGCGGTGGATCTTCCCAACGAACGGGCGGCGCTTCCCGAGCCCACGATCCCCGGCGGTCTTGTGTCCGTATACGAGGACGAGGACATCATCGTGATCGACAAGCCTGTGGGCGTGGCGGCGCACCCCTCGCCGGGCTGGGAGGGACCCACCGTCACGGGTGCCCTCGCCTCGGCAGGGATCACCCTGGCCCCCGTGGGAGCTGCGGAGCGCCAAGGCATCGTTCATCGCCTCGACGTGGGTACTTCGGGGCTCATGGTCGTTGCCAAGACGGCGCCCGCGTATTCGGCTCTCAAGCACGCGTTCAAGGAACGCACGGTCGAGAAGATTTACCACGCGGTCGCTCAGGGGCATCTGGAGCCCACCCAGGGCACTATCGATGCGCCCATCGGCCGCCACCCCACCGCGGACTATAAGTTCGCCGTGGTCGAGGGCGGGCGGGCCTCGATCACTCATTACGCGGTGCTTGAGATGTTCCCCAGTGCTTCGCTCGTTGAGGTGCACCTGGAGACGGGGCGCACCCACCAGATTCGGGTGCATATGGCCGCGATCAAGCACCCGCTGGCCGGGGACATTACGTATGGCGGCGACCCCGTGATGGCGAAGAAGTTGGGCCTCAAGCGTCAATGGCTGCACGCGAAGGAGCTCTCATTCGAGCATCCCACGCGGCACGGCGAGGTGAGGGTGACCACTGAGTACCCTGAGGATCTTGCGGTGGCTTTAGCAAAGTTGAGAGGCTAGTTCTCGTGCGTGTGATGACTGTTTCCACGGAGGCCGAACTCGCCGAGGCGCTCGCCGTGCGGTTCGAGGTGTTCGTTGGCGAACAGGGTGTGAGCCCCGACGCCGAGCGCGACTTGATCGACGTCGACCCCCGGACGCTCCACGTTCTGGCGTTGGACGACGACGATGCGGTCCTTGGGACCTGCAGGCTCGTCGCGCCGCATTCGGACTCGGCACACGGTCCCGCCGTGGGCTTTGGAAACATGGACCCCTCGAATCCGCACATCGGCCGGCTAGCGGTGCGTGCGAGCGCGCGTGGCACGGGTGCGGGTCGCGCGCTCATGACGGCGTTGGAGGCTCACGCGCTCGCGAAATTCGGCGGCGGAAGGCGGGTGAGAGTCGAACTCAGCGCTCAGGACCGCGCGCTCCCGTTCTACAAGAAGCTGGGCTACACGTCTTTTGGTGACGGTTACCTCGACGAGGGCATCGCGCACCACGACGCCTTCAAGATTGTGGTGGCGCGCTAGCGCTCGAAACCCACGAGCGCCGACCTGATGCGTTTTTCGCTCACCGGTCCGTCGGTCCCCAAGTGCTGGGCGAACAGGGACACCCTGAACTCCTCGACCATCCAGCCGATTCGATCGAGTTCGAGCGCGCGCGCAGGCTCGAGCCTGTCGATCTCGAGCGAGGCGCGCACGCTATCAACGTCCGCAGCCACCTCCCTCACCCGCCATGCGAGTTCGGCGTCGCGCGCGGACTGTTCCTGGGCCTTGTCGATGCGGTGGATGGCCGCGCGAAGGTAGCGAGGGAGGTCCTTGAGGCGTCCTGCGGGAGTGCGTGACACGAAACCATCGCCCGCAAGGCGTTCGCCGAGTGCACGTACATCGGTGAGCGTCGCGAGCAGCGCGAGGCTCGTGGTCGACCTGACCTTTGCATCCAGCTCCCTCGCCGCGTCAAGCGTCGCCACCACTCGCGTCACCATGGCGAACACGTCGTCCTCGAGGTGGTCCCTCACGTGGGCGCGCGCGGACGCGTAGGTGGCCGCGTCGCGGATCAACGAGGCATCTGGCTGGTTGGAGGTGCCCGGCGTGGTGAGCGCGGTCACGGCGGCCAGCTGGAGGTCCTCCACGAGCGTTTCTGTGCTCCGGTACGGCGACGATGCGAGCGCGAGAGCCTCAGCGCCCTTCCAGCGGGTCGTGATGCGTTTGACGGGCAACGCACACTCCGTGAGGAGCAGCCTGCGCACGCCCTGCGCATGTCGCGCACGAGCAACGGCCTCGTCCGCGAGAACCCTGACCGCGGCGGTCGTGCCGCCGGGGCCGGACTCGGCCACGATCGTCGGGTATCCGCGTGCGATCACTCCGCCGCCCACGTCGCTTTCCACCGTCATCGGTAGGACCCCCGCAGGCAGGTCGTCGGGCCACGACGTCAACGAGGCGCGCTCGTGGATGCCACCCGCGCCGGAGGCCGCCGACGGGGCGCGCGGGCCTGGCGGACGTGGTGACACCCTGGGAGCACCATCGGCGGGCGATGCGCCCACGGCCCGACGGACGGCCTGGGCGGTGCGGGAAGCGAGGCTCCGCTGCAGAAGCACGAGCTCACGCGACTCCTCGACGACCTCTTCGCGGCCGTGTGAGGTCTGCGAAACCCTGAACGTGATGCGCAGATGCGCGGGCAAGCGCTCGTCAACCTCGCCCCAAGCGTCGGCGGGAATGTCGACCTCGCGCAGGTGTCGAGCGGCCCTCGTAAACGCGTCTCTGTAGGGCTCCGCGTCACGCCCGGCGCGCGCGATGTCCTCCCACGGCGGGCAATGAGTGTCGATCCACCCGACGATGTCGCGCGCGACATCTGGGGCGGGCACCAAGAGGCGGCGCACCGGTTTAGGCAGCGCCCGAATTGTGGCGGTCGTGAGCTCCTCGAGCAGCCCGGGGACGAGCCAGTCGAAGCCGCCCTCGCTCACGCGGGGCAACACGGCGAGGGGTACGTGCACGGTGACGCCGTCGGCGTCGGCGCCAAGAGCGAATTGGTACGTGACCGGCAGGGTGAGGTCGCCGTGGGGCCACGCGTCGGGGAAGGCTGCCGGATCGAATGAAGGGGCCTCGGGAAGCAGGAGGTCCCTCGTGAACGTGAGCAGGTCGGGAGTCGCGCGGCGCGCGTCCTTCCACCACCCGTCGAAATGCCGAGCGGAGACCACCTCGTCAGGGATGCGGTCGTCGTAGAACTCGAAGAGGGCCTCATCATCCGCGACGAGTCCGCGCGTGCGAGAGCGGGCCTCAATCTCGAAGGCCTCGTCGAGCAGGCGCTTGTTCTCGGCCCAGAAGGCGTGGTGGGTGGTCCAGTCGCCCTCGATGAGCGCGTGGCGGATGAAGAGCTCGCGCGCCTCGATGGGGTTGACCTTTGCCCACAACACGGCGCGATCCGCCACGAGGGGCACCCCGTAGAGCGTGACCTTCTCGTGTGCCATCGCCGCGCCTTGGCGCGTCGACCAGTGGGGCTCGGAATATGAACGCTTGGCGAGTTCGCCCGCGAGGTCCTCGGCCCATGCGGGGTCGATCGCCGCAACGTCGCGAGCCCACAACCTGTTGGTCTCCACGAGTTCGGCCGCCATGACGAACGCGGGCGGCTTCTTCGACAACGGGGAGTTGGGCTGGATGGCAAATCGAGCGCCGCGCGCGCCCAGGAACTCGTTGGGAGCCCTCCGTGAGGCCTTGCGCATCGCGGCTGCCTTCGCCTCGCCTCGCAAATGGCTGAAGCTCGACGCCTTGGGCGCGGTGGCGTCCTGCATCCCGATCTGTGTGAGAAGCCCCGCAAGCACCGAGCGGTGGATCGCGTCCTCATCCCACGCGTGGGTGAACGACGCGGGAGTGGCGGAGGGAGAGTCGGCCTCAGTTGGGGCATGCCGAGGCGCGGCCGCCTGGTTCGCTTCGGCGCCGTCCTTCTCGCTGCGGCTCTTGCCCCTGCCGCGCTTGTCGCCGCCCCTATGGTCGCCGTGCCGCGGCTTGATGACGATTCCGAGCGGCTTGGCGCTATCGCGCAGCTGCTGCACGAGGTCCTGCCATTCGCGCACGCGAAGGTAGTTGAGGTATTCGGAGCGGCAGAGGCGCCTGAACGCGCTGCCCGAGAGTTCCCGTTGCTGCTCGCGCAGATAGGCCCACAGGTTGAGATACGCGAGCAGGTCCGACGCGGGGGTCGAGAAGCGCCGATGCTGCAGGTCGGCCTCGGCGCGCTTCTCGGACGGGCGCTCGCGGGGGTCCTGAATCGACAGAGCCGCGGCGATGATCGCCGTCTCGTATGCCACCGAATGTTTGGCGCCCTCGACGATCATGCGCGCCTGCCGCGGATCGAGCGGCAGCGTGGCCAGCGCGCGTCCCACCTCGGTGAGCCGCGTGCGACCGCCACGCGCCGTGGTGACGGCGCCCAGGTCGGTGAGCAACTGAAGCCCGTCGCGAATCGACCGGGTGTCGGGGGACTCGACAAAGGGGAAAGACGCCACGTCATCGGGGGAGGAGACCACCCCCACGCTGATCATGTGCAGCAGCACCGATGCGAGAGACGTGCGCAGGATCTCGGGTTCGGTGAACGCGGGCCTCGCCTCGAAGTCGTCCTCCGCGTAGAGCCTGATGGCGATGCCATCCGCGAGGCGTCCCGCGCGGCCAGCGCGTTGGCGAGCGCTCGCCTGGGAGATGGGCTCGATGGGGAGGCGCTGGACCTTGGTGGCCTTCGAGTAGCGCGAGATGCGCGCGGTGCCTGGATCGACCACGTAGTGGACGCCGGGAACGGTGAGCGAGGTCTCGGCGACGTTCGTGGCGAGGATGATGCGGCGGGCGGAATGCGACGCGAAGACGCGATGCTGCTCCGCCGCGGAGAGCCGGGAGTAGAGGGGCAAGAGCTCGACGGCTTGAGGATGGCGCGCGTCCCTCACTCGTGGGCCCAGGTGGACCTCAAGAGCCTCGACGGCATCGCGAATCTCGCGCTCGCCCGACAAGAAGACGAGCACATCGCCATGCCCCTCACGCATGAGTTCATCGCACGCCTCGACGATGCCCGTCATGAGGTCCTTCTCGTCGCCCTTGGTCGCGCCTGCAAGAGGGCGGTAGCGCACCACCACGGGGTAGGTACGTCCCGTGACCTCGACGACGGGGGCGATGGGGTGACCCGGGCCAGCGGAGGGGTCTGTTCGCGTGGGGTCTTCGACCGCAGCGTTGTGAATCGCAACGTCGTCGGCGACCGGGCCCCCTGGCGCGAAGTGGCGCGCGAATCGCTCCGAGTCGATCGTGGCCGAGGTGATGATGACCTTGAGATCGGGGCGGCGGGGGAGCAGGTTGGTCAGATATCCGAGAAGGAAGTCGATGTTGAGGCTGCGCTCGTGGGCCTCGTCGATGATGAGGGTGTCGTAGGCACGCAGCTCAGGATCGTGCTGGATCTGAGCGAGGAGGATGCCGTCCGTCATGACCTTGACGAGCGTGCGCTCGGATGACTCCTGGGTGAATCGCACCTGGTAGCCGACGATGTCGCCCAGCTCCGTGCCCAGCTCCTCCGCAATGCGTTCCGCGACCGAGCGTGCGGCGATGCGTCGAGGCTGCGTGTGTCCGATCTGTCCCGCGCGACCGCGACCGAGCTCGAGCACGATCTTAGGAATCTGGGTGGTCTTCCCTGATCCTGTCTCGCCTGCGACGATCACGACCTGGTGATCGCGAATCGCGGCGGCGATATCCTCGCGTCGGGCCGAGACGGGGAGGTCGGGAGGGAACGTGATGGTGGGCACCTCCACGAGGGCGCGCGCGGCGGCGGCGCGCTCCCGTGCGGCTGCACCGCGAGCGGAGCTTCGCTGCGAGGGGTCTTGTTTCGAGCCCTTGCGGCGCGACGCGTTGCGTTGCGGTGCATTTCGGTGCGGTGCATTTCGGTGCGGTGGGTTCTGCTCGGTGGCCCGCCCTGGTGTGCCGACCGTTTCGCTCTTGCCTGCCGGCGTGCCCTCCGCGTCCTGCGGCTCTCCACTGGCACGAGGTCCGGCGGGGCGTGAGGAGGTCATGACTCCATTGTCCCGGTCCTAGAGAGCCCACGAAACGTACCCTCCCTGACACCGGGCTCGACGACGCGCCGTGCGACACGCCGACACGGACCCACGGGCGACGACGCGAGTGTCAGGGACGGCACGCGTGACGCCCCGACAAGCCGTGACGAAACCGCGGTCACGAGTGGGACGGGACGCGCGTCGGCCAACTTGGGTGTCGGCCAGCGCGCCTAGAATCGCTTCCATGTCGTCGCGTGATTTCGTCCACCTCCATGTGCACACGGAGTACTCGATGCTCGACGGAGCGGCCCGCATCGGCGACCTCATGAAGCGAGCCAATGAGTTGGGCCAGACGGCCATGGCGACCACCGACCACGGATACCTGTTCGGTGCGTACGAGTTCTGGTCGCAGGCGACCAAGGCGGGCGTGAAGCCGATCATCGGCCTCGAGGCGTACCTCACCCCTGGCACCGCACGATCGGATCGCTCGCGAGTCAAGTGGGGCCAGGCCGGCCAGGCGGGCGATGACGTGAGCTCGGGCGGCGCGTATACGCACGCCACCATGTGGGCGCGCAACACCGCGGGCATGCACAACCTGTTCCGGCTCGCGTCGTATGCGAGCCTCGAGGGTCACTTCTATAAGGCCCGCATGGACCGCGACCTGCTCCAGAGGTACTCCAAGGGGATCATCGCGACCACGGGCTGCCCCTCGGGCGAGGTGCAGACGCGCCTTCGACTGGGCCAGTACGACGCCGCGCTCAAGGCCGCGGGCGAGTTCCAGGACATTTTTGGCAAGGACTCGTATTACGTCGAGTTGATGGACCACAACCTTGAGATTGAGACGCGGGTCTACGACGATCTCATTCGGATCTCGAAGGACCTGGGCGCGCCCCTCGTGGCCACGAACGACCTGCACTACGCCGCAAAGGGCGACTCCCACACGCATGAGGCGCTCCTGTGCATTCAGTCGGGGTCGACGCTCAACGAGCCCACGTACGACCAGGGCGGCAAGCGCTTCGCGTTCAGTGGCGACGGCTACTACGTCAAGACCGCCGAGGAGATGTGGGACCTGTGGGGCGACCGGCACCCGGACGCTCTCACCAACACCGTTGCTATCGCGGAGCAGTGTGAGGTCGAGTTCAACACCAAGGCCGACTACATGCCGCGCTACGAGTGTCCGGCCGGCGAGGATGAGCACTCGTGGTTCGTCAAGGAGGTGCAGCGCGGGCTGCACCACCGCTTTGGTGACGAGATCCCCTCTCACGTGCAGGAACGCGCCAACTTCGAGATCGAGGTCATCGCCGACAAGGGATACCCCGGATACTTCCTGGTGGTTGCCGACTTTGTGAAGTGGTCCAAGGACAACAAGATTCGCGTGGGGCCAGGGCGTGGCTCGGGCGCAGGCTCGATGGCCGCCTACGCGATGGGCATCACCGACCTTGACCCGATCGTTCACCAGCTGTATTTCGAGCGCTTCCTCAACCCCGAACGCGAGTCCAAGCCCGACTTCGATATCGACTTCGACGAGCGCAGGCGCGGCGAGGTCATCCGGTATGTGACGGACAAATACGGCGAGGACAAGGTCGCCCAGATCGTCACGTACGGCACGATCAAGGCGAAGCAGGCGCTCAAGGACTCGGCGCGCGTGCTCGGAAAGCCTTACTCGCTCGGCGAGCAACTCACCAAGGCGTACCCCGAGCCGCAACAGGGGCGCGACCTGTCACTGGCCTCCGTGTTCGACGCCAAGCACGACCGTTACAACGAAGGTGGCGACTTCCGCGCGCTCATCGAGGCCGACCCAGATGCCCGCGAAGTTGCAGACATGGCGCTTGGCCTCGAGGGTCTGAAGCGCCAGTGGGGGGTTCACGCGGCGGGCGTCATCATGTCGTCCGACCCGTTGATCGACATCATCCCCATCATGCGTCGCGAGCAAGACGGCGCAATGATCACGCAATTCGACTACCCCACGTGCGAGGCGCTCGGCCTGGTCAAGATGGACTTCCTGGGCCTGCGCAACCTGACGATCCTCGACGATGCGCTCGACAACATCGTCGCGAACGGCAAGGAGCCCCTGGTTCTCGAGGACCTCGCCCTTGAGGATCAGGCGGCCTTCGATTTGTTGGGCAGAGGCGACACGCTCGGCGTGTTCCAGCTCGACGGCGTGGCCATGCGTCAGTTGCTGCGGCAACTGCGGCCAGACACGTTCGAGGACATCTCCGCAGTCCTCGCGCTGTACAGGCCAGGCCCCATGGGAGCGAACTCCCACCTGAACTATGCCGAGCGCAAGAACGGCCGCCAGGCGATCATCCCGATCCACCCCGAACTCGAAGAGTCGTTGCGTGAGGTCTTGGGCATCACGTACGGGCTCATTGTCTACCAGGAGCAGGTCCAGCGCATCGCGCAGATCGTGTCCGGGTACACGCTGGGTGCGGCAGACCTTCTGCGCCGCGCCATGGGTAAGAAGAAGCCCGAGATCCTGGCGAAGGAGTACGAACCCTTCAAGGCGGGCGCGATCGCGAACGGCTACTCGGAAGCCGCGATCAAGGCGCTTTGGGACATCCTGGTGCCGTTCGCCGACTACGCGTTTAACAAGGCGCACACCGCCGCGTACGGGGTGTTGTCATTCTGGACCGCGTACCTCAAGGCCCACTATCCGGTCGAGTTCATGGCGGCGCTGCTCACCTCGGTGGGCACCGACAAGGACAAGATGGCCATTTACCTGGCCGAATGCCGCCGCATGGGCATTACGGTGCTGCCTCCTGACGTCAACGACTCGAAGGCGTACTTCTCGGCCGTCGGCGGCGATATTCGCTTTGGCTTGACCGCGGTGCGCAACGTGGGTGAAAACGTCGTGGCCGAACTCATGAAGGCGCGCGAGGCGAAGGGGCGCTACGTATCGTTCCCCGACTTCCTCGACAAGGTGCCCGCTTCGGTGTGCAATAAGCGCACGATCGACTCGCTCGTGAAGGCGGGCGCGTTCGACTCGCTTGGCCACACCAGAAAGTCGCTGTCTGTGATCCACGAGCAGGCCGTCGACTCGGTCGTGGGCGTTAAGCGACAAGAGGCGACCGGCCAGTTCGATCTGTTTGGCGATGACAAGGAGCTGGGCGGCGGGGTACGCGTCGAGGTGCCGAACATCCCCGAATGGGACAAGAAGACACTGCTCAACCTTGAGCGCGAGATGCTCGGGCTCTATGTGTCGGATCACCCCTTATCCGGGCTCGATCACCTGCTCCGTTCAGAGGCGAGCCATCAGATCCTCTCGGCCACGTCATCGGGCGGGGTGAATGAGGGTGAACAGATCACCTTCGCGGGACTCATCACGCGCGTCGATCGACGCATCGCCCGGTCAGGCAACGCGTACGCGCTCGTGGTTCTCGAAGACATGACGGGCGAGGTCGAGATCTCGTTCTTCGCCAAGACCTATGACACCTATGCGCGCGACCTTGTCGACGATGCGGTCGTGGCGATCAAGGTCAGGGCGCGCGAACGTGGCGACGGCGGGATGCAGTTCTCGGCGGTCGAGTTGCGCATGCCCAACATCACCGCCCAAGACAACACCCCCGTGGCGATCACGGTGCCTGCCGGCCGGGTGACGCCGCCGCTGGTTGAGGAAGTGAAGGCGATTCTCCGTTCACACCCTGGGCCCGTCGAGGTGCGCATGGTGCTTACGGGGGGAGAGAAGCCGCTCACGATGCGGCTCGGCAACGAGTTCAGGGTCGCGAAGACGTCGGCTCTGTATGGGGACCTGAAGGCCGTGCTCGGCCCCAACTGCCTGACGCTTTAGCCCTCGCTGGGGGAGAGCAGCCAGATCAATGCCTCGCGTGCGGTCCATCCGTTCGGGTGGAGAGCAGCAAGGCGCTTGGGTCCGTCGAGGTCCGCTCCGAGCGTGATGAGCGGCGGCTCGACGTATCCCGTCGAACGCGTCTGCCCGAGGCCGACGTTCGCCATGAGGGCGTTGCACAGGCACAGGCGCCCTGCAGCATCCTCGGCGGCGCCGCCTTTGCGAGTAAACGGCCTTTCCGGCTCGGCGGGGCAGCGTCTGCCCACCGTGCCGTCTGCACGCGCAATGGGAATGGCCAGAAAACCCAGGTCGCACACCCGAGGCCTTGCCTCGATCACCGCAGGGTCGGAGAGAGAGCCCTCCAGCGCGGCCACCTTAAACGGGAATCCAGTGGGAGACGCGCGCAGGTCCGTGGTCACCTCAAGGGTTCCGTCCGCCACACCTGCGACCAGAGCTTCACGAATCGCGGGCTCGAAGTTGGCGTCGCTGCTCAGGGCGAACAGCGTGCCCACTTGAATGCCGACGGCTCCGGCCGCCTGGGCCGCAATCAGTCCCTCGGGCGTGCCGTACGTGCCCGCCAACCAGAACGGGAGGCCGATTGCGGCAACCTTGGCGATGTCCGCGTAGTCGCGGGGGCCGAATTGCGGCTCCCCAGCGTCGTTAAGGACGACCTTTCCGCGCGGCGGCGCGTTGTGGCCTCCGGCCTGGGGGCCTTCGATCACGAAGCCGTCCGGACGAATCACCTCATCACGCGCAAGGTATTCCGCGAGGATGTGGGCAGAAACCACGGCGAGGAAGCGCGGCCGCGAGAGCGGCGGCAACGAAAGGCCGAGCAGCTCGACGGGGTTGAGAGAGACGGAGAAACTACCGGCCTCTGCTCCTACGACGTCCACGGGAAAGTCGACCGTGGTGTGTTCTGCGAGTTGATCGAGCAGGTGCGGAATATGGCGAGGAAGTCCCGCGCCCATCACCACGTAGTCGACGCCGGCGAGCATCGCGCCGTATGCCGCCGCAGGCGTCGCCAATTGCACCTTTTCGAGGTAATTCACGCCGACCAGGCCGCTGTGGCCCTCTTTCGCAAGCCAGACTTCGGTGAAGTTTCCGAGCACCGCGAGCTCTTGGGACTCTCGATCCTGTGTGACCGACAGCTTGGGGACGGCCGCGTAGGGCTCGTCGTCCGCGCGGCCTTCCGGTAGGAAGAATTGTTCGAGTGCGCGTGCGGCCATGTCGGGCGCGGGGAAGGCCTCGAGAGCCCGACGCAGGTGCCCGCCCTTGTCCCCGTCCTGAAGCCTGCGCGCAAACACGACGTCGAGGCCGATTCCGGAGACCACGCCGAGGTGTCCGGCTTGGGCGACCTGAGACGCGAGGCGCCACGAGGACACGGCGGCGCCCATGCCGCCTTGGATGATGCTCGGATGCCGGTGACCCTCGGCGGGGTCGGCTTGTTGTGATGCTGCGATCTGTGTCGCCATGGAGGGCCTCTCCCGTCGTTTCACCAAGGGTAACCTACGGCACCGTAGGTGGCGATGGCTTTCGTCCCGTCGCTCTTATGGGGGAGACCGAGCGGTCACGTGGCGATCCTGCGCCGCCGGTAGGCTTGCCCACGTGTTGAGGCGCATCGATATTCGCGGTCAGAATCTGTCCACCCGGCAGCTGCTGGCAGTAGTGCCGCGCGCCGAAATCGACATCGCCGCTGCGCTCGAGACGGTGCTTCCCATCCTCGCCGACGTGCGGGCCAGGGGAGAGGCCGCCTTGCGTGACTATGGGGACCGTTTCGATGGTGGCAGTCCCGTGAGCCTGCGGATCGCGCTCGCCGATATTGAGGCCGCGCTCGCCTCGCAGGACCCTGCCGTCGTGGACGCGCTCAGCGAAGCCATCACGCGTGTTCGCGCGTTCCACGAGGCGACGGTGCCCCCAGCCGTTGCCGTCGACCTCGCTCCAGGTGCGCGCGTGAGCCAGCGTTGGGTTCCCGTGAGCCGCGTCGGCCTCTACGTGCCCGGTGGGCTCGCGGTCTATCCCAGTTCGGTGGTCATGAACGTGGTGGCCGCCCAGGCCGCAGGCGTGACCGAGATCGCCGTGACTACGCCACCTCAGAAGGCGTTCGGCGGCGCCCCTCACCCCACAATTCTTGCGGCGTGCGCACTTCTCGGTGTGACCGAGGTGTACGCGGTGGGAGGGGCCCAGGCGATTGGCATGCTTGCTTACGGAGCCGAGGCGACTGACGGCTCGACCCTGTGCGATCCCGTTGATGTCATCACGGGACCAGGCAACGTCTACGTGGCTGCCGCGAAGCGCGCCGTGAACGGCACCGTCGGGATCGACTCAGAGGCAGGGCCCACGGAAATCGCGGTCATCGCCGACGACTCCGCGAACCCCACCTTCGTGGCCTACGACCTTCTGAGCCAAGCCGAACACGATCCGATGGCGGGCTCGGTTCTCATCACTGACAGCGAGGAGTTCGCCGAGGCGGTAGGGGAGCGACTCGCGAGCATCGTGGGCGCCACCAAGCACGATGTGCGTGCCAAGGAGGCGCTGGGCGGGGTGCAGAGCGCGATCATCCTCACCGACAATCTTGACCAATCCGTCAGGGTGGCCGATGCCTACGGTGCAGAACACCTCGAGATTCACACGCGCGATGCCGCGACGGTTGCGGCGCGCATTCGCAACGCAGGCGCCATCTTCGTTGGCCCCTACAGCCCCGTGCCGCTCGGTGACTACATGGCGGGGTCGAATCACGTACTCCCCACCGGCGGAACCTCGCGCTTTGCGAGCGGTTTGAACGTCACGAGCTTCCTTCGCGCGGTCTCAGTGATCGAATATGACTCGGTTGCCCTCGCCGCTGTGGGCGACAAGGTCATTGCTCTCGCGAATGCCGAGGATCTCCCCGCACACGGTGAGGCGATTGCGGCGCGCCTGCACGGGACGGCGGGCCGATCAACCACGGCTTCCACGCCAGTAGACTCACGCCCATGACTTTGCCGCTGCGCCCCGAACTCAAGGGACTGTCGCCGTACGGTGCTCCTCAACAGGCAGTCGCCGCCCGGCTTAACGTCAACGAGAACCCGTATTCGCCGCCCCCCGCGGTGGTTGACGCGATTGCCGCGGCAGTCCATCAGGCGGCCGCCGGGCTCAACCGCTACCCCGACCGAGATTTCACGGCGCTACGCGCGGACCTCGCGAACTATCTGGCGGCCGAGAGCCACGTTGACTTTCTCGAACCCCACAACATGTGGGCGGGCAACGGGTCGAACGAGGTTATGCTCCACCTGCACCAGGCCTTTGGTGGGCCAGGGCGAACCACGCTGACGTTCTCGCCCACGTATTCGATGTATCCCGAATACGCTCGCGATACGTTCACGAACTACGTCAGCCTGCCCCGAATGGATGACTTCCGGCTCGACCTCGACCGTGCCGTCGCCGGCATCGCCGAGCACAAGCCGACGCTGGTCATCGTCGCGAGCCCCAATAACCCGAGCGGCACGGCGCTGAGCCTCGACGACATCAAGACCCTCGCCGCGGCCTGTGCCGAGGTTCCAGGCGGCAGCGTGCTCGTGATTGACGAGGCGTATGCGGAGTTCCGACGCAGGGGCGTCCCTAGCGCAGCCTCGCTGCTGCCCGAGACTCCGCACCTCGTCGTGACCCGGACGATGTCGAAGGCCTTTGGCCTGGCAGGTGGCCGTTTGGGTTATCTCGCCGCGAGTCGCCAGGTGGTCGAGGCGCTTCAGATTGTGCGCCTGCCGTACCACCTGAGCGCGATCACCCAGGCGGCAGCGCGTGCCGCGCTTGCGCACCACTCCGAGCTTCAGGCTCAGGTGGACGAGATTCGCGCCGAGCGCGATGACACCGTGGATTGGCTGCGGGCCCAGGGCTATACCGTGCCCGATACCGATGCAAACTTCGCCTACTTTGGCCCCGTTAAGGACCGCGACGCGGTCTTCAACGGGCTGCTCGAGCACGGCGTCTTGATCCGTGTCGTTGGCCCCGAAGGCTGGATGCGCGTGAGCGTCGGTACCGCGCGTGAAATGGCAATGTTCCGCAACGCACTCCTGGAGGTCACCGCATGACAGGCAACCGCGTCGGCCGCGTTGAACGCGCCACCAGCGAGTCGAGCGTGCTCATCGAGCTGGATCTCGATGGATCGGGAATCACGGAGATCAGCACGGGAGTGCCGTTCTACGACCACATGCTCACGGCGCTCGGCAAGCATTCGCTCATGGACTTGCGCGTTCGCGCCACGGGCGACGTCCACATCGACAGCCATCACACGGTCGAGGACGTCGCGATCTGCATCGGCGAGGCGCTCAAGCAAGCGCTTGGCGACAAGGCGGGCATCAGCCGCTTTGGCGACGCCATGGTGCCGCTCGACGAGGCTCTTGCGCAGTGTGTGGTCGACGTGTCTGGCCGGCCCTACTTTGTCCACACGGGCGAGCCTGCCGGTCAGGCGACGCACCTCATCGGCGGCAACTTCGCGGGCTCTCTCACGGCCCACGCCCTCGAGTCGATCGCACACCACGCGGGAATCTGCGTGCATATGCGTGTGCTCTCTGGTCGCGATCCCCACCACATCGTCGAGGCGCAATTTAAGGCACTCGCGCGCGCGCTGAGGGCCGCTGTGGCGCCCGATGCCCGGGTCGTCGGCATTCCCTCCACCAAGGGTGCCCTGTAGTCGTGGAGCGACACTGATGGTGGGTCAGCAATGAGCGACGACGCTCTCTCGACTTCCGCGACCACCGCGGCGCTTCTGACGCGCATCCCCAACGGCAAGGTATTGGCCGCGCTCTTCGGCGTGAATGGGCTCAAGGGCAAGGTCCTTGAGAACTCGGCGGGCACCCTCGGCGTGCTCGACGACTCATCCGACATCGCCCTTCACGCCGCCGCGGCGATCATCTCGAACTTCGCCAAGGACGGGCCACTTGTGGCGATGCTTCGCAAGGATGGGCAGATCACGGCGTGGCGCTATCTCGCTGGTGAACGCGGCGACACTCAGTCACCGGGGCTCATCCTGAACGAGGCGCCCGGGGTGGTCAGCACGATCATGTCGGGAGCACAGACGATCGACGACATTGCCGCGACGCATCCCGACAAGGTGTTCGACGCTCACATGGGCCGGTTTGCGGCCTTCCGGTTGCTCAGGTCATCCGCCAAAATGGCCAAGCGCCAGCGCCCTTAGACTTTCAGCATGCCTACCGTCACCGTCTTTGATTACGGCTTTGGCAACGTCCGCTCTGCGGTGCGCGCGCTCGAGCACGTGGGTGCCGATGTCACCCTCACCGCTGATCGCGCCACCGCCGAGAACGCCGATGGCCTCGTGGTTCCAGGAGTGGGCGCCTTTGCCGCGTGCATGGAGGGCCTGCGCGCCGCGCGCGGCGACCAGATCGTCGGCAGGCGGCTCGCGGGGGTACGCCCAGTGCTGGGCATCTGCGTGGGAATGCAGATCCTGTTCGAGCGGGGGGTCGAGCACGGCAGCGAGGCCGCTGGCCTCCATGAATGGCCGGGGACGATCGAGCTTCTCCAGGCGCCAGTGGTGCCCAATATGGGCTGGGCGCATGTGAGCGCACCCGCCGAGACGGCCCTGTTCAAGGGCGTCGAGGGTGAGCGCTTCTACTTTGTGCACTCGTATGGCGCGCGGGAGTTTCCGCTCGCGAGCGAGGACACTGGGCGCTTCAAGCCGCCGATGGTGACGTGGTCCGAGGCGGGTGAAGGCGACACTGCCGACCGCTTCGTCGCCGCCGTCGAGAACGGTCCGCTGAGCGCGACCCAGTTCCACCCCGAGAAGTCCGGAGACGCAGGGCTTACGTTGCTCAAGAACTGGCTCGGGACGCTCTAGGGGCACAGCGTGTAACGCTCAACGCGACGAGCAGTCGTCGCTTCACTGCGGCGCCGGTACCCTGGTAGCCGCCGCTTCCGCGTGGAGCCCCGCACCCCAAGGAGAGACATGACCGACCTGCCCCGCCTCGAGCTCTTGCCCGCTGTCGACGTGGCCGATGGCCAGGCCGTCCGCCTCACACAGGGCGAGGCGGGCACCGAGACCGGCTATGGGGACCCGTTGTCAGCGGCCCTCGACTGGGTCAAGGGCGGCGCCGAGTGGATCCACCTGGTTGACCTCGATGCGGCGTTCGGTCGCGGCTCGAACACCGAGCTGCTTGCGTCCGTGGTCAGGGCCGTCGACGTCAAGGTGGAGATGTCGGGCGGAATCCGCGACGACGAGAGCCTCGAGCGCGCGATGGCGACTGGCTGCGCGCGCGTGAACCTTGGCACCGCGGCCCTCGAGAACCCCGAGTGGACCGCGAGCGCGATCGCGCGTTACGGCGACCGCGTGGCCGTGGGACTTGACGTGCGCGGCACGACGCTCGCGGCGCGTGGCTGGACCCAGGACGGCGGCGACCTCTGGGAGGTGCTTGCGCGCCTCGACGCCGAGGGCTGCTCGCGCTACGTCGTGACCGATGTGAAGAAGGACGGCATGCTGTCGGGCCCCAACGTGGACCTCTTGCGCGAGGTGTGCCGCGCGACCAAGGCTCCCGTGGTGGCATCGGGCGGCATCAGTTCGCTCGACGACATCGCGGCGCTGCGTGCGCTCACGGGCGAGGGCATTGAGGGCGCGATCGTGGGCAAGGCACTGTACAACGGCAACTTCACGCTGCCGCAGGCGCTCGACATCGCGGGGCGTCCGTAGCCAGGTGGCGCCGAAGCGTCCTCGCGTCCGCGTCGCACCCACTCGGTAGGCTGGCCCCATGACTGACCACGAGGATTGGGCTGCAGGCGACCCCCTCAAAGACATACCCGAATCGGTCTTCGCCGACGACGACGGCAGCGCGGACGCGCGCCTCGCCCAGGCACTGATCCGCTTTTCTCGCGGCAAGGCGCCCCTCGCAGAGGTGGTTGACGCGCTTGCGTACGCGCGCGTGCTCGTACCCGTGGTCGCCGAGGGTCAGGACCGCATCGTCGGCAAGTACGGCATCGAGCAGGATCATGTCGCGTCGACGGGAGTGGTGGCGCTTCAGGCCCCCGATGGGCGCATGGCATTGCCCGTGTTCACCGACGTGGACGCGATGCGTGCATGGAACGCCGAGGCCCGGCCCATTCCCGCCGAGGGCCCCAGGGCGGCGCTCGCCGCTGCGGCCGAGGGATGGAGCATTCTCGTCCTGAATCCAGGCATGGAAACAGTGTTGATTCCTCGTCCCGCGGTGTGGGCGCTCGGCAAGAGCGAGCCGTGGCGGCCCGCGGTGGTCGATGGCGTCGTGGCCGCGGACGTGGCGGAGGCGATTGCCGACGCCATTCCGTTGAACGAGGTGGTGCGTGCGATCGAGGCCAAAGCAGGCCGGAGCGCCGAGGTGGCGGTGGTGATCGCCCTCGCGCCGGGCCTGGATCAGGCCGCAGTGGATGACGCGGTGCGTCTGGTTCATGAGGCTCTCGCCGCGTCGAGCGTGGTAGCCGAGCGGGTCGACAGCCTCGAATTGCGGCTCGCGACCGCCTAGAGCAGGCTCAACAGTCGGCGGTGTTGTCGGTCCACCCCGCAGGATCCTCCAGGAGGTCCTGAAGCCACGACGCGGGCCATGCGAGCGCGTTCCACTGATCATCGCCGGCGTACACAATCGCGACCACTTCGCCGTTCGTGTCGTAGACGGGGGAGCCGGAGCTGCCATGGGCGATGGTTGCGTCGATGAGCCATACGGCGGCGCCCGAATCGCCGAGCGACTCGACTTCGCTTTCCACGAACTTGCCCTGTTCCACGGTGAGTTCCTGCCCCAAGGGGTAGCCAACGATCGTGAGGGGGATGCCGACGCGTGGATAGACCTCGGAGATGTCGGCGGATTCCGTGAATACTTCGTCGAGGGTGAGCAGCGCGAGATCAGGAACCTCGGCAACCACCGAGGATTTCACGACGAAGTCGCGCCCGTCGTAGGTGGTCACCTCGATGCGTGTGGCGCCTTCCGCCACATGCCTGTTGGTGATGACCTCATTGGAGCTGAGGACCCAGCCGGATCCAGTGGCCCATCCGGTGCATGTCTCCACGCGGACCCGCACCGCGAGTCGCTGCTCGGTCGAGAATCCATCCGCCGACGCGGGCTCAGCGGAGGCCGTAGAGGGGGCCGTGATCTGCGGGACAAAGTCCGACTCAAGCGGTCCGGGAGGCGCCGGTATGACGCCGCACGCGGTAATTCCGCCTACGGCCAGTGCACACGCGAATGCAAGGGAGCGACGCGTCACTTCCCGATCTCCGTTTTGAATTCCGCATAGTCGGACTCCACGCCGTCGCAATACGTCGTGATTTCGCTCTCGTACTGGGCGTTTGTCTTGCCGGGGAAGTACAGGCGGGAATTGGTCAGCACGTCGATGAGGTCCTGGCGTCCGTCCGCGCAATCGGCCATGGCATCGACGAGGTTGATCCACACGGCCTCGTGGTCGGTCGCATTGGCCTCCTCGTTCGCGAGGTCGGTGATGCGTGCCGTTGCGGTGTCGACTTGCGACTGAAGGGTGGAGGCCTCGGCCTCGGCGCTCTGTCTCGCCATGGTTTCGTCGGCGACCTGCGCCCCAAGGGACTCAGAGATAGCGGTGAGGTCGTCGACGCGGTTGCTCCATTGCTGCGACACGACGATCAAGTAGGCGCTCAGGCCCACAAGCGCTGCGAATACCAGCGATCCTGCGGCCCACCACCATCGGCTCATGCGCCGATGATTGGGCGTGGAGGTGGGGGGAGGCGGGGGCGCGGGCCAAGGGCCATCTTCGCCAGTTGAAGGCGGCAGCGCTGGCAGGGCGCGTGCCGCGTAGGGAGCGTAGGCGGGCCCGACGGGCGGCGCGGGCGCGTATTGACCCAAGTGCGAATCACTGGTGGGGCCGCCCTCAGGCAGCGATGGGAAAGCCGGCCTCGCGGCGGAATCCTCGCTCATGAATCTCCTGTCCCTCGGTCCAGGACACTACCTGAAGGGGGCGACGCGGGGAGGCTCGCGGCGAGCTTGCGCGAATGTGGTGCGCAGAGAGGTGCGCTAGGACTTCCCGCACGTGTTGGCCTGGGGCACGAGCAGCTGGTCTTCCGCGATCAGCGTGCGGAGCAGCGATACGGGGACCATGAACGATTGCTCGGACTCATTCTTGGCGTAGACCACACCCACGACTTCACCGGCCTCGTTGAGGACGGGGGAGCCCGAGGACCCTTGTTCAACAGGCGCAGTGGTCACCATGACGGTGCCGAGCGCCGCGCCCAGTGGGTCGGGGGCTGTGCCGAGCACCACTCCCGAGACCGTGGTGAGCGGTCCTCCACCCGGGTAGCCGATGACCGTGATCGCGTCTCCCTCGAGCGGATCCTCCTGTGCGAGAGCAGAGAAGGCGCCCATCGATTGTTCGGTCGTGACGATCGCGAGGTCTGCCACTGCAGTCACGGACATGGCCGTCACGTCGATGGTGTTGCCGTCATAAGTGGTGACCTGGAGCTCCTTCGTGTCCTCGATCACGTGCCTGTTGGTGACAAGAGTGTGGGCGTCAACGGCGAAGCCCGTTCCTGTCTGCAGGAATTCGCAGCCCACGTTCCTGACTCGCACCGTCATGCGCTGCGCGGCCGAAAACCCGTCGGGGGAAAGGTTTCCCTGCGGCGCCTCCGAATACGAGGGGACCACGGGCACATAATCGCTGGGCAGGGGCCCCGGCTTGGCGGGAAGTGCCCCGCACCCCGCTACGAGCACGGTCAAGGCGCCCAGGGCACCCCATGCGATCAGTGAACGACCTCGAATCATTGAGCCAGAACCCGTTGGAGCTCGACATTTGCGGCCACCGCGTTGTCACACTTGATCGCGAGGCTGGTCTCAAAATCCGAGACCTCCACCGGGTCGTAGTTGGCGGGGTCCTTGAGGTAGCCCACGAGTTGCGTCTTGCCTTCGATACAGCGATCGAGGGCATTTGCCACGCTCGCCGCGGTCGACAGTTCGGTGGTGAGATCGTCGATCTGTCGTGCGTAGAACTCGACGTTGTCGCCCTGTTGGGCCTTCTCGTCAGCGAGTTCGAGAATCTTCTGCTGAGCGGTCTTCAGCTGACTCGTGATCTGTTCGTTGGCGGACGTGAGGTCCACCACCTGGGTCTGTTCGTCCGCGAGACGGGTCCCAAGGTCATAGTTCTGTGCGGTCACTTCGCTGACCTGGTCTTCCCACTCGAGAGAAACGTCCCTCAAGTGCACGGCGAGCACGATGGCGACGATGAGCAGGGTCGCGCCGATTGCGGTGACGGCGATCCACAACTTCTGACGCGATACCGGGATGCGGTCGATCGCCGCAGTGCCGTCGGGCACGGGCGTGAGCACGGTGGTCTCTTCATTCGCAGCGACGCGCTGAATCTTGGCTGGACCGTCTGGCGGTGTGCTGCTCATTTAACTCACTGCTCCGGTGTACTTCTCGCCGGGGCCCTGTCCTGGTGCATCGGGCACCACGGACGCCTCCCGAAAGGCCAACTGTACGCTTCTGAGGCCGTCGCGCAGCGCTCTCGCGTGTGTGTCGCCAAGGTCTGGTGCCGCGCCTGTGACAAGAGCGGCGAGAGCCGTGATGAGGATGCGCGCCTCGCCAAGGTCTTGGAGGTCCTCTCCCTCGTCCGCGAGTCCGCATCGCAAAGCGGCTGCGGACATAAGGTGCACACTGAGAGTAGTGACCAACTCGATCGCACTCACGTCTGCAATGTCGCGGGCGAGATCCGTGGTGGGGTCCGGGAGGTCAGGGCTGGGCGTAGAGGGCGTCATGGTGCTATTCTTGTACGTCGACCGGCCGTGCGCTTTTCGCGGCTCGCAAGTGGAGTCACCTCCCACCCTTTGGACCAGCATATGGACCGGGGTTTTGGTCTGGGCAGACGCGTGTCGTTTGCCCTTTCCTTAGGTGGCCTTTGCTCGCAGTCGGGCAAGGGCCTTTTTCTTTGCCCGAATACATTTTTCGACTACGAAGGAGCGAATTATCAACGAGCCCCGCATCAACGAACGCATCCGTGTCCCCGAGGTCCGACTGGTAGGCCCTCAGGGCGAGCAGGTAGGCATCGTCAGGATTGAGGATGCGCTGCGGCTTGCTCAGGAGTCAGACCTCGACCTGGTCGAGGTGGCTCCTAATTCGCGTCCCCCCGTTGTCAAGCTCATGGACTACGGCAAGTTCAAGTACGAAGCCGCGGTCAAGGCGCGCGAGGCGCGTCGCAACCAGGCCAATACGGAGATCAAGGAGATGCGGTTCCGTCTCAAGATCGACGAGCACGACTACGAGACCAAGAAGGGCCACGTCATCCGCTTCCTCAAGGGCGGCGACAAGGTCAAGGTCACGATCATGTTCCGTGGTCGCGAGCAGTCGCGCCCCGAAATGGGTAGGCGCCTGCTGTTGAAGCTTGCCGAGCAGGTCACCGAATTCGCCATCGTCGAGAACATGCCTAGCCAAGAGGGCCGCAACATGTCCCTCGTGCTTGGGCCTGTCAAGAAGAAGGCGGAAGCCAAGGAGGAGCAGCGCAAGCTGCGCGAGGCCAAGAAGGCCGCCGAGGATGCCGCGAGGATCGAACGCGGCGAGGCCCCTCCTGTGGAGAAGGCACCCGCTAAGAAGGCGCCCGTCAAAAAGGCTCCAGCCCCTGTGGTCGAGGTCGAGGACGTTGAGGCCGAAGTGGTTGAGGCCCCAGTGGCCGAGGCTGCCAAGGTCGAAGCCCCCGTGGTCGAAGCGCCTGTGGTTGAGACCCCAGTGGTCGAGGCTGCCAAGGTCGAGGCCCCCGTGGTCGAGGCCCCTGAGGTTGAGGCCCCCGTGGTCGAAGCCCCCGTGGTCGAGGCCCCCGTGGTCGAAGCGCCTGTGGTTGAGGCCCCCGTGGCCAAGGCCCCTGCCGCGGTGAAGAAGGCTGCACCGGCGACGCCGGCCGCGGTCAAGAAGGCGCCGGCCCCCAAGCCGATTCCTAAGCCGATTCCTAAGCCGGCTCCTAAGCCGGCTCCTAAGCCGGCACCTAAGCCGGCGAAGAAGGCCGATGCGGAGTCGTAAGACTCTGCTCTGAAATGTCCGGGCGTAAGTCCGGGGAAGTGTGTGCCGGGCCGTGTGGCTCGGACAGACGTGAAGTGAAGGAGGGCAACGTGCCCAAGAACAAGACCCACTCGGGTGCCAAGAAGCGATTCAAGCTGACCGGTACCGGCAAGGTAATACACGCCTCAGCGATGGACGTGCACAAGTTTGAGGAGAAGACGTCTTCGCGCAAGCGCCGCGTTTCCCTCGACGGCGTCCTGCAGGGTGCCGATGCCAAGAGAATCAAGAAGCTACTGGGCAAGTAGCCCCCTAAGACAGCAAGGAGTACCCCCATGGCACGCGTCAAGCGGGCTGTTAACGCCCAGAAGAAGCGCCGCACTACCCTCGAGCGCGCGTCCGGCTATCGTGGCCAGCGCTCGCGCCTTTACCGCAAGGCGAAGGAGCAAGTCACTCACTCCCTCATGTATGCGTACCGCGACCGTCGCGCACGCAAGGGAGAATTCCGCAAGCTGTGGATCCAGCGTATTAACGCTGCGGTCCGCGAGAACGGGATGACCTACAACCGATTCATCCAGGGCATGAACCTGGCTGGCATCGAGGTCGACCGTCGCATGCTTGCCGACATGGCCGTCAACGACGCACCCGCGTTCGCGCAGATCGTCGAGCTGGCTCGCAAGGCCTTGCCCGCCGACGTCAACGCACCGGCTGCGAAGTAGCACCATCACGCCAACAGAACGCCCCGCAGGGCGCCAGTTCTCTCCCGTGCTCGCCAATGTGCGAGCGGATCGGGTACGAGAGGTGGCAGCCCTGACGGGGCGTTCTGCGCGTCGCAGGGCCTCGCAGATGCTCGTCGAGGGCCCCCAAGCGGTCCGAGAGCTCGTGGCCCATCGTTCCGAGCACGTGCGCGATGTCTACGTTCTCGATTCCGCACTCGGAACGCGAGGTCCCTTGGCCGAGATCGCGGATTCCGCGCTCGACAAAGGCCTCTTTGTCCACCCCATGACCGCCGAGGTTGCCCACGCGATGTCGCCTGACTGCCAGGGCATCGTCGCGGTCGCGCAGACCAGCGCGATCGAAACCGTGCTCGCTCAAGGTCGCCCGCTGCTCGTCGCAATTCTTTCCCAGGTGCGAGATCCTGGAAATGCGGGGGCAGCCATTCGTGTCGCCGATGCCGCAGGTGCCCACGCCGTCGTCTTGGCAGGAGACAGTGTCGACCCCACCAACCCCAAGGTGGTGCGTGCCACCACTGGCAGCCTCTTCCACCTGCCGGTGATTCGGGCGGCGAGCCTCGCCGATGCCGTGGCTCTCGTACGCGCGACGGGCATGGTCGTCCTGGCTTCCGATGTCTCCGGCACCAGCGAATTGGGGCGCGAGGGCGCACCCGACCTCCAGAGGCCCACTGCCTGGGTGTTTGGCAATGAGGCATGGGGCTTGAGCGGCGAGGAGCTCGCTCTAGCAGACTCCGTGGTCAGGATCCCGATCTTCGGCGCAGCCGAGAGCCTCAACCTGGGGACCGCGGCCGCCGTGTGCCTCTACGCCTCCGCGTGGGCGCTACGGCCCGACTCATAGCCGCTGGTAGCCTGTACCGCGTGATCGATACTGCGAGCAACCTCATCGAGTTGGACCTTTCGGGCGCCAAGGGCAAGGTCGAGGTGACCGGGGCGCTCGGCATCGTCGCCAAGGTTTTGATCGATGGAGAGAGGGCCCGCCCGCAACGCGGCGGCTGGCCCATCCCTCTGGCCGACGGCGGCGAGACGAAGCTCATGGTGAAGGGCTTCTTGCCCGGATTCCAGCGCTTCACCTGGAATGGCGAGACGGTGCTGCCACTGGGCGCACATGTCCCCGTGGCTCCCAAAATCGCGATGTTTGCGCCGTTCTTACTCATGTTTGGTTGGGTGTTCCTGGCTCCCCTCTCGCTCGTGCTGTTCCTCCTGAACATTTCGATCGTCAAGAACCCCGCGATGCCTGTGGCGCTGCGCATCGGACTTCCGATTCTCAACACCGTCGCTGGTGCCGTGGCGTGGATCGCCTTGGGGAGCCCTTTGAGCCAGGTCACGGTGTAGCTCGCTGCACTCGGAGACCGTCCGCGTCGAGCGCGTCAGATGGGACGCACGCTCACCTGGCGTCCGCACCGACGATGCGGCGTGCTCTCCAGGTGCCGTGGCCGCTATTCTGGCTTGCATGTCGACACCTCCTGCAGGCTCTCCTGAACCCTCGGAACACTTTGGGGCCGCGTCGGCGACCACGCCGGACGGCCGCCCGACCAGGATGTGGCTCAAGCTCGACGGTGCGGCTGGCACTGAGATCGCGATTTACCAGCTCGATAGGAACCGCCCCGTGCTGGTGATCGACGGCACGCGCGTGCGACGCGGCTTTGGCGGAACCTTCAAGATTCCGATGGCGGACGGCAGCACCGCCAAACTCAACGTTACGGCCACTGTTCCCGGTTTCCCGACGATCTTTTTCCGCGGCAAGTTGCTCTATCGCTCGCCCAAGCCGCCCACGATGACCCTGGTCGCTTTCATGGTGGCAGGAGTAGGGGCGATGTTGTTGGTCTGGGGCTGGGTGGGCCTCATCTTGGGTGTGGTGGCCGGTATCGCCACTCGTTACGGTGCCGCCGCGTGGTTGGGCAAAGCCGAGAACAAGGGCATTCCGTACATCGTGCTCATCGGCGGCGGGGGCGCGGCGGGGGTGCTGGGCATCATTGGTTTGGTGCTGGTGTTCACGTCACAGTAGTGGTGCAGGGGTCCGCTAAGTTGGTGTCGTGACCACGGCCCGCTCGTTTAGCTAGGCCCGGCGAGGACCGCCGGGCCTGAGGCACGTGCGCCGCCGCCCTGCGTGACCCGCTCCTGCGCACAAGCCCAGTGAGCCAGGATTCCCAGCCTCGCGTCGCAGATAGACTTCTGGCCGAGCCTTCAACCCATTCGAGGGGTTTTTCATGTCTGATCTTTCTCCGCTCGATGCCACCGGCATCGACGCGGCCGTCACCGCTGCAGTAGCCGCCTTCGACGCCGCCACCACGCTCGACGAGCTCAAGGAGGCGCGGCTTGCCCACACGGGCGACAAGGCCGCGCTGACGCTCGCCAACAGGGGCATCGGCGCGCTTGCCGGCCCCGACAAGGCCACCGCAGGGCAGCTGCTGGGCAAGGCCAGGGCCGCGATTGGCCGCGCGCTCGCACAACGCACCGAGGTGCTCGAGGCCGAGCGCGACGCGCGCGTGCTGATCGAGGAGGCGGTGGACGTCACGCTGCCCGTCACGCGCGGCTCCGTGGGCGCCAGGCACCCCCTGGAGACCATGCAGGCGCTCATGGAGGACATCTTTGTGGGCATGGGCTGGGAGGTGGCCGAAGGCCCCGAGATCGAGGCGGAGTGGATGAACTTCGACGCCCTCAACTTCGACCCCGATCACCCTGCCCGCGAGATGCAGGACACGTTCTTTGTGGAGCCGCGCGAGGGCGACGAGCCGTCGCTGGTTCTTCGCACCCACACCAGTCCCGTCCAGGCCCGCGCGTCGTTCGAGCGCCGCGACGCGCTCCTCGACGACGGACGCGGCATCTACGTCATCTGCCCAGGCAAGACGTTCCGCACCGACGAGCTGGACGCGACCCACACGCCCGTGTTCCACCAGATCGAGGGCCTTGCCGTCGATCGCGGGCTGACCATGGCGAACCTCAAGGGCACGCTCGATCACTTCGCGCGCGCGCTGTTCGGGCCCGACGCGATCACGCGGCTGC
>Ga0209100_1000287_pt1 | contig 49956 bp, 45 predicted proteins | sample lystaG_FD_185480 | JGI IMG/M metagenome (GOLD analysis project Ga0209100, IMG submission 185480) | Glacier valley bacterial and archeal communities from Borup Fiord, Nunavut, Canada, to study Microbial Dark Matter (Phase II) -... | ecosystem: Environmental > Aquatic > Freshwater > Ice > Glacier ... | reverse complement strand
CGAATGACAGGCATAATAAGGGTCATGTCCCACGCACCAGCGGCGATGCCATCCCCAATCCACGCTACGCGCCCCAATCAAGTAGCGGTTGGGACCATAGTCTGGCTCAGCTCCGAACTCATGTTCTTCGCAGGACTGTTCGCGATGTACTTCACCCTACGGGGCGAAGCGTCTTCCGAATGGGCGACGAATACGCCCCTCCTCAACGTTCCGTTCGCGCTCGTCAACACCACCGTACTGGTGGCGTCGTCGTTCACGGCTCAGGCGGGTGTGCTCGCGGCCGAGCGCTATCAGCGCCGCCGCACGGGAGCCCTGTGGAACGTGCGGAGCTGGGGAATGCACGAGTGGTTCATCCTGACCTACATCATGGGCTCTTTCTTCATCGCGGGCCAGGTTTTCGAATACACCGAGCTAGTGCACGAAGGCCTCACTATCTCGTCGTCACCGTATGGTTCGGTCTTCTACCTGACGACCGGCTTCCACGGTCTGCACGTCCTCGGTGGCCTCATCGCGATGCTCTTCGTCCTTGGGCGGTCGTTTGTCGCCAAGAAGTTCGGCACCGTCGAGGCGACCACCGCGATCGTCGTGTCGTATTACTGGCACTTCGTTGACGTGGTGTGGGTCGCGCTCTTCTTGATCATCTACGGACTGAAGTAGGGAAATCATGCGACGACTGAGTCTCACTCGTTACCACCGCGCGGCACCACTCGTGCTGCTCTTCGTACTCCTCGCGGGGATCACGACGGCAGCCTCATTTGTGCAGGCACAGCCCGCAAATGCCGAAGCCGCCGCCACCGTCACGGACATCTCCGAGGGCAGCAAGCTGTTCGCAGCCAACTGCGCGACGTGCCATGGGCTCAGTGCCCAGGGACAAGACGGAGTGGCACCCTCGCTCGTGGGCGTAGGCGCCGCGGCTGTCGACTTCCAGGTAGGCACCGGCCGCATGCCCATGCAGGCTTCGGGCCCGCAGGCTCCCGCCAAGCCCGTGCAGTTCAACGAGGAACAGACCCACCAGCTCGCCGCATACGTGGCCTCGCTGGGCGCCGGCCCCTCGGTTCCCGACGCCGATGCCGTGGATCCCTCCCAGGGTGACGCGTCGCACGGCATGCAGCTCTTCAGGACCAACTGCGCGATGTGCCACGGCTCGGTGGGCGGAGGCGGGGCGCTCAGCCAGGGCAAGTACGCCCCCTCGCTCATGGAGACCACTCCTACGCACATCTACGAGGCCATGCTCGTTGGCCCGCAGTCGATGCCGGTGTTCAACAATGCGAACATCACTCCCGACGACAAGCGCGACATCATCGCGTTCCTGGATGAGCAGCGCAACGGCGCCCCTGGCGGTCTGAGCCTCGGCAGCATCGGCCCTGTGGCCGAGGGCCTGTGGGCCTGGTTGCTCGGCATGGGCCTCATCGTGGGCTTCACCGTGTGGATTGGAATGCGATCTTCATGAGCACCGACAACGGCAGCATTTCGAGCGAAACTCACGACTCCGGCGTGGTCAACGGCGAATTCGTCGATCCCGGCGTTCCCGCGGAACACCGCCCTCGTCGTGCCGACGTCGATCCCAAGGCGGCGCGCAAGGCCGAGCTTCAGGTGGCCGCCATGTTTGGCGTGTCCATCCTGGGCACCGTCCTCGCGATCTATGGTTACGTGACGTCCGATGCCTCCGCCGACGACTTGGGGGCCGTGCAACGCACCACGATGCTCATGGGCGTTGGCATCGCTTTTGCCATGCTCGGAGTGGGCGTTGGCGCGATCCACTGGGCCAAGACGCTCATGCGTGACCACGACATGGTCGAGGAACGCCATGCGCTGCGTTCGTCGGACGAGGCGCGTGCCGGTGCAATCGAGAAGCTCAAGGACGGCGCGGTGGACTCGGGCGTCGGCGTGGGAAGACGCGGCCTATTGAAGGGCTCCGTACTCGCGGGACTCCTCATCGCTCCCCTGGCGGTCCTCGTGCCCGCGGTGGGCAACCTGGGCGGCGACTGGAAGGTCTCCAACGCCAAGCACACGATGTGGCGCAAGGGAACGAAGCTCACGACCGATCCCGATGGCGTGCGCATCAAGGCGGCCGACGTCACGATCGGGTCTGTCTTTCACGTGATCCCCGAGGGCCTCAACGAGCTCGAGCACGGCAAGATCGAGGAGAAGGCAAAGGCCGTCGTCCTCCTGATCCGGCTCGACCCCCGCGACCTCAACGTGCAGCCCGGCCGCGAGGACTGGTCCTTCGACGGCATTGTGGCCTATTCCAAGATCTGCACCCACGTCGGATGCCCCGTGGCGCTCTATGAGCAGCAGACGCACCACCTCCTGTGCCCGTGTCACCAGTCGACTTTTGACGTGGCGAATGGCGCCAAGGTCGTCTTTGGCCCGGCCAAGCGTCCCCTGCCCCAGTTGCCCATCATGGTGGACGACGAGGGCTACATCGTGGCCAAGGACGACTTCAACGAACCGATCGGCCCGAGCTTCTGGGAGCGCCTCAAGTGACCGACACCTCGACAGTTCCCTCGAACAGCCGTCTCAACCGCGCGGCCGGTGGTACCGCCAATTACCTGGATGAACGCACCAGCATCGGCGCCTTCACCAAGTTCATGGCGCGCAAGATCTTCCCCGACCACTGGTCGTTCATGCTGGGCGAGATCGCGCTGTACTCGTTCGTCGTGCTGCTACTTTCCGGCGTGATCCTCACGGCCTTCTTTGTGCCGTCGATGGACATCGTCCACTATGAGGGCGGGCTCGAACAGCTCAAGGGCCAAGAGATGTCCAAGGCCTTCGAGTCCACGGTGCACATGTCGTTCGAGGTGCCCGGCGGGCTGCTCATGCGGCAGATTCACCACTGGGCTGCGCTCATCTTCACCGCCTCGATCGTGACCCACATGGCGCGCATCTTTTTCACTGGTGCATTCCGCAAGCCGCGTGAGCTGAACTGGCTCGTGGGCTTCACGCTCATGATCATGTCGCTCGCAGCGGGCTTCACCGGCTACTCGCTCCCCGATGACGTGCTGTCGGGCAACGGCCTTCGCATCATCGACGGCGTTATCAAGTCGATCCCGCTCATCGGCACGTACATCTCGTACGGATTGTTCGGTGGCGAATTCCCCGGCGAGGTACTCATCCCTCGGATGTTTACCGCCCATATTTTGCTTATCCCTGGCATCATCCTGGCGCTCGTGGCGCTCCACCTGTTCCTGGTGTTCCTCCACAAGCACACGCAGTACCCCGGCCCCGGCCGCACCGACAAGAACGTCGTCGGCCTGCCGCTGTTCCCCGTGTACACGGCCAAGGCCGGCGGATTCTTCTTCGTGGTGTTCGGCGTGATTGCCGCGCTTGGCGCCGCGTTCCAGATCAACCCCGTGTGGAACTACGGACCCTACGACCCCTCCCCTGTGTCGGCCGGAACCCAACCCGACTGGTACATGCTCTTCATCGACGGCGGACTGCGCATCATGCCTGGAATGTTCGAGGTCGTGATCGGTGGCTACACCCTGTCGCTCAACGTCCTCATTCCCGCGGTCGTGCTGCCAGGGCTGTTCTTTGGATTCCTCGCGATTTACCCGTGGCTCGAGGCCTGGGCCACCGGCGACCGCGGCGAGAAGCACGTACTCGACCGCCCGCGCAACGCGCCTGTCCGGACCGGGCTCGGCGTCGCGCTCATCACGTTCTACGTCGTACTGGTGCTCGAAGGCTCGAACGACATCGTCGCCAACCTGTTCAGGCTGTCAATCAACGACCTCACGATCATGTTCCGTTTCGCGGTCTTCCTGCTACCTATCGCCGCGTTCTGGATGACCAAGCGCATCGCGATGGGTCTGCAGCGCAAGGACCGCGAGCTGGTGCTACACGGACACGAGACGGGACGCATCGTCCGCTTCGAATCCGGCGAGTACATCGAGGTCCACGAGCCGCTCACGGACGAGGAGCGCTGGGTTCTTGTCTCATACGAGAACCTCAAGCCCCACGAGTTCGGGTCCGAGACGAACGACTTTGGGGTACGCCGCAAGGGCGCCCGCTGGCGTCGTTTCAAGTCGGCGCTTTCGCGTTTCTACTTCGAGGACCGCATCGAGCCCGTCACACCTGCCGAACTCGCCGAGGCGCATGAGCACCACGCTGCCGAGATCGAGGCCAAGAAGAACGCGGAACCTCGCGACCCGAGCGCCTCACACGCTTAGTCCGTCATCGAACCCGCACGGGCGACCGGATTCCGCGACAATGGAATGGTCGCCGGCGCGTACGCGTTGACGCTATAGGACCGACGCGTACCTCCTGGTACGCGAGATACAGAGAGCCTCGGTAGTGCCGGGGCACCACTGGAGGAAGAATGGCCGACTACACACTGCCCGACCTCGCTTACGACTACTCCGCGCTTGCCCCGGCAATCTCGGGCGAAATCATGGAGTTGCACCACAGCAAGCACCACGCCGCCTACGTGGCCGGTGCCAACCTCGCACTTGAGAAGATGGCCGAGGCGCGCGACACCAACAACTTTGCCGCGATCGGCGGCCTCGAAAAGGCCCTCGCTTTCAACCTCGGTGGACACACCAACCACTCGATCTTCTGGACCAACATGTCTCCAGAAGGCGGAGACAGGCCCACGGGCGCCCTCGCAGTGGCCCTCGACGCGGACTTCGGATCCTTCGAGAAGTTCCAGGCCCACTTCACCAACAACGCCATGACCATCATGGGCTCCGGCTGGTCGATCCTCGCGTGGGACACCATCGGCCAGAAGCTCATCATCGTGCAGCTCTACGACCAGCAGGGCAACGTCCCCATGGGAATCGTTCCGCTGCTCATGCTCGACATGTGGGAGCACGCGTTCTACCTTCAGTACAAGAACGTGAAGGCCGACTACGTCAAGGCCTGGTGGTCCGTTGTGGACTGGGCCAACGTGTCCGGCCGCTTCGCCAAGGCCACGTCGACCACGGGCCTGCTCGTTTAGTCCCCATCGCACCATAGAGACGCTGTCCCCCTTCCCGGGTTCGCCCGGTACGGCGTCTCCCCCGCCAAGGGCGGGTCTACCGGAAACGGTGGGCCCGCCCTTGGTGTTTCCGCCTCACCCCCTCGAGATGGCTCGATCCGTACCGGTTTTCGACGCCAATTTCCCGCCAGTGGCGCGATTCGTACCGGTCGACGCTGGGGCTGGGTCTGGGGCGATGGTTCGGGCTCGGTGCACGTGAACAGGGGGAACGCTCACCAGCGCTCTCCTGGCCATGAACCTGAGGGCGAGTGGCAAACACGGCCACCTAGACGTTCAGAGCTCAGACCCACACGGCGTGACCGTGCTGACGGGAGATGGCGAACTCAGCGTCTAAATGCATCTGGGGCAAGGACACCATCAATCGTCCCTCGGGTCAGGTAGCGCTTCCATCCGGTCCCGTTTACCCACACCAGCACATCGTCGTGCGTGACGGTACAGACACCCCTCAATCGCCTCACTTAACGACACCCGGACGCGACCGTCCATGGTGCCAGCACGACTCAGCAGGACCTCGCGCAGAGTTGCGTCTCACCCTCCCCCGACATCCGCACGTCTCCGAAATCGGCGAGAAGGCAGTCCGCGGCGCTTGCGGGGGGCGAGGCTCGTTGCGTGGCCTAGAGGCCGACTTGGTCGACGGCATAGGTCGCCTGCGCGCTCGTGAAACCCTCAAACTCCAGTTGGTAGATCAGACCAGAACGAGAGAACGCCATGAGATCGAGGTAAGACTGGGCGCTCAGCACCGCCTGCGCACTCCAATCCGCACCAACCGCATCGACCGCATAGGTCGCCTGCGCACTCGTGAAACCCTCAAACTCCAGTTGGTAGATCAGACCAGAACGCGAGAAGGGCATGACGTCGAGGTAAGACTGGGCGCTCAGCACCGCCTGCGCACTCCAATCCGCACCAACCGCATCGACCGCATAGGTCGCCTGCGCACTCGTGAAACCCTCAAACTCCAGTTGGTAGATCAGACCAGAACGAGAGAACGCCATGAGATCGAGGTAAGACTGGGCGCTCAGCACCGCCTGCGCACTCCAATCCGCACCAACCGCATCGACCGCATAGGTCGCCTGCGCACTCGTGAAACCCTCAAACTCCAGTTGGTAGATCAGACCAGAACGCGAGAACGGCATGACGTCGAGGTAAGACTGCGCAGACCTGACTGCATCCTGCAATCCATCCGTGTTCACGGGGGTGCAGCTTTGGTTCTTGGCAGCGTTGCTTGATACGACGGCGGTGCCGCCGAGCACCGCGGTCTTGGTCGGGGCAAGGGCACTCACCGAGTCGTAAATCGACGCGGGGACGCAGCCGGGTGTCGTGATGTAAAGAGGTGCGCCCAAGCGTCCGGCGAGGGCCGCACCCGCGAGTGCGTCAGGGAAGTTTGTTCCCGTGGCCAGGAACATCGTGTCCGAGGAGCCCTTGGGGAAGAAGTGACTGTTAAGCAGTGCGGCAGTGGCATACCGATCGGCACCGCCATAGCGGGTCACGGTGTAACCCTTGTTTCGCAACTGCGTCACGATTCCGGTCGAAACCACCCCCGTGCCACCGGCAATGATGACGTCCTTCACACCCAAAGAACTCAACGTGGCTAGCGTGGCACTCGTGAGAGTCGGCTGCACCCCATCCACCAAAATCACCGGAGCATTGAGCGTGCCCGCCACACCCGTGGCAGCCAACGCATCGGGGAACGAACGGCCCGTTGCGAGGATCGCACTCGTGGACGAAGAGAACGTGCCCTTCACAATCTTCAAACCAGTGTCATAACGCGTCGCTCCGCCATACCGGGTCACAGGCGCAATCTTCGCCAACTCGGTCGCGACCGACGCAGACACAGCTCCCGTACCACCAATGACAAAAATCTTCGCAGGAGCAAGACGCTGAATCTCCGTCTTCACGGACGCTGGAAGAGACGTCGGCGTCGTCAACAACAAGGGCCCACCCACCGACGCCGCAGCAGCAGCCGCGGACAACGCATCAGGAAAGTTGGTGCCAGTGGCCACGAAAACTGCAGGAACACCAGGCGAGTACTGCTTCGAAACCTGAATCGCCGTCTCATAGCGAGACGCACCCGAGAGGCGCGTAATCCCATCGGAAAAACCACTCGGACTGTCGACACGAGCACTCGCGGGCAGCACACCCAGCACAGTAGAGAACACGACAACAGACACCGCCGCTACCGCCAACCGCAAACGACCACTCATGTTCGTGCCCCCCCCAAAGACCATATTTCACGACCACAACCCCGACTGAGTTACGGCGACAAACTCACATTAAGGCCAATATAGCGTCGTGGCAGGTAAAAGGGCGCAATTTCGAAAAAGCGGCTGCACTCGGCTACACCACCTCGTGACCGATTTCGGGCGGCGCCTCTGCGCGCGCAGCGGACCACGGAGCCCAGGTGAGTACGCCCCAATGGTGGACGGGGAGGCCGCACAGGGCCATGATTCGAGCACGATCATCACCACCACAGACAACCTCGAGGGCTATCGCATCACCAACTATTTCGCCCCCGTTGTCGCAAGCATCGTCGCTGGCACCGGGTTCGTGAGCGGCTTCCTTGCAGGCGTCACCAATACATCTGGCGGTCGCTCGGAGTCCTACCAACAGGCCCTTTCCAACCTGTACGCGGATTCGACTCGCGAGATTGAAGCGGGGTCGGCGTGGTGCGGGGCAATCGCTGCGGTGGGTGCGCGGTTCGAGTTCTCGCAAATCTCCGGCAGGGCATGCAGAACTGGGTCTGCGCGGCGCATTCGCGCGACTTACTGCGATCAGGTCTGCGCTAGTTTTCTTGTGGGCAAGGCCAACGAGCTCTCGATGGGTGCCATCGAACTAAGCGCAGCGGATCTTCCCGAAAGCTCTCATCGGCGGCTCTCGTCGCCCAGCGAGTGGGCGTGAGCGCCGACTCTCACTAGTCGTACCCCGCAGGCGGGAAGCCCTTTCCAGGGCATCAAGACTGACCGCCCTTGGGGAGGGTAGCCGCCCCGCCCCCTGACCGGGACGGGTGCCTCGCGGCGTGCGGCTCCCCTTGTGCGTGGCTTCGCTCACCTTGCCGTGAGCGTCAGCCCTAGGAAACTGGCCGTTAGCGGGTGTCGCCGCCTCCCTTAACCACCGCTGCTCGTCCCGCCTCGAGGCGTGCCACCGGGATCCGGAAGGGCGAGCACGAGACGTAGTTCAGGCCCACGTCATGGAAGAAATGGATCGAGTCCGGGTCGCCTCCGTGTTCGCCGCACACGCCCAACTTGATGTCCGGACGCGTGGAGCGACCCTCCTCGATCGCAATCTTCATGAGTCGGCCGACTCCTAGGCGGTCAACGGACTCGAAAGGCGAGACGCTGAACACGCCCTTCTCGGTATACGGGTTGAAGAACGCACCCTCGACGTCGTCCCTCGAGAAGCCCCACGTGGTCTGGGTAAGGTCGTTGGTGCCGAACGAGAAGAACTCGGCCACCTCCGCCATCCGGTCCGCGGTCAGGGCGGCACGAGGCAGCTCGATCATGGCGCCCACTGGGATATCCAGTTCCACACCCTGCTCGGCCGCGACGGTCGCCAAGATGGCGGTCGCCTCGTCCTTGACCAGGTGCAGCTCCATCACCGATGCCGCGAGCGGAATCATGATCTCCGCATGCGGCTTGCCTCCTGCCTTGATGCGTGCGGCCTGAGCCTCGGCGATCGCACGCATTTGCAGCGTGAAGAGTCCGGGGATCACGATGCCAAGGCGCACTCCGCGCAGGCCCAGCATGGGGTTCGCCTCATGCATGCGCACCACCGCAGGGAGTAGAAGCGCGTCTCGCTCCACCTCGGGTCCTGTTTCCCCTCGCTCCTTGGCCAGGGCTACCTTGACGGACAGCTCGGTCAGGTCCGGAAGGAACTCGTGCAGCGGCGGGTCAATGAGCCTGATCGTGACGGGCAGGCCGTCCATCTTCTCCAGGATCCCGATGAAGTCCTCCCGTTGCAGCGGGAGGAGCGCATCGAACGCCGCTTGCTTGTCGTCGTCGGTTGTGGCCAGGATCACGTGCTCGATGAGCTCGCGCCTCTCGCCCAGGAACATGTGTTCCGTGCGGCACAGGCCGATGCCTTCGCCGCCCCACGCTCGAGCTCGCTTCGCGTCGTCGGGAGTGTCCGCGTTCGCGTAGACGCCAAGGCGCCTCGCAGCGTCGGCGTGACTCAGGATCTCGTGGACACCGACGACCAGCTCTCGCGTATCGATGTCGTCCTCGGCAAGTTCCGATAGCGCGACGTCGAGGCCCTCCTCGAGATAGCGCACGACGGGGGAAGGAATCACGGGCACGCTGCCGAGGAACACCTCACCGGTTGAGCCATCGATCGCGATAATCTCGCCCTCGGCAATCACTCGCTTCCCCACCGTGACCGTCTTGGCCTTCGCATCAACCAGCAGCGCCTCGGCGCCGACGACGCACGTGGTGCCCATTCCGCGCGCCACCACGGCCGCGTGGGACGTCTTACCGCCCCTGCACGTGAGCACGCCCACGGCGGCGATCATGCCGCCCAGGTCGTCCGGGTTCGTCTCGCGACGCACCAGGATCACGTCCTTGCCCTTCTCGGCCCACTCTTGAGCGGTGGCCGAAGAGAACACGGCCGCTCCCACTGCGGCACCTGGCGAGGCCGCCATGCCCTTGGCCAGCAACTGACGCTTGGCGTTGGGGTCGAACTGGGGGAACATGAGCTTGTTGAGTTGTTCGCCCGTTACTCGTTCGAGCGCCTCATCCTTGGTAATGATGTGCTCGTCTACCAGCTGATTCGCGATCCGGAACGCAGCCGCCGCGGTGCGCTTTCCCACCCTGGTTTGCAGCATCCACAGCTTGCCGCGCTCCACGGTGAACTCAATGTCGCACAGGTCGCGGTAGTGATTCTCGAGCCTGCGCATGGCTTGCCGCAGCTCGTCGAACGCGTTCTTATCGATTCTTTCGAAGTCGGCCAGGGACAGGGTGTTCCTGATGCCTGCGACCACATCCTCGCCCTGAGCGTTCTGGAGGTAGTCGCCATAGTCGCCCACCTTGCCCGTCGCGGGGTCACGCGTGAAGCACACACCGGTGCCCGAGTCCTCGCCCAGGTTTCCGAAAACCATCGCGACGATGTTGACGGCGGTGCCCAGGTCATCCGAAATGCGCTCACGCCTGCGGTATAGGCGCGCGCGGTCGGTATTCCATGAGTTGAAGACCGCCTCGATCGCAAGATCAAGTTGCTCGCGCGGCTGTTGCGGGAACTCCCTGCCAGATTCTGCCTTGACGATGGCCTTGAACTCGCCCACTAGGGCGCGCAGGTCCTCGGCGGGAAGGTCGGTGTCTGCGGTGACTCCGGCCGCCTTCTTTTTCGCGTCGAGCGCGTTGGCGAACAGTTCGCCGTCGATGTCGAGCACCGTCTTGCCGAACATCTGGATCAGGCGGCGGTACGAGTCCCACGCGAACCGGGCGTCGCCCGCGAACTCCGTGAGGCCTTCGACCGAAGCATCGTTAAGTCCCACGTTGAGGACAGTCTCCATCATTCCCGGCATCGAGAATTTGGCACCAGAGCGCACGGAGACGAGCAACGGGTCGCGCGCGTCGCCCAACAACCGTCCGAGCGAGTCTTCGAGGCGCCGGAGCGCCATCGTGACCTGCACCCGCACTTCAGGCGGGAGTGCTCCTGTTTGCATATACGTACGACACGCATCGGTCGTAATCGTGAAGCCAGGGGGCACCGGTAGCCCCAAATTTGTCATCTCTGCAAGGTTCGCCCCCTTGCCCCCAAGGAGATCCTTGAGGTCTCGGTTTCCCTCGCTGAAGTCAAAGACGTACTTGTCCACGGATTACCTCCACATACAAGTCCCGGCGCCATTGCCGGGGCCCTTTCAGTCTCTCCGTGCGAGGAGCGCTCAGGTGGGACTTTGGACCCGTGTCGAGGACGGCATGTCGCGCATCGACCGCGGTCCGTCACCAGAGGTTCCCCTGAATGCCCCAAATCGGACATCTTGCGTTCACCGTTTGGGACGGTGCCGCTCGCTACGTTCGAGTAGTCCCCTCCCCCCACATGAAGGAAAAGCACATGCGCACGTCATTTTCGGCAGTAGGCATCGGCGTCGTGGCCTTTAGCGGTCTCACGTTTGGCAATCACCTCCAGGGATCCTGGGATTTCGAGCCCATCGCGGGCTCGGCATATGGCCAGGCATCGACCACGTGGGTTGTCCCGTACATCGTCCCCGCGGGATACAACCAGTGGATGGTGCAGGACGAGACCGTGCTCGACGTCTACCCAGGCGTCGACGACCTGCACGACATGAACACGCAGAACGAGGGCGGCCGCCAGCCAGGCCGCTACATGTACAACACGTACGAGGTGAACTCCGGCGGCGCGATCGCGGTCACCGACCTCAAGACCGGCAAGGCAAAGATTCTGGCGCAGGACGCCAACTGGGGCTTCGACTGGAACCGCCTCGACGGCATCCGCTGGACGCCATGGAACACACTGCTTATCACCGAGGAGACCGCCGGCGGCAAGGTGTACGAGGTGTTCCTCGAGAAGCACGACCCGACCAAGGTCGCCGACGTCGTCGAGCGTGGCGCCCTTGGGAGCTTGCGCCACGAGGGCATCGACGTGGGCGAGGACGGCTCGGTCTACGTGATCGATGAGTACAACGGCGGCTCCGTCTTCCGCTTTGTGCCCTCCGAGAAGGGCGACCTCTCCTCCGGAACGCTGTATGCGCTCAAGCTCACGGGCCTGAGCGACGCGGACCAGAAGTGGAACCAGTCAACGTACGACTCCAAGGTGGGTGCCTTCGAGTGGGTCGCGCTTGACCAGGCGGTCGCAGCAACCGACGGTGACGCCGCGGCCAACGCAGTCAACGCGACCGAGTTTGGCCGTCCCGAGGACCTCGAGATCATCGGCAACACGCTCTACGTTGCCAACACGAGCGAGGACCGTGTGATCGCGGTGGACCTGGGTGCGAAGACGGTGTCGTCGTTTGTGGAGGCGGGCGTCAACGTTCCGGTTGAGATCGCAGGCTCCGTCTCTGGCTTCAACTCTCCAGACAACCTCGCGGAGGGCCCCGACGGCACGCTCTGGGTGGTGGAGGACAACGACTTCTCCGACATCTACCACGCATCAAAGGACCTGAACGGTGATGGAGCGGCCGACTCGGTCTCGCTGTTTGCCTCGCTCACGGACAAGGGTGCCGAGACCACAGGCATCTACTTTGGCAAGGACAAGAACGTCATGTACGTGTCCGTGCAGCACCCCGACAAGGACCTGGCCGACGGCATTTGGGCCATTTCAAAGAAGCGCTAGTAGCGCCTGGTGATGGGGCGGGCCTTCCGGAAGGGGAGGCCCGCCCTTGCCGATTCCGGAGTCGGGTCTACCAGGAGGCCTCAACCACGAGCGGCGGGCGGTGCGAGACGTCGTATACGCGCAGCCACTCGGGGCGCACCACGACCACCTCGTAGCCCTCATAGCGCGACTTGGAACCCGGCATGAGGCGCTCGAACTCGGCGGCGTAGTGTTCGGCGTCCTCGCCCTTCGTGATCACTGCGGGGCCCTCGAACTGGATCGACATCGGGCCGGCTGTGCCCACGACCACCGCGACGCGGCCGTTCGCCTCGAGGTTGCCAAGCTTGCGTGCCCATGGGACCACATTGAAGAGCAGGGTGCCGTCGTCAAGCGCTGTGATTCCCACGAGCGCCGACTCGGGCTCTCCGTCGGGAGTCACCGTCGCGACGACGGCGCGGCCCTCCTCGCGTACGTAGGCGGCGATGGCGGCGCGGTCGTTCGGGTCAAGGGTCATGGGCTGAGGCTAGCGGCCGCCTGACTGTCGGCGCCCAGGGACTTGGGCCCATGTGCCACGTGTCGGGTGCTCGAAATAGACTTGCCCCACGCCGGTTCCCCCTGTCTCGACGCCCCCTGCCGCCCGTCCTACCTGGAGTGCCAAGTGAACATTCCCTCCTCCCCCGCTCACGCTGCGGGCTCGCATATCGCAGACACCCACGACTTCATCGAGGTGCACGGTGCCCGCGAAAACAACCTGCGAGACATCTCGCTGACCATCCCCAAGCGCAGGCTCACCGTCTTCACCGGCGTGTCAGGATCGGGAAAGTCATCCCTGGTATTTGGCACGATTGCGGCCGAGTCGCAGCGGCTCATCAACGAGACCTACAGCGCGTTCGTGCAGGGCTTCATGCCCTCGCTTGCGCGGCCCGACGTGGACTCGCTGAGCGGGGTGAGCGCGGCCATCATCGTGGATCAGGAGCGCATGGGCGCCAACTCGCGCTCCACGGTGGGCACCGCCACCGACGCGAATGCGCTGCTGCGCATCCTCTTCAGCAAGGTGGGCGACCCCCACATCGGGCCGCCCCAGGCGTTCTCGTTCAACGTTCCGTCGGCGAGCGGCGTCGGTTCGGTCAAGGTGGCCAAGGGCGGCTCCACGAGCGCCCAGAAGCGCGAGTTCACGGTGCTGGGCGGCATGTGCCCGCGCTGCGAGGGCATGGGCACCATCAATGACATCGACCTCACGCAACTGTTCGACGACTCGAAGTCGCTCGCCGAGGGCGCCCTCACGATTCCCGGCTACACGGCCGACGGCTGGTACGTGCGCATTTTCACCGAGTCCGGCTTCTTCGACCCGAACAAGCCCATCCGCGACTTCGGCCAACGCGAGCGGGACAACTTCCTCTACAAGGAGCCCACCAAGGTCAAGATTGAGTCGATCAACATGACCTACGAGGGCCTCGTTCCCAAGATTCAGAAGTCGATGCTCTCCAAGGACGTCGACGCGATGCAGCCCCACATCCGCGCGTTCGTCGAGCGTGCCGTCACGTTCACCGAGTGCCCCGACTGCGGCGGCACCCGCCTGGCCGAGCCCGCGCGATCCTCTCGCATCGGCGGCGTCAACATCGCCGACGCGTGCGCGATGCAGATCTCCGACCTCGCCGAGTGGGTGCGCGGCCTTGACCAGCCGACGATCGCTCCCCTGCTCACCGGGCTCCAGGAGAACCTCGACGCCTTGGTGCAGATCGGTTTGGGCTACTTGAGCCTGGACCGGCCCGCCGGGACCTTGTCAGGGGGCGAGGCGCAGCGAGTCAAGATGGTGCGCCACCTGGGCTCCGCGCTCACGGACGTCACCTACGTGTTCGATGAGCCCACCGCCGGGCTTCACCCTCACGACATCCAGCGCATGAACGCGCTACTGCTGAACCTGCGGGACAAGGGAAACACCGTGCTCGTGGTCGAGCACAAGCCCGAGGTCATCGCGATCGCCGACCACGTCGTCGACTTGGGACCCGGCGCCGGGAAGCACGGCGGGCGCATCGAGTTCACCGGCACCGTTGACGCCCTACGCGCGTCCGACACCCTGACCGGAAGGCACCTCGACCACCGGGCCCAGCTGCGAGCGGCGGCCAGGCCAGGCAATGGCGTGCTCGAAATCCGCGGCGCCCACCAGCACAACCTGCGCGGCGTGAACGTGGACGTGCCCACGGGCATCCTCACCGTCGTGACGGGAGTGGCCGGCTCCGGCAAGACGTCGCTCATTCACGGCAACCTGGGCGGCCGCGAGGGCATCGTGGTGGTGGGCCAGGGCGCGATCAAGGGCTCGCGCCGCTCCAACCCGGCCACGTACACGGGGCTGCTCGACATCATCCGCAAGGACTTCGCCAAGGCCAACGGCGTCAAGCCCGCGCTGTTCAGCGCCAACTCCGAGGGCGCATGTCCCGCGTGCAAGGGCGCTGGCCTCATCTTCACCGACCTGGGCCCGATGGCGACCGTGAGCACCGTGTGCGAGGCGTGCGAGGGCAGGCGCTTCACCGACGAGGTGCTCGAGTACCGGCTGCGGGGACAGAACATCCACGAGGTCCTGCAGATGTCCGTGGCGGAGGCGCTCGAGTTCTTCGCCGACGGCCCGGCGGCCCCCATCCTGCAGCGCCTGAGCGACGTGGGCCTGCACTACGTCGGCCTTGGACAGGCCCTCAACACGCTGTCGGGCGGCGAGCGTCAGCGCCTCAAGCTCGCCATTCAGATGGCCAAGAGGGGCACCACCTACATCCTCGACGAGCCGACCACCGGCCTGCACTTGGCGGACGTCGACAACCTGCTCGCGCTGCTCGACCGCCTGGTGGACGACGGCAACACGGTTATCGTCATCGAGCACCACCAGGCCGTCATGGCGCACGCCGACTGGATCATCGACCTGGGCCCCGGTGCGGGCCACGACGGCGGGACGGTGGTGTTCGAGGGCACGGCCGCGGACATGGTGGCCGACGCCACGACGCTCACTGCGCAGCATCTCAAGGAGTACGTGGCGTCCTAGGCGACCACTCGACCGTGTTGTCGCATACAAGGGGTTCACACAAGCGGCGTTGGCGGTCTGACTCTCTACTTGGGCTTTCCTTGGCAGACTGTCCGATAGGTTGACGAGGTGGACGACCTCTCGCGTGATCTCATCGATCGGTGCGTGCTGCCGTTCTACCTGTCGCTCATGCGAACAAACGCGAGCGGCAGGGGGTTCGACCTAGATCGACTCGCGGCGGTCTCAGCCGAGACGACGAACGACGAGGTGATTGCGCTTCTCCGCTCGGACTGGCGACCTCGCGTGATGGGTGCTTGGCTGAGTATCGGACGCACAACCGAACCGGTCACCACGGCATTGCTCGACAGCATCGAGACGTCACAGGGTAGCCTCACCGCACCCCCACTCGCTGTCGCAGCTATCCTCAACGTGCCTGGCCTCGCTCTGCCGTCTCTGCTCGCCTACGTCGAAAAGGATCGCGAGCACCATTGGGGCGCGGCGTCGTTCGTTGACGCCGCAATCGCACACATAGGCGAATCAAGTGAGTCGGCGGGCATCGAGCCGCAAGACCGCGCGAGTCTCACCCACATGCTCGATGTCGCCGCCGACATGGCGAGGGCCTTCCAACCACGAAGGTCCGCGCGATAGGACCATCCGGTGCCTACCCACCCCACCGGGTGGACTAGCGACAGGCGGGGTTGGCGGTCATCGTGTGGCCCGTTGCCGGTTCCACTAGGTCGCGCGGGCTAGGGGTCGAGACGGGGCCCCCAAGTCGAAAACTTGATCACGCGAGAAGGAAGGCGATGCCAAGTCCAGCCCCCGTTAAGCAAAGCACCCACGGACGCATCAGCGTCGACCGGATTGCCTCGTGCTGGAGCGACGCAACCTGCCTTGGTTTCAATTCCCAGATCGATGGGTCGTCATCGTCATGCCAATGCACACTCATGTGCTCGTGGCTCAGAACGGTATCGACCTGTGCGCGAGCACCTTTCGGATTGGCGAACATGAGGGGTGCGGTGATGCTTTGCGAGATGTACCGCTCACCCACCTTCACGAGAATGACCGATAGCGACTCATTGAGGTGGATTTCCTCGATGTCGTCTAGAGGGATGCGCGCGCGCCCGAGGATGGTTTCGAGAACGAGGATGCGGCCGTACAGCCACGCACCCTGGTTGGCGACTCCGTTGAAGAGCAGCCCGACAAGTAGCCACATCGGCGCGAGCCAAATTGTCCCAGCCAGGTTTCTCGGGTCGGCGGTACCAGCGATCAATAGCGGAATGGGCGTGAACGCGACAGTAAATATGCCAAGCACCATGCGGCTCTGCCATGCGGGGCGGAGAATTCGGACTCGACCACTTCGCTGCGACATAACCCGGAGTCTTTCACGGCGGCCGTGGGTTCGGCCCCAGCGGGTGCCTGCCGGGCGGATAAACGACAAGCCGCGTTGACGGCGATGGTGTCAGGTGCCGCTCTCGATGGCCTGCCACTTCTGCGAAGAATGTGCCAAGTTGAACCATGGACCATTGGATCGATGCGCTTGATCTTCCCGAGACGTGGAGCGACCTGCGGATTCCCTCGGACGCAAACGCCTCGCGCAAGAGGAGCCTCACTGAAGAGCTCCGGCGCGAATTGGGGGCAGACCACCCTCTGGCCACATTGCAGTGGCAATTGATCGCGGCTTGTGACGCTCGAGACGACGTGCTGCTGGACCTCGGAGATGGCCAAGTCGCGATCACCCACCTGACATTCACAACAAGCCCACCGGAGCCTCCGCCTTGGCCTCAAACTGAGATCGCCGCATCCGAGACCGAACTCAAGACCGCGTTGGAGTTGCGTGACTAGTCAGTATCCCCCGCGCGACGCTCAGCGCTGAGGCCCCTGTCGCAATAGGGGTGGATTAACGACAAGCCGGGTTGGCGGCGTCGGTCGCGATTGGTTCCTAGCGCCCGTCTCGCGGACGCGACCAATCCGCGCAACGTGAGGATGGTCGCTAGGTACGGTTCCAGGCGATCGCTTTCTGAGGGTCGGCCATGCTCACTGGTCTTGCCCTCGGCGGCCAAGGGCGGGCCCAGGAACCCGATGCTCAGTCGATGACGTCGATGGCGCGGTGGCGTTGTCCGGCGCCAGCCGCACCGTAGGGATAGTCCGAGACGACGGGTGCGCTCACCTCGTCGAGGCGCTTGAGCTCGTCGCCGGTGAGTTCGACGGAGGTGGCGCCGAGGTTGTCGGCGAGTTGAGCGGTGTTGCGCGCCCCGAGAATCACTGAGGTGACGGCGGGCTGCGCCTCAAGCCAGGCAAGCGACACTTGCCCCTGATTGACCCCCTTGGCCTTCGCGATCTCCTTGACCGTGTCGAGGATCCGCCATGTCCGTTCCTGCTTGTTGCGAGGTGCCCACGCCTCCATTCCGCGTTCCGGGTCCTCGCCCAGACGCGTGGCTCCCGTCGGATCCGCGTCGCGCTGATACTTGCCGGTGAGCCAGCCGCCGGCCAGCGGCGACCACGGCAGCAACCCGATGTTCGCATCCTGGCAGGCCGGCACGATCTCGGACTCGATCTCCCGCACCAGCAGGCTGTACTGCGGTTGGAGCGTCACGGGCGGTGTGAAGCCGTTGGCACGCGCCACGTGCACGGCCTTGGTCAGTTGCCAGCCGAGGAAGTTTGAGAACCCGTAGTAGGCGATCTTGCCGCTACGCACGGCGTCGTCCAGGAATCGCAGTGTTTCCTCAAGCGGAGTCACTGCGTCCCAGGCGTGCATCTGGTAGAGGTCAATTTGCTCCACGCCGAGGCGCCTCAGCGACGCTTCAAGCGCGCGACCGAGGTGGCGCCGGGACGTGCCAAGTTCATTGCGGCCATCGCCCATCGCGAAGCGTCCCTTGGTGGCGATCACCATCTGCTCTTTGTCAGTGGGGTGTGCTTCGAGCCAGTGCCCGATGATCTCCTCCGAGGCTCCCTTGCCGTACACGTCCGCAGTGTCGATGAGATTGCCGCCGGATTCGAGGTAGTCGTCAAGGATGGCGTGCGACGTTGCCTCATCGGCCTCCGCGCCGAAGGTCATGGTTCCCAAAGCGAACGTCGACACGACGGCTCCGCTGTTTCCGAGGTTTCGATAGTGCATCGGGGTGTCCTTATCCATTGAACGCATCGATCGAGGGGTCAACGCCAGGAGTGTTGCGGGTTATAGCCGAGCATACGTCGTGCCCTTTCGATCGACAGCGGGGTGTGTGACTGGCGGACCCCTACCCCTGATTCACCCTGACCGTATTGCCCGACGGATCCCTGAACGCGCAGTCGCGCGGCCCCCACGGCTGGTCGACCGGCTCCTGGATCACCTCGGCACCCGTGGCCTGAACGCGCTCGAACAGCGCGTCTAGGTCGTCGGTGCTGAAGACCAAGAACGGCAACACTCCCTTGGTAAGGAGCTGTTGGAGCATGTCGCCATCCGCCTTGGACCTGCCGGCGTGCGGCACCGACAAGACAATCCCGAGTCCCAGTTGCGTGGGGCTACCAAGGGTGACCCAGCGGAAGTCGCCCGACGGAACGTCCTGGAGAGGTGCCCATTCGACATGAGCGCCCGCTGAGCCATCGCGGGGACGTCGAGCGGACTGCCGTTGTCGCGGTCGATCAGATCACGCGCACGGCGCAGATGCGCGAGATTGGCGAGTTGGACAGGGGTCACCTCGGCAGGATATCCCGGGGCTCACCTCACGCCTGCGGGCGTGCCACGATGGACAACATGAAGGCAATCATCGCGTCCCACGCCGGCGGCCCCGAGGTCATGACCCTCGCACACGCCCCCGAACCCACCTGCCCCGCCGACAAGGTGCGCGTGCGCGTCGAAGCCGCAGGGGTCAACTTCATCGACACGTATCGCCGCGCCGGCGTCTACAAAGTCGACTTCCCCATGATCCCCGGCTCCGAGGGCGCGGGCACCGTGATCGAGGCGGGGTCCGACGTCGCGTGGGCCACGGAGGGCAACCGCGTTTCGTGGACTTCCACGTCGGCGTCGTACGCCGAGCAGGTCATTGTTGGCCGGGATGATTGTTATTCAGTGCCCGATGCCGTGGCCACCGACGTGGCGGCCGCATCCATGTTGCAGGGCCTCACGGCGCACTACCTCGCCACCTCGTCGTTCGCGCTCGGCGAGGGACACACCGCCCTGGTGCACGCGGGAGCGGGCGGCGTGGGCCTGCTCCTCACTCAGATGGCGGTAGCGCGCGGCGCACGCGTCATCACGACCGCGTCCACCGAGGAGAAGGCGGCTCTGTCGCGCGGCGCCGGGGCCGATGCCGTGATCCGCTATGACCAATTTGACGACCTCACGCAGGAACTCCCCCAGGCTGTGCGCGACCTCACCGACGGACGCGGAGTCGACGTGGTCTACGACGGCGTGGGCAAGACCACGTTCGACGCCTCCCTCGCGTCGCTCGCCGTGCGCGGCACGATGGTGTTGTTCGGCGGAGCCTCCGGCCAAGTACCCCCGTTCGACCTGCAGCGTCTCAACGCGAGTGGCTCGCTCAGCATCACGAGGCCGTCGCTAGGACACTTCCTGAGCACCGCGGAGGAGCGGGCCTGGCGTAGCGGTGAGTTGTTCGGCGCCATCGCCGGCGGAACTCTGGACGTCCGCATCGGCGCCCGCTTCCCGCTCCGAGACGCCGCCGACGCGCACCGCGCCCTCGAGGGACGCCTCACTACCGGCAAGGTGCTGCTCGTTCCGTAAGGCTCGCGTCTGGATGGCGTCAGGCAATCCGGAGCAGCAGTGTGTCCGAGTCGCCTACTCGTCCCACCTTGGCGAAACCCCAGCTGTCGTAGAGCCTGCGCGCCGCCTCATTGCCGTCCTCCACCGAGAGGCTCAACGCGGGCACGCCCTCCGCGCGGGCGCGCTCCACGAGACCCATCATGAGCGCCCTGGCAACTCCCTTGCCGCGGTGAGGCACGAACACGGCAAGCCCCAGTTCCGGAACGTCGTCGGCCACGTACCCGTAGCCGGGATCCGCGCTCGTGAAAGTGCGCCACCACGCGGCCCCAATCGCCGCGTCGTCCGATTCCGCGACGACGCCCGCGTCTCCGTCCCGCATCCAGCCCGTGACGTAGTGAGCAACCTGCTGGTCCGCGCGTACCGACTGCTCGGTCCAGACATCGTCGTCGCGCCAATTCATGGCCGCTAGGACGAACGGCATGAGGTCGTCGTTCGGGGTCATCGCTCGCTGGTGCATGGGGCCATGATTCCAGGTTCACGACCGCGCCCGCTCGACCGCTACCGAGGCAATCGAGTCGCCGAGGCCACACTCACAGACGCGGCGCCCGGCCAAAAGTCCCGCCTCTTGCACAGGATCGCTTGAGAGCCTAGGACCAATTACATGTGATGCGCATGAATACCTGCGCGTTCTCGGCACGGCTCGGACGCCACCCAGGCGGATGCGCCGCACGCTCAAAGACGAGCATCAAGGAGGCGCTGTGACGACGACAGCACGGTGGAGTACACACCCGCGAAGGTACGCTTCGGCGACCGCCGGGCCCATTCCGCCCGATCACCGCACAGACGCGCCCCGCCCCATCGCAATGACCGCCGAATGCGACCTCGTGCGCACCTCTTCCACATCGACTGACTCCCAGAGTTTCTCCGTGCGCGAGTTTCTGCTCCTCGACGATGGCAACCGCGTGGGCCTGCGTGAGGGACTGGAATTTACGTTCGGAACTCCCTTCACGGACGCCCGTGAGGGCCTGAGTGCCGACGCCTTGATCACCGCGATTCGCAACGTCGTGCTTCCCGAGGTGTCCGCCGCGGATCCCGACCGCCCATGGGACTGCCTCGTGCAGCTCGCGCGACGTCGGCGCGTTCAGACGTGCGCCGACGAACTCGCGTTGCTGCCCTACGAGGTGCACCTCACCGAAGACGTGCTGCGCTGGCTTTAGGCGACATCGCGCAAAGCAAGAGCCCCGACCCACGCCATCGTGGAACCGGGGCTCTAGCTGACTGTGGTTAGTGCGAGAAGCGTCCAGTGGAGAACTCAAACACCCAGCCAAAAAGACCAATGACACCGATAATGACGGCCGGCACCATGACCCACCAGCCCACGGCCATCGCGACAAAGGCGAGCGCGGTGCCCAATGCGAGCACGAACGGCCACCATGACCATGGCGCATAAAGCCCCTGGTCGCCCGACTGTTCGGCAATAGCGCCGTCGTCCCTGTCCTCGGGACGCGCACCGTGCCGCTTCTCGAGCATCTTGAAGTAGATGGCGATCATGAGCGCCAGTCCGGCCGAGAGGAGCATCGCTGGGAATCCAACGAGCTCCTTGAAGTCAGTAAGGAAGCCGTAGACGATCGCAACGAGCAAGAAGAATGCCCCTGGAACGAAGAAAATATTGGATTCGGTCTTCATGGGTGCCCTCCCCTACTTCACGAGTGCGTCGTCGTGGTGGTCAATTGCGGCCACCTCTGGATAGTGAAGGTCGAACGCGGGACGTTCCGAGCGGATGCGCGGGATCGACACGAAGTTGTGGCGCGGCGGCGGGCAGCTGGTAGCCCACTCGAGCGAGCCTGCATAACCCCAAGGATCGTCGACCGTGACCTGGGGCGCCTTCTTGGTGGTCCTGTAGACGTTCCAGAGGAACGGCAACGTGGACAGAGCCAGGAAGAACGCACCAAATGTCGAAATCTGGTTGAGCAGCGTGAAGCCCTCATCGGGCAGATAGTCCGCGTAGCGGCGCGGCATGCCGCCCGCACCCAACATGTGCTGCACAAAGAACGTGGCGTGGAACCCAATGAACAGCATCCAGAAGTGGATCTTGCCCAGTCGCTCGTCCAGCATCTTGCCCGTGAACTTGGGCCACCAGAAGTAGAAGCCCGCAAACATCGCGAACACCACGGTGCCAAAGACGACGTAGTGGAAGTGCGCCACGACAAAGTAGGTGTCAGATACCGGTATGTCGAGCACCGGCGTGCTCAGGATGATGCCAGTGAGGCCACCAAAGAGGAACGTGATGAGGAACCCGATGGACCACAGCATCGGCGTGGCCATGACGATCTTGCCCCGCCACATCGTGCCGATCCAGTTGAAGAACTTCACGCCAGTTGGCACGGCGATGAGCATCGTCATGAAGGCGAAGAATGGCAAGAGCACCGCTCCTGTCACGTACATGTGGTGCGCCCACACCGATACCGACAGCGCCGCGATGGCGACCGTCGCGTAGACCATGCCGTGATAGCCGAACAAGGGCTTACGCGAGAAGACGGGGATGATTTCCGTCACGATGCCGAAGAACGGCAGAGCGATGATGTAGACCTCGGGGTGGCCAAAGAACCAGAACAGGTGTTGCCACAGAATGGCCCCACCAAAGTCCGGGTTGAATACCTGAGCCCCCAGCACTCGGTCGGCACCGAGCGCGAACAACGCGGCGGCGAGCGGGGGGAACGCCACGAGAATCAGGATGCTCGTGACGAGCGTATTCCACGTGAAGATGGGCATCCGGAACATCGTCATACCTGGTGCGCGCATCGTGACGATGGTCGTGATGAAGTTCACCGCGCCAAGAATGGTGCCGAAACCACCGAGCGCGAGGCCGAAGACCCACAGGTTCCCGCCCACTCCTGGCGAATACGTCGAGTTCGAAAGGGGCGCATACGCGAACCAACCGAAAGACGCGGCGCCCTGGGGAGTGAAAAACCCGGCTCCCGCGATGATGCCGCCGAACGCGTAAAACCAGAACGCAAGCATGTTGAGGCGAGGGAACGCCACGTCTGGCGCGCCAATCTGCAGCGGCATGATGACGTTGGCGAAGCCCGCAAACAGCGGGGTCGCAAAGAGCAGCAGCATGATCGTGCCGTGCATCGTGAAGAGCTGGTTGTACTGCTCGGGCGACTGCACCACCTGCAAGCCTGGCTGGAACAGCTCGGCGCGGATGAAGAGCGCGAGGATGCCGCCGATGACGAACCACGCGAACGACGTCCCGAGGTACATGTAGCCAATGGTCTTGTGGTCGGTGGACGTGATCCAGCGGACCACGACCGACCCGGAACGCTTGCGTACCAGGGTGGGCGCGTGATCCGCGCCTCCCGCGGCCTCGAATGCCATCGTTGCCATTCCTAGCCCTCCGCCCCGGCAGGCTGGACTTCAGGGTCCTGCAGCCGGCTGTATTCAATTCCAATGGAGCCCGTCTGGCCCGCATCGCGCAACTTCTGCATCTGAGAGTCGTACTCCTCGCGCGAAACCACCTTGACGTTGAACAACATCGCCGAGTGATACTCACCGCAAAGTTCAGCGCATTTGCCCTGGTACGTACCCTCAGTCTCCGGAATAAACTGGATATGAGTCGTGCGACCAGGGATCATGTCTTGCTTGAAGAGGAAGGCCGGAATCCAGAACGAGTGGATCACGTCGCGAGAGTTGAGGGTGATGTCGACAGTCTCGCCCACGGGCAGATACAGGTTCGGGAGGGTCTCCTCGACGCCCGGCTTGCCGGTAAGCACCGCCTGGACTCCCACCGAATACACCTCGTCATCGAGGTAGTTGAAGTCCCACGCCCACTGCTTGCCGATCGCTTGGATGTGCACATCGGCGGGGCCGGACACGTCCTTGATCTCGGCGATGTCCGTCGCCGTCCACCGGAACAGCACCGCGATCATGATCAGCGGGATGATCGTGTACATGAGTTCGAGCGGCACATTCGCACGCGTCTGCATGGGCAACTTGTCGTCGCCCTTGCGCTTGCGATAGACCGTCACGGTCCACATGATGAGCGCCCAGGTGATGACGCCGACGATGATCGCCGCTAGCCACGAGTAGTTCCAGAGGTCGATTACGCGACCCGTGTGATTCGTGATTCCGGGTGAACTGGGAAGACCATTGGCTCCGGCTTGACCGGCACAGCCTGCGAGCAGGGACGATGATCCTGCAATCAACGAGACTATGCCGAACTTTCGGAGCGCTACAGGGGACAAAGTAGCCACGGATGCATACTATCGCGCGATACCGTTATGACATGCAAAGGTCCCGGGTCTTTCTCGATGCGGGTGGCTCAGCACCCCTTTCCCCCCGCGTGTCCGACGCGCTCCGGTCTGGTTTCGCCGACGGTTGGGCCGATCCGGCCAGGCTCGTCACCGAATCGCGCAAGGCCAGGGGTCTCGTCGATGGCTCACGGGAGGCGATCGCCGACGTCCTTGGCGTCGCCGCGGAACAGGTGCACTTCACCCCCTCCATCCATTTCGCCTTCGAGCGCGCCATCACCGGCATCGCCCGTGCACGACGCGCACAGTCACGAGTCGTCATCAGCTCGGTCGAGCGCGATGCGCTCGTGAACGCGGCCGCCTTCGCGTTTCCGCAAGGGATAGAGACGATCGAGGTCGATGCCAACGGGCACCTCGACATCGAGGCGTTTACCGCCGCGGTCACCGCCGACGGCGTCGCCCTCGCGGCTGTTCAGCACGCGAATCAGGAGATCGGCACCGTCCAGCGACTCCACCCGATCGCACGCGCTGCGGCCGATGCCGGGGTGCCGCTACTGGTCGATGCCTCGTCGACCATTGGCCACCGCGACGCGCCTCAGCAATGGGACGCGCTCGTCGCCCACCCCGCCGACTGGGGTGGCCCCGCAGGCATCGGCGTGCTCGCGCTTACGCCAGGCACCCGATGGCTGCCCGCATGGCCCGAGGGCGACGACTGGGCCCCAGGCGGCATCAGCGTGCCGCTCGCCCTCGCGTCGGCCGTGGCGCTCCAGGAGCGGGAACAGGAACGCCGCGAGGTCTCGGGGCGCATGGGCTCACTTATCGAACGCATCAGGGCAACCGTGCGAGGGCTCAGTGGCGTCGAGGTGCTTGGCGATCCGTACGAGAGGATCCCCCACATCGTCACGTTCTCTTGCCTGTATACGGATGGCGAGTCGCTGCTTGCCGAGTTGGACCGCGAGGGCTTCGCCGTGGGCTCCGGATCGGCGTGTGCGAGCGGAACCCTCGAGCCATCCCGTGTGCTCGCGTCCATCGGCGCCCTCACGCACGGCAACGTCCGCGTGGCTCTCCACCCCGGCGTCACGAGCGACGACGTCGACCGCTTCCTGGCCGTTCTCCCCCAGGTAATCGACCGCGTACGCGCCCGGCTGGGCTCGCCGCCGATCGCGTAGGCCGCCTCATGAACGGAGGCCTCGCGGACGAGCCTGCGGCAGGCGCCGGCGCAATCGACGCCAGGGGCACCGCCTGCCCGATTCCAGTCATCATGCTCGCCAAGGCCGCGCGCGGCCTCGAGCCGGGGAGCACCCTCACGGTGCTCGCGACCGACGTGGCCGCCCGCTACGACGTGCCCGCATGGGCGCGTATGACAGGGAACGAATTCGTCGGGGAAAGCGAAACGGACGGCGGGGCTTTCGCCCTCACCGTCCGTTTGCGCTCGGCCTAGCGGCCATGAGGATTAGCTGAACGAGTCACCGCATGCGCACGAACTCTGCGCATTGGGGTTGTCGACAGTGAAGCCCTGCTTCTCGATCGTGTCAGCAAAGTCGATCTTTGCGCCATCGAGGTACGGAACGGACATCTTGTCGATGATGACCTCGACGCCGTCGTAGTTCTTGATGGCATCGCCATCAAGCTTGCGCTCGTCAAAATACAGCTGGTAAATCAGGCCCGAGCAGCCACCAGGCTGGACGGCGAGGCGCAGACGAAGATCGTCGCGGCCCTCCTGGATGAGCAGGCTCTTCACCTTGGACGCAGCGGCGTCCGTGATGAGCACGCCGTGGGTCGTGGGCTCCGTGGCAATGTCGGTCATAGCGCCTCCTTACGAGAACGGGTCAATCAAGAGTACGACGGACCGGTGACTTGGTATACCTCTCAACACAGCGAGACGCGATTTTGTGCCCGCTCCTCGATGCTCTTTGCCACGAGACCTATCGCCTGGCCCAGGTGTGGGCGATCCTGCGCACGCCGTCTGAAAGGCCCTCGGGGCCTTCTAACCCTTCATGCGCGGACGTGATACCCGCAGCCATGAGGTCGCGCTTGCCCACCCTGACCCCGGGCGCCAAGACGACCGCGGGCACGCCACGGGCGGCAGCCGCCGCGGCCACCGGAACCGAGACTCCGTGGTCGAGCGCGCGCGGCGTCAGCTCGGTCCCAATGCCAAAGACCAGATCTGCGCCACGTGACACCTCGGCGCTCAGTCCTGCGGCGTCGGCGATGTAGGCGGCTGCAGGCATGAGCCTCGCGCCGACCGCAGCTAGTGCATACGCGAGCCCCGCTGCGGCGCCGGTTCCCGGCTCGTCAGAGAGGCGCGTCGGCCCCATAAGAGCGCCACGGTCACCCACGGCGTCTCCGTAGGCGGCGATCTCCTGCCAACGCTCCTCTTGAGCCTGTGCGGCGGCGGCAACAACGGGGTTACTTTCCTTGCCCTCGACCAGGGCGGCACTCATTCCATTGAACCCAAGCAGCGGGCGGCGCGACGACACCAGCACCACAATGTCGAGTCCAGACAGCATCTTCCTGGTCATGGGGAGGGAGCCGGACCACAACTCGACGGCGTCGCCCGCGATAGCGTCGTCTCCCACGGGAATCACCACGGTGCGGGTCTCGGTCTTTGCGAGGCTGAGCAGCGCCGCAGCCACATCAATCGGATTCCAGCGCGAGGAGCCGCCCGACGGAGCGAGCCACGTAACGCCCGCAAAGTCCATCGTCTCGGCACCCTCGACCAGGCCACGCGCCCCGCGCCACACATGGGCCGACTGGGGGCCTCCGTTACCCATCGGCAGGGGCACGACTTCGTGGTCTGGAACCGCGGCGGACCACGCCTGCGCGGCCAGGACCGCAGCCGCATTGGCATCGATTCGGTACCTACCGGGCCATCCCTGTACCGCCGCAACCACTCGCATGGGAACAGTGTGCCGCCTGCCGGTTGGGGCATTTGACGGTTCACGCTCCCGTGAGCGTGGAACAATGGTCAAATGACCCAAACGTTCGACGAGCCTTCCGCCTCACCCGCGTTGCTCTTGCTTGGTAAGCGCACCGACCCCATGTCAGAGCGGGGCGTCGACTGCCCAGGAGACCTCCCGGCGGCGTCCGATCCCGGCCTTGTAGAGCGCGCACGTGCCGCGAAGGAGGCCTTGGGAGACCGCGTCTTCATCCTTGGCCACCACTATCAGCGCGATGAGGTCATCCAGTTTGCCGACGTGACAGGCGACTCATTCAAGCTCGCTCGCGATGCAGCGGGGCGGCCAGAGGCAGAGTTCATCGTGTTCTGCGGCGTGCACTTCATGGCCGAAAGCGCCGACATCCTCACCTCGAACGATCAGGCCGTGCTCTTGCCAGACATGGCCGCCGGCTGCTCGATGGCCGACATGGCGGGAATCAGCCAGGTCGAAGACGCATGGGCGCAGCTCGAAGAGGCGGGGGTCGCAGCGTCGACCATCCCCATCACCTACATGAACTCAACCGCCGCAATCAAGGCATTCTGCGGGCGCCACGACGGCGCGGTGTGCACCTCGTCCAACGCGGAGGTCGCCGTGCGGTGGGCCTTCGACCAGGTGGGCGGTGTCGACGGTGACGGCAAGGTTCTGTTCATGCCCGACCAGCACTTGGGCCGCAACACCGCGGTGCTCGCGCTCGGGCTGAGCCTCGAAGACTGCATCGTGTGGGACCCGCGCAAGCCCCTGGGCGGCAATACTCCCGAGGCCCTCGCCGCCGCCCGCATGATCCTGTGGAAGGGCCACTGCTCGGTTCACGGCCGCTTCCGCAAGGACAACGTGGATGCTCTGCGCGCGCAGGAGCCCGGAATCAACATCCTGGTGCACCCCGAGTGCACGCACGAGGTGGTGACGAGTGCCGACTACGTCGGCTCGACCGAGTACATCATCAACACGCTCGACGCGGCCGAGCCCGGCAGTTCGTGGGGAATCGGCACCGAGCTGAACCTGGTCCGCCGCCTCGCTGAATCGCACCCCGACAAGAGGGTCCATTTTCTTGAGGACACGGTCTGCTTCTGTTCGACGATGAACCGCATCGATTTGCCTCACCTGGTGTGGATGCTCGAGTCGCTCGTCGCCGGTACCGTCCCCAATCGCATCGTGGTGGACCCGGTAACCCAAGAACAGGCCCGCATTGCACTTGACCGCATGCTCGCGCTTCCCGCGCAGCAGCCCGAGAAGGACTAGTCGAGGCGCCCCGCGCTTTCGAGAGGACGACATGGCACGCAAAGACATTAACGAAGAGCTCGCCGCCGAGGCTCAGGCCGCAGGTAAAGGCCACCCCACGCCCAAGCGCAAGGATCAGGAAGCGGCACAGCGCAGGCCCCTCGTGGTAGACCCCAAGGCGAGCACCAAGGAGCGGCGAGCAAAAGTCAGGGAACAGCGCGCCAAGGAGCAGAAGGCGCTCCTCACGGGTGACGAGCGCAATATGCCCGCCGAGCACCGCGGACCCCAAAAGCGCTTCATGCGCGACTTCATAGATGCGCGCACAGGACTCGGCGAGTACCTGATGCCGGCCTCGATCGCGTTCGTTGTCGTCTCACTGTTCTTCAACAACAACTCGAACGTGAGCGGCTGGATCATCCTGTCGTTCTACGCGTTGGTGTTCGTGACCTTGGGCGAGACGTTCTGGGCGATGCGCAGCATGAAGGCACAGATGACCGCCAAGTTCGGGGACACCGTGATGCCGCGCGGCTGGCGCCTCTACGCTGCGGGACGCATGCTCAACCTCCGCAGGCTTCGCGTGCCCCGCCCCATCGTGAAGCGCGGCGAGTTTCCGGTCTAGACGAGGCGTCTTCGTCGCGGCTCACGTGGGCCGCGACGAGATCGCTCGAAACGATTCGACCTTGGGCGATGCGAGACTAGTCTGATGCAATGATTCCTTCACGCTATCTCGGCAACTCCGGCCTCAAAATCACCGAACTCACCTACGGCAACTGGATCACCCACGGCTCGCAGGTGGAAAACGACGCGGCGGCGGCGTGTGTCAAAGCCGCCCTCGACGTGGGCATCAGCTCATTCGATACTGCGGACGTCTACGCCAACACCAAGGCGGAGACCGTACTCGGCAACCTCCTCAAGGGCGAGCGCAGGGAGGGCCTCGAGATCTTCACCAAGGTCTATTGGCCCACTGGTCCTGGTGGCCCCAACGACTCTGGACTCTCGCGCAAGCACATCATGGAGTCGATCAACGGCTCGCTCACGCGCCTCCAGACGGACTATGTGGACCTCTACCAGGCACACCGCTACGACACCGAGACGCCTCTCGAAGAGACGATGCAGGCATTTGCCGACGTCGTTCGCCAAGGCAAGGCTCTCTACATCGGCGTCAGCGAATGGACCGGGGACCAGATTCGCGCCGGAGCGGCAATGGCCAAGGACCTAGGCTTCCAGCTCATCTCTTCCCAGCCCCAGTACTCGATGTTGTGGCGCGTCATCGAGGACGAGGTGATTCCCGCCTCCAAGGAGATGGGACTGAGCCAAATCGTGTGGTCTCCCGTTGCACAGGGCGTGCTGACGGGCAAGTACAAGCCGGGCCAGCCTGTACCCGAGGGCTCGCGTGCGACGGATGAGAATGGCGGCGCGAAGTTCATTGCCAGCTTCCTCGAAGACGAAGAACTCCTCGTCCGCGTCCAGAAGCTCGCACCGATCGCCGCCGAACTCGACCTGACGATGGCGCAGCTTGCCGTCGCGTGGGTCCTGCAGAATGACAACGTCGCCGCCGCGCTCATCGGTGCCTCGCGCCCCGAGCAGGTTCACGAGAACGCCAAGGCTGCGGGCGTCACGATTCCCGCAGAGCTCATGGCGAGGATCGACGATGTCCTCGGCGACTCGGTCGAACGCGACCCGTCGATGACCGTCAAGCGGTCACCCGCGAACCGTCCCACCTAGGTCGACCGCGTACGTCACTCAAGAAACACGAAACCCCCGAGGGCTGAGGAGCCCCGGGGGTTTCGTATTTCAAAGGAGAAAACAATACGTGCTGTACGCCTGGCAGGTGCGTACACCTTTTACAACGGCCTCTTGCCGCAAACAGTTCCCGTTTCGCGAGCGTTTTTTTTCGGCCCTCCACGTGGCAGCTCGCGAGCGCAATACTCTCGCCTCTCACCCAGTGCTGACGCCCCTGCGGAGTTAGCATGGTGACGAGGTGATGCACGATGCGTTCGCCCACCGTCAGGGAGCCTGCCGTCGCCGGAAGTTTCTATCCGAGCGATGCGGGTGTTCTGCGCGAAACGGTCGACACTCTCCTCCTCGACGCGGTCCCCGTCCTCTCAAGCACCCCTAAGGCACTCGTCGTTCCCCATGCGGGCTACGTGTATTCCGGGCCGGTTGCCGCGACGGCCTACGCCCTGGCGGCGCGGAGGCGAGACACGATGACGAGGGTGATCGTTATCGGCCCCACGCACCGGGTGGCAGTGCGAGGAATCGCGCTTGCAGGCGTTCAGTTCTTCGCCACGCCGCTCGGACTGCTGACGGTGCCCGAAGCCTGGGCCCTGGAACGGCTTTCGGCGCTACGCACTGTGTGCGCCTCCCCCGAGGCCCACTGGCGGGAGCATTCGGTCGAGGTGCAGTTGCCGTTCATCCAGCGAGCGCTAGGCAACGTGGACGTCATCCCGATGCTCGCAGGTATCGCCACAGGTGACGAGGTTGCCGACGTCCTCGACGCCCTGTGGGGTGGTCCCGAGACGCTCATCGTCATCAGCACAGACCTGTCCCACTACCTGCCCGATCAAGAAGCAAGGCGGGTCGACGCCTCCACAATCGCCAGGATCCTCGCCCTCGACGGGCCGATCGACCACGAGCACGCATGCGGCGCCACCGCCCTCAACGGCCTGCTGACGGCGGCACGTCGTCACGGCCTTCATCCCACACTGCTCGACGCACGCAACTCGTCAGACACTGCCGGCGACCCTGACCGAGTCGTCGGTTACTGCGCGCTCGCCTTCGAGGAGGCCCGTCATGAGTGACTCCGATCAGCAATTAACCACGCCCCAAGCGGTCCTGCCTCCCGACGCGGGCAAGATACTTATTCCTCTCGCGTGGGCTGCCATTAAGGGAGAGTTGGGCGAGGAGCATGCGTACCCGAGCGACAAGCCCGACTGGTTGCTCGCTCCGGGAGCGAGTTTCGTCACCCTGACGGAGGGACGCGCCCTGCGCGGCTGCATCGGCTCGCTGGAGGCCAGACGCCCGCTCGTCGACGACGTGCGCGCCAACGCGGTCGCCGCTGCGGTGCAGGATCCCCGCTTCCCACCGCTTGACGCTATGGAGCTAGAGCAGGTGGCCGTCGAGGTGTCTGTCCTGTCGCCCCCCGTGCCGCTCGACATCGAAGGCTTCGCTGAGGCGTATGACGCGCTCCGACCGGGCGTAGACGGGGTGATAGTCGAGATCGGCGTGCGCCACAGGGCGACGTTCTTGCCCCAGGTGTGGACGGAGTTGCCTCACCCAGCGGACTTCCTGCGCCATCTGTGGCTCAAGGCGGGCCTCGAGCCGGGGGTCTGGCACGCCGGAACCCGCGTGCACACTTACACCGTAAAGGCCTGGCAGGAACGCCCAGTGGGACGAACCTCGGGGTAGCGACGATGGCCTCCTCTCCCCCTCACAGCGCCGACAGGCACGCGCCGGACGCCACATCGTGGCCCGACGCTCCGGCAGCACACTGGTGGACCCCGCTCGACGACGGTCGTATCGAATGCGACCTGTGTCCTCGTCGCTGCCGCCTGCACCCCGGACAGCGAGGCTTCTGCTTTGTGCGCGCGAGCGACGGTGATCGCATGGTGCTGACGACGTACGGGCGTAGCTCCGGATTCGCGATCGACCCCGTCGAGAAGAAGCCGTTGTCCCACTTCTATCCGGGGACCGCCGTGCTGTCGTTCGGCACCGCTGGCTGCAACCTCAACTGCCACTTCTGCCAGAACTGGGACATCTCCAAGTCGCGAGAGTGGGACCGGCTCGCCGCGGTCGCCAGTCCCGCGACCATAGCGGAGGCTGCGTTGTCGTCCGGTTGTGACTCCGTCGCGTTCACCTACAACGACCCCGTGATCTTTGCGGAGTATGCAATCGACACCGCTCACGCATGTCACGAGCGGGGCCTGAAGGCGATCGCCGTGACCGCTGGGTATATCACCGAGGAGGCCAGGCGCGAGTTCTTTGCCCCCATGGATGCGGCCAACATCGACCTCAAGGGCTTCACCGAGGACTTCTATTGGAAGGTCACCGGCGCCCACCTGCGCGACGTGCTCGACACGATTGCCTGGGTACGCGAGCACGGCGACACCTGGCTCGAGTTAACGACCCTTCTCATCCCCGGCTACAACGACTCCACGGAGGAGATCACGCGGATGTCGCGGTGGATCCTCAACGTGCTCGGTCCGGACGTGCCCCTTCACTTCTCGGCGTTCCACCCCGATTTCAAGATGCTCGACGTCCCTCCCACACCGCCCGCCACGCTGCGCGCTGCACGGGAGGCCGCGCTCGACGTCGGACTGCACTTCGTCTACACGGGCAATCTGCATAACCCGGAGGGCGAGACGACCTCGTGTCAGGCGTGCGGCGCCGCGCTCATCGAGAGAGATTGGTACTCGATTCTGTCCTACCGGCTCACCGAGGACGGCTGTTGCCCTGCGTGCGGCGCCTCAGTGCCAGGACGGTTCGCTCAAACCGTCGGCGACTGGGGGCGACGCTCGCTCCCCATCCACCTCTCGTGACGGACGCTACAGAGCGGCCGTCGAAGCGAGCGCGAGCAGGCGTGCAGCGCCTGCTTGAAGCGGCCTTCCGGGATGCCAGATCGCCGCGAGCGGACGGCTCACCACCACCCCGTCGATCTTCACCCGCACCAGACTCCCCGCATCGAGATCGTCCCTGACGGCCCGCAAACTGAGCGCACCGACGCCCCCTCCCGCGACGATGGTGGCGCGGATGCCCGCCGTGGTGGCGAGTTCGGCAGCGGGCTGGGCAATGGCATCGGCGCCCACCGCCGCGGCAAGCGCGCGCTCGAGGGTGAGGCGCGTGCCGCTACCAGACTCTCTGCCAACAAGCGGCATCGCGGCCAACTCCGCAGGCGACACCGAGGCGCGCGTGGCCCACGGATGGCCAGGCGCAACGACGATCCCGATCTCGTCGTGACCGATGACGCGCATGGAGAGCCCCTCGGGAGCGTCGGGCGTCTCGATGAAGCCCACATCCTCCGCGCCCGCGCGCACCCGGTCCACCACGGTGGCGCTGTTGACCACGGTAAGTTCCACGCGCGCTGCATGCGGTTCGACCGCGTAGGTCACCAGCCACCCCGGCACCAGGTGTTCCGCAATGGTGAGGCTCGCGCCGACTCGCATATGCGCGGCGCGATCCGACCTCAGCGCGAGCACCGCGTGGTCGAAGGCATCCACCTGGGCCAGCAGCGAGCCAGCCCACTCGGCTACGAGCGCACCATGCGGAGTGAGTGCTGTGCCACGCGCGGTGCGCTCAAAGAGCGGCAACGCCCAGCGCCTCTCGACGGCCCGCATGCGTTGAGACACTGCCTGCTGGGACACGCCCAGGTTCTCTGCCGCCGCCGTCAGGCTGCCGTGCGACTCGACAGCCGCGATCATCCGAAGCTCTTCGATCGATGTGGGCCGCACGATTCTCCTTGCGATACAAGCGGGGCTTGTGGATCGCCCTCGACCCCACTTTACCGCCGTGGTCTCGCTCGCCACGGCGTCCCGTCGCCCACTCATAGCCGTTCGGACCTCGCGGCCCGAAGCGTCACTAGTGGTTGCTGAGAGCCTTGTTGACGCGCGAGGGCCAGAACGGACCCTCGTAGACGAGAGCCGTGTAGGCCTGAACCAAGGTGGCGCCCGCGTCGATCATTGCCTGAGCATCCGCAGCCGACGAGACTCCTCCGACCCCGATCAGGCACATCTGGGCGCCGACACGCACCCTGAGGCGCGCGATGACGTCGAGCGAGCGCTCGAGAAGCGGCGGTCCGGAAAGCCCTCCGGGGCCGCGTTCGTGGCCGATCGTGGTGTTGGTCGCCACGATGCCGTCGAGTCCCAGCTCCATCGCGAGGTCGGCCACCGCGTCGATGTCGGCGTCGGCCAGATCGGGAGCGATTTTAACGAGCAACGGAACGCGGCGCCCCGATGACCCCTCATCGGCACCCGCGCGAGCGTGCTCGAGGATGGGTCGCAGCGCATCGACCGACTGCAAGTCTCGAAGGCCAGGCGTATTGGGTGAGGAAACGTTCACGACGAGGTAGTCGGCATATGGGGCAAGTACTCGCGCGCCATACGCGTAATCGAGCGCCGCGCCCTCGGCGGTCGTCACCTTGTTCTTGCCGATGTTGACGCCCACCACGGCACGCTTGCCCACACGTGATGTCCTTAGCGCGGACAGCCGCCTTGCCGCGGCATCGGCGCCGTCGTTGTTGAAGCCCATGCGATTGCGAAGCCCGCGCACGTCGAGCTCTCGCCACGCTCGCGGCTGCTCGTTGCCTGGCTGCGCCTTGGGAGTGATCGTGCCAATCTCGACATGAGAGAAACCCGCTAGCCACAGACCCTTCACGGCAACGGCGTCCTTGTCGAGACCCGCGGCAAGTCCGAGTCGCGACGGGAAGCGCACACCCATCGCGTCGATCGCCGCTGAGGCTGGGGGCGCGGGCATGAGCCGGAGCCAGCGCGCTACGCCCACGAGCGGCCACCCGTATCGGAACGCAGCGACAGCGACGTGATGAGCACGTTCGGTACTCATTCGCAGAATCACTTGGCGAAACATAAGTCCGTACACACGCCAAAACTACAGGTCTAGGCTTGGACACCATGACCACTCTTGCTGCTACGTCCGAAGCTCTTTCCACCCTTGTTTGCGATGCACTCATCCTCGGCATCGATGCCGATGGCGCCGTGGTGGCCCATCCCCAACTCGATGACGAATCGCACTCCGCGCTCTCGGCAACAGCCGCTGCCCTCGAGGCAAGCGGCAAGCTTGGGTCGGTGACGGTGCTTTCAGGGGCCCCCACCGCAGCACGGCGCGTCGTCGTCGTTGGCGTCGGCGCAGGCACGGAGGGCGACGTTCGCTTTGCCGCTGGTGCGGCCGCTAGATCGTGTGGAAAGAAGCCAGGAACCGTCGTCGTGGCACTTCCCATCGCGGACGACCGCGCCGCGTCGGCAATTGCCGAGGGAGCGCTCCTGGGTGCGTACGTCTACAACGACTACAAGTCAGGACTCACCGAAGACGACGAACCCAACACCGACTGGCTCATCGCAGGAGCGAGCACCTTGGCAGTTGAACGCGCCAAGGTCATTGCCGGCGCCGTCGCAGGCACGCGCGACCTCATCAACACTCCCCCGCTCGACCTCTACCCCGCCGCCTTCGCCGAGATCGCCCAGGGCTACGGACAGCAGCTCGGATGCGACGTCAAGGTATGGGAACCCCAGCAGCTCGCCGACGAGGGCTTTGGCGGAATTCTCGCGGTGGGAATGGGCTCGTCGCGCCTCCCGCGCCTTGTCCGGATCGCTTGGGCTCCGGAGGGCGCCCAGCAGACGGTTGCGCTCGTGGGCAAGGGCATCACGTTCGACACGGGCGGCATCTCGCTGAAGCCCTCCAAGTCGATGGAGACCATGAAGTCCGACATGTCGGGCTCCGCCGCAGTCATGCACACGGTGCTCGCCGCCGCGCGCGCCAATCTGCCCATCGCGGTCACGGGCTGGCTCTGCATTGCAGAGAACATGCCCTCGGCCACCGCGCAGCGCCCCTCCGACATCATCCGCATCTACGGCGGCAAGACCGTCGAGGTGCTGAACACCGACGCCGAGGGCCGCCTCGTGCTCGCCGATGGTCTTGTGCGCGCGATCGAAGAAAACCCCGACGTGGTGATCGACGTGGCCACCCTGACCGGTGCTCAGGGCATCGCCCTTGGCAAGCGCACGTCGGGAGTCATGGGTTCGGCCGACCTGCAGTCAGAGATCGTCGCCGCGGCCGATGCCGTCGACGAGGACATGTGGCCCATGCCTCTGCGCGACTACCTGCTCGACATGGTGACGTCGAAGATCGCGGACCTCAAGAACGTGGGCGACAACAGCGGCGCGGCTGGAATGCTCAGCGCCGGAATGTTCCTCAAGCAGTTCACGTCGGACGCCACGTGGGTCCACCTCGACATCGCGCGCCCCGCATTCAACGAGGAGGGCGCTTACGGCTACACCACGCCTGGAGGCACCGGTGCGGCTGTTCGCACGCTCTTCGAACTCCTCGAGCGTCGCGCGAACGCCTAGGCGCCCGCGCGGGTCCGACGCCTAAATCTGTCGGTGCTTCTCGTTCCATTCACGCATCCGGGACGGGTAGCCCGACAGATTGACGTCGAAGACGGGGACTCCGAGGTCCTTGCCTACCTTGCGGGCCGCGGCCGCGTCGGGAACCTTGCGCCGTGTCCACTCTCCCGTGCCTGCCACGACGACCAGCGTCGTCTGGGTGACTCGCGTCGCAGGCTCAATGAAGGCCTCGCTTCCTTCTTTGTCGGCGAGAAAGGCGCGGAAGTGTTGCATCGTTGCCGACTGAGCCTCTCGCGAGGAGGTACCTGTGGGTGCGCTTGCCGAGGCACCGCGACCGAAAATGCGTCCGAAGAAACTCATGTCTCTTAGGGTAACCATGCGCCGTGCGGTTCGCTCCCACCGCGACAAATGGCAAGATGGGAGTTCACTGCTTCCTTTCAAGGAGAAAACACTGCCGTGACCGAGTCAGCTCCCAGCTCGTTTGATGTCCTCATCCTCGGCGGAGGCTCCGGTGGCTATGCCGCCGCCCTTCGCGCTTCCCAACTTGGCATGACCGTTGGCCTCGTCGAAGAGTCCAAATTGGGAGGCACCTGCCTCCACAACGGATGCATCCCCACCAAGGCCCTTCTGCACGCGGCCGAGGTGGCCGATGAAGCCCGCCATGGATCGTCTATTGGCGTCATGACGCAACTCAACGGCATCGACATGCCCGCGGTGAACGCGTACAAGCAGGGCGTTGTTGATCGCCTTTACAAGGGTCTCCAGGGGCTCGTGAAGTCCCGCAAGGTCACCATGATCGACGGCCACGGCACCCTCGTCGGCCCCGATGCGATCGAGGTGCGAGGCGTCCGCTACACGGGCAAGAACCTCATTCTCGGCACCGGGTCGTACGCCCGCAGCCTTCCAGGCCTCGAAATCGGCGGCCGCGTCATCACGTCTGACCAGGCGCTCGAGATGGACTGGGTACCCGAAACAGCGATCGTGCTCGGCGGCGGAGTCATCGGCGTCGAGTTCGCCTCGGTATGGACCTCATTCGGCACCAAGGTCACCGTAGTCGAGGCGCTGCCTCACCTGGTGCCCAATGAGGACGAGGCCCTGAGCAAGGGACTTGAGCGCGCGTTCCGCAAGCGTGCGATCGACTTCAAGCTGGGCGTCCGCTTCTCGGGCGTCACCCAGACCGACACGGGAGTCACCGTCACGCTTGAGGATGGCACCACGCTTTCGGCCGATGTTCTCCTTGTCGCCGTCGGTCGCGGGCCCCGCACCGCGGGCCTTGGCTATGAGGAGCAGGGTATTCGCGTCGACAGGGGCTTTGTCCTCACCGACGAGCGCCTCCACACGGGAATCGCGAGCATCTATGCGGTCGGAGACATCGTTCCCGGCTTGCAGCTCGCGCACCGCGGTTTCCAGCAGGGAATCTTTGTGGCGGAGCAGATCGCGGGACTCAACCCCGCGCTCATCGTCGAGTCGAACATTCCCCGCGTCACGTATTGCGAGCCCGAGGTGGCGTCCGTCGGCATCACCGAGGCGAAGGCCCGCGAAATTCACGGCGACGACGCCGTGGTCGCCCTCGAGTACAACTTGGGCGGCAATGGCAAGAGCCAGATCCTCGGTACTGCTGGCTTCGTGAAGCTCGTGCGCGTCAAGGATGGTCCCGTTGTTGGCATTCACATGCTCGGCTCTCGCATGGGCGAGCAGATCGGCGAGGCGCAGCTCATCGTGAGCTGGGAGGCGCATCCCGAGGATGTCGCTCCGCTTATCCACGCCCACCCCACTCAGAACGAATCGCTCGGCGAGGCCCACCTGGCCCTCGCCGGCAAGCCGCTTCACGCGCACGAATAGGCCTCGAGGAGACACACAGCATGAGCACCGATGTCACGCTTCCCGCACTGGGCGAGTCAGTCACAGAAGGCACCGTCACCCGTTGGCTGAAGGCCATCGGCGACACGATCACAGTCGACGAGCCACTGCTTGAGGTATCGACCGACAAGGTCGACACGGAGATTCCGGCGCCCGCAGGCGGCGTCCTCCTCGAGATCCTCGTTGGCGAGGACGAAACCGTTGACGTGGGCACCGTGGTCGCCCGCATCGGCGAGGCGTCCGAGGCGGGCACCTCCGCCGCGCCCGCGACACCTGCACCTGTAGCGGAGCCCGCTCCCATCGCGGCTCCTGCTGCACCTGTAGCGGAGCCTGCTGCACCTGCCGCACCCGTTGCTGAGCCCGTTGCCGCTCCTGAGCCCGTTGCCGCTCCTGAGCCTGTTGCTGAGTCCGCACCTGTTGCTGAGTCCGCACCTGTCGCTGAGTCCGCACCTGTCGCTGAGCCCGTTGCCGCTCCTGCGGCCCCCGCCGGCGACGCTACCGACGTGCTTCTTCCTGCACTTGGCGAGTCCGTCACCGAGGGGACCGTGACCCGTTGGCTCAAGGCGGTCGGCGACACCATCGCGGTCGACGAACCCCTGCTTGAGGTGTCGACCGACAAGGTCGACACCGAGATTCCCGCCCCCGCGGCAGGAACCTTGCTCGAGATCCTCGTTGGCGAGGACGAAACCGTCGACGTCGGCACCGTCGTGGCACGCATCGGATCCGGAGCACCTGCCGCACCCGCTGCTGCACCTGCCGCACCCGCTGCTGCACCTGCCGCACCCGTCGCGGCTCCCGCTGCACCTGCAGCACCCGCTGCTGCACCCGTCGCGGCTCCTGCTGCACCCGTCGCACCTGTGTCGGCTCCCGCTCCCGTGGCCGCAACCGAACCGCTGAGTGCCGGACAGACGACGGCCTATCTCACTCCCATCGTGCGCAAGCTCGCCTCCGACCTCGGCGTCGACGTCTCCAAGGTCACCGGTACCGGTGTGGGCGGGCGCATCCGCAAGGAAGACATCGTGGCTGCGACTCCTGTCGCCGCTCCTTCGTCGCCCCCCGTCGCTCCGGCCCCTGTGGCGGCACCCGCGGCCCCCGCGGCACCCGCAACGGCCGGTGCAACGACCGCCGCTTCAAGCGACCTGACCGCCTCGCCTCTGCGTGGCACCACGGTCAAGATGACCAGGATCCGCAAGATCACGTCCGAGAAGATGCTCGAGTCGCTGCACGGAATGGCACAGCTCACGTCCATCGTCGAGGTCGACTGCTCGCGCATCTGGAACCTTCGCGCCAAGGCCAAGGCCTCTTTCGAGGAGCGCGAGGGCGCCAAGCTGACGTTCCTGCCGTTCTTCACCAAGGCGGTGGCCGACGCGCTGGTCGAGCACGCGTTCCTCAACGCCTCAATCGTGGACGACTCCATCGTCTATCACCCCACCGTGAACTTGTCGCTTGCCGTGGACACCGAAAAGGGGCTCATGCTTCCCACGCTGAGGGACGCGGACACCAAGTCCCTCGCCGACCACGCTCGGGGCATCGCGGACCTCGCGAGCCGCGCACGTACCGGTGGCCTCAAGGCCGACGAGATCAGCGGCGGCACCTTCTCGATCACCAACACCGGATCAGGTGGCACGCTGCTCGACACGCCGATCGTTCCCGCTCCGCAGGTGGGCATCCTCGCAACGACGATCATCGAAAAGCGCGTGGTGGTGGGCAAGGGCCCCGAGGGCGAGGACATCCTCTCGATTAAGCCCATGTGCTACCTACCTCTCAGCTACGACCACCGCCTCGTCGACGGCGCCGACGCTGCCAGGTTCCTGCAGACCGTTAAGGCCCGCATCGAGGCTGGCGCGTTCGAGGCTGAGCTCGGCCTCTAACGCATGCGCGTCGTCATCTCGGGAGCCTCAGGGCTGATCGGCACGGCTCTCGCGACGTCGTTGCGCGCCGACGGGCACACGGTTGTCTCGCTGGTTCGCAGGGAAGCCCGCGGGAGCAATGAGTCCGCGTGGGACCCCCCACAAGGAACCATTGATTCCGCTGCGATCGCGGCGGCCGACGTTGTCGTGAACCTGTCGGGCGCCTCAATAGGAGACAAGCGGCTTACCGAGTCTTACCAAAAGGTGGTGCTTTCATCGCGCCTCGACTCGACCACGACGATCGCGAAGGCGATCGCCGCTGCCAACCCGTCAGCCGTATTGCTCCAAGGTTCGTCGATGGGCTTCTACGGTGACCGCGGCGTGGATCCCCTGACCGAGCGCACCCCTCCTGGAAACGGATTCCTTGCGGAAGTCTCGCGCAAGTGGGAATCTGCCGCCGAGCCTGCCGTTGCCTCCGGAGCTCGTGTGGTCTATCTGCGAACGGGCCTCGTCCTCGCTCCTCACGGCGGCTTCGCGAAGAGGCTGCTTCCCCTCGCGAAGCGCGGCCTCATCGGCTCACTCGGCAATCCTCGATCGCTTCAGTCGTGGATCTCACTCGTCGATCACGTGCGAGCGATGCGCTTCCTCATTGACGGCGACCACGAGGGCCCGGCAAACGTGGTCGGGCCACGAGCGGTGTCAAGCAAGGACCTCATCGGCGCCATCACGGGCGCCTATGGGCACCGGCCGGGACTGCCCATCCCTTCATGGGTGCTTCAGGCCGCCATCGGACCCGCCGCCGACGATCTCCTCGCCTCACAAAATGGGGTTCCGGGGGTTCTCACGAGGCTTGGATTCACATGGCAGCACTCGACCATCGGCGAAGCCGCCGAGTACGTCGCGGGCCGCTAACCGCTCACTGCGCATCCACATCGGCCTGCGCAAGTTGCGCAGCCACGCCCGTGCCGTCGTCGGTACCCACGACCAGCGTCGCAGCCTGAACTAGCCATCCCCTCGCCGTGTCAGGCGCGAGCGTCAGGTCGACGGTCTGCACGTAGCCGGCGTAGTCAACTGTGGTTCCATCGCGCACCACCGCATGGGGCCCCAGCCGATAGCGCACCCTGACGACAGTGGCCTCGGGTTCTGACACTTCCGCAGGCGCCATCACAAGGTCGGCCGCCTCGACGACCCCCTCGAGGCCCTCTACCCGAAGCGAACCCGCCACCAAGGCCTCCGCCATGGCTTGCGCGTCGGCCCTTGCGGGCGACCCCTCCACGGTGAGGGAAACAAGCGCGTCGCCGTCTGCACTCGACAGGGCGGCGAACCGGGAAAGGGTGAGCTCCCGCGCGGCGTCAACGGGCGGAAAAACGGGCGTCGCCTCGGAGGCTTCAGAGACCACATCGACCCCGGGACCCCCTGATTCACCGGGGCCCTCCCTGAACAGCCATGCGCCGCCGACGATCACGCCCGCCCCGAGCGCCGCCGCAAGAACGCCGACTCCCACTCTCCGCGCCCAAGCAGCGGCCATGCGACGTGCTCTCCACCAACGCGCCTCGTCAAGCCTGATCACGCCGGAGCGCGCGCCTGGGCCGCCTCGTGCCGTCGCCGAACGGCGCAGCGCCGCCGCGACCCCCGCCGGTTGTGGGATGAGTTCCTCGGGGGGCGCACACGACGACAATGCCCGTGCCACCATGGCCGCAGTGGGACGCCCGGCCGGGTCCGAATGTGTCATCGGTTCGGTCCACGCTCGGATGCGATCAGCGTCGGCCGACCGTACGACCGAGATCAACAGTCGTCCGAGCGCGGCAACGTCATCGGCCGCGTTGGCGTCCGCACTGCCGTCCACGAGCCGGGCGAGGCCTACCCGACCGTGGGTCACAATCACCGCATCAGCGTCGAGCGCTCCGTGCGCCATCCCGTTTCGATGCAGCGTGGAAAGTGCCTGAGCCGCCTCCATGCCCCACCACACGCACTCCCCCGCCCTGAGCGCCCCGCGCGCATCGACGATCGCACGAAGCGTGTACTCGTCACGCGGCAGCTCGGCGACCACGACCTGATCGTCCCGCACCATTGCGACGCGGCTTGGGACCAGAAGGGCAGGCTCGCCGAGACGCGACAGGCGTTCGACCCGCGCGCGCACCTCGTCAAAGACCGTGCCTCCCGCGCCCACGACGCGTTCGACGTGGCGGGCGGTCTCAGTCGCACTCATGGATCCACAGTGCCTCGTCCGTCGCCTCCGCGGGCGTTTTCCACAGGGTGAATGTCCGCGTGAGCCAACTAGTCCTTGAAGGCACCCGCCCACGGCCACCACGATGCGCGTCCCACGTCGGCGATCAGGCCAGGCACCAAGAGCGACCGCACCACGAACGTGTCGATCAGCACGCCCACACCGACGATGAACGCAATCTGCGCCAAGAAGATCAGCGGAAGCACCCCGAGCGCCGCGAAGGTGGCGGCGAGCACGAGTCCCGCGGACGTGATGACGCCACCCGTCACGGCGAGCGAGCGTCGCACGCCCGCACGCGTCCCGTGCTTGAGCGATTCCTCACGGGTGCGTGACATGAGGAAGATCGAATAGTCGACGCCTAGCGCAACCAGGAACACGAAGGCCAGGAGCGGCGTCGCAGGATCCATCCCTGGGAAGTGGAATACATAGTCGAAGACGAGGGACGAGATGCCCAGCGCGGCGCCAAAAGAGAGAATGTTTGCCCCGACGATGAGCGCGGGTGCCACCAATGACCTCAAGAGGAACGACAAGACCACAAAGATCACAATGAGGATCACGGGGATGATGACCTTGATGTCGTTGTCGGTCGTGAGACGCGTGTCAAGCGCCTCGGCGGCCTGACCACCAACGAGTGCGCCGGGAGCCGCCTCTGTGAGGTCGGCGCGAATCTTGGCCACCACGTCTTGGGCCTCACGCGTCGAAGCCGCCTTGGCCGTCACCGCGTCGATTTCCACGCGTCCGTCCACCACGATCGGCGACTCGGAAACCACGCCACCAGGAGCGCCCTGAACCACCGCGGGCGTGAGCAGATATGCCGAGTCGACTCCTGCGACAGCCCCCACGACGGAGAGTGCCTCATCGGCCTGGTTCTGATCGACAATGATGCGCACAGGAGACGTGGCCCCCGCCGCGAAGTGGTCCTCAAGAACGGTAAATCCGTCGATCGATTCGGTCGGCGAGAGGAACACATCCTTGTCACCGAGGCCGTCCGCCTTAAGTCCGAACAACCCCGTAGCCATGACGACCAAGAGCACAGCGGAGCCGATCCACACCATGCGCGGCCTAGAGTCCACGGTCCGCGACACCCTGCCCCACACACCGGCACGGCGCTCGACGGCGTCGATGGATTGCGCGTCCTCCTCGTCATCGCCCAGGTACCTGGGACGAGCGGGCCAGAACACCCCCCTCGCGTGCTTGCCGCCGATGAGCAGCAAAGCGGGAAGCAGTGTGAGAGCGGCCATAAGCGCGGCCGCGATGCCGATCGCGCCGGCAGGGCCGAGCGAAGAGTTCGACTTGAGGCCCGAAAGAAGAAGCACGAGCAGTCCGAGAATCACCGTGCCCGCCGATGCCGCGATGGGCTCGAGGGAACGCTTCCACGCGGTCGCCATCGCGGTATAGGGGCTCTGCGTGTGCAGCAGCTCCTCTCGATACCGCGCGACGAGCAACAGGGCGTAGTCGGTGGTCGCACCTACGACGAGGATGAACATGATGCCTTGAGACTGCCCGTTGAGCGTGATGACGTCGTTCTTGGCAAGCGCGTACACAAAGATGATTGCGGCCGTGAGGGCGATCATCGCGGTGGCGAGCACCAAGAAGGGAAGGACGGGGCTGCGGTACACGATGAGCAGGATGATCAATACGCCCACGAGGGCGACCAGCAGCAGGATGCCGTCGATCCCGGCAAAGGCGCTGACGAGGTCGGCGACGATGCCCACCGCTCCCGTGAGGTAGCCAGGCGAGGCCAGCCCATCGGCGGCCCACGAGGACCTCACGGTCTCGGCAAACAGTTGGCCTAGGGAACTCTCGCCCGCGGTTTCGGCAAAGAGGCCTGCGTCGACGCGAAAGACCACGAGCGCCGCAAGGCCATCCTGCGAGGCGACCGCCGTGGGCGTGTCCGTGAGAAGATCGCCGACGGTCCGACCCTCCTCGTCTCCTGCGAGGGGCGCGGCCACGACGGTGTCGACCCACGCCTGGACGGAGGGCAGGTCGGCCGCCGCGGCGGCGTCGTCGATCACGAAGAGCCCTGGAACCGAATCGGACGGCACAAAGTCAGCGTGCGCGGCCGCGACCTCCGTCGACTCCGCCGAACCGGGCAGGAACGCCGAGTTCTCGTTCTCCTGAACGGAGGACAGCACTCCGAAGGTTTGGCCTCCCACGCCTCCGATCGCGAGCCAGCCGAAAATCATGACAACGACGAATACGGGGCGCAACCAGGCACGGGTCTTCATGCTCCTATCAAACGCGCATGACGCCCATCCATTCCACCGTTAGCCTGACCCGATGGAGATTCTCGATCTGCTTTCCGACGGGCCGCGCGATTATCGCGAGTTGTGGGACCTTCAACGCGAGGTCCACGCCGAGGTCGTTGCGGGCACTCGCCCCGATACCGTCATCCTGGTCGAGCACACGAGCGTCTACACGGCGGGCAAGCGCACCGCGGCCTGGGACCGCCCCACCGACGGCACCGAGGTGGTCGATGTCGACAGGGGCGGTCGCATCACGTGGCACGGACCCGGTCAGCTGGTCGCGTATCCGATCGTGCGTCTGCGTACACCCGTCGACGTGGTCGCGTACGTGAGGGCGCTCGAGCGAGCAATCATGAAGGTCTGCGACGGCCTGGGGATCGAGACGCTTCGAGTCGAGGACCGCTCGGGAGTCTGGCTCCCCGCGACGGCCGACAAGCGCGAACGCAAGGTGTGCGCGATCGGCGTGCGCGTGGCGAAGGGCGTCACGATGCACGGTCTCGCACTCAACTGCAATCCCGACCTGGCGGAGTTCAACCGCATCGTCCCCTGCGGCATTTCCGATGCCGATGTCACCTCACTTTCGCTCGAGCTGCCCTCCGAAGTGACGATCGCCGCCGCGGCACCAGCCGTGGTCGCTGCGCTCAGCGATGCCCTTGCCGACATACGATGGATGTCATCGCAGGCTGTGTCCCCCACAACCGCCACCGCAACGCCCGCCCCCGAGCCGACCCTCGCGTCGGCCGTCGAACAGCAGGAGAACGCGTGACTCTCGCCCCAGAAGGCCGCAAGATGCTTCGCGTCGAGGCGCGCAACGCCGAGACCCCGATCGAGCGCAAGCCGTCGTGGATCCGCACCACGGCCACGATGGGCCCCGAATACAACGAGCTCAAGTCGCTCGTTAAAAAGGGAGGGCTCCACACGGTGTGCGAGGAGGCCGGCTGCCCCAACATCTTCGAATGCTGGGAGGACCGCGAAGCGACCTTCCTCATCGGTGGCTCCCAATGCACGAGGCGCTGCGACTTCTGCCAGATCGACACGGGAAAGCCCGAGGATCTGGATCGCGACGAACCCCGCCGCGTCGCCGAATCGGTGCGCGACATGGGCCTCAAGTACTCGACGGTCACCGGCGTCGCGCGTGACGACCTTCCCGACGGCGGCGCGTGGCTCTATGCCGAGACGGTGCGACAGATCCACGCGCTCAACGCCGGCACGGGGGTCGAGCTCCTCATCCCCGACTTCAACGCCAAGCCCGATCAGCTCGCGGAGGTCTTCGCCTCGCGACCCGAGGTGCTTGCCCACAACGTCGAGACCGTGCCGAGCGTGTTCAAGCGCATCCGGCCGGCGTTCACGTATGAGCGCTCGCTTTCGGTGCTCACCTCGGCGCAGGCCGATGGATTCGTCACCAAGTCCAACCTCATCCTTGGCATGGGCGAAACACACGCCGAGATTCTGCAGGCGCTTCAGGACTTGCACGACGCTGGCTGTGACTTGCTGACTATCACGCAGTACTTGCGCCCGTCCCCCCGCCATCACCCCGTCGACAGGTGGGTCAGGCCCGAGGAGTTCGTCGAGTTGTCCACGGCCGCCGAGGAGATCGGATTCTTGGGAGTCATGTCGGGGCCGCTTGTGCGTTCTTCGTACCGGGCTGGCCGCCTGTGGGCCCAAGCCATGACGCGCAAGGGTCGCCACGTGCCTGAGAACCTCTCACACCTCGCCAAGCCGATGACAGCCCGTCAAGAGGCCTCGGCTCTGCTGGCTCGATAGCACTTCCCGTCCGCCTAACGCGGGTGCCGTACGGCGTTCGCCCTCCGCACTCCTCGCGCGCCGCTAGACTGGGCAACACTATGGCGACTCCACCCCCCGCACCCAAGCAGCGCTGGTACAAGACCCTGTGGCAGGCCTATACGGTCACCGCCCGCAGCGACAAGAAACTCCCGTGGATCCTCGGCAGCATGCTGCTGGTTCCGCTCGGTGTCGGCATTGCGTTCGGCGTCGTGTCGGGAAGCCTCGCGGCGAACATCTACGGCCCGCTTACTGGCATCATGTTCGGCGCTATCGCGGCGCTGTACACCCTCACGCGCCGCTTCGAGAAGCAGATGTTCGCGCAGATGGACGGCACGCTGGGTGGATCGCTCGCGGTCGCGCAGTCGGTGCGACGTGGCTGGCAATTCTCCGATGACCCGGTCGGGGTCGACGCGAAGGCCAAGGCCGTCGTCTTCCAGGGCGTAGGCGAAGGCGGGATCGTGCTCCTCGCAGAAGGAGGTCGTTCGGCCAAGCGCACGGTGGACTCCACGACGACACGGCTCCACAAGCTCGCTCCCGGTGTGCCGGTGACTGCCCTGTACATCGGCCACGGAGACGGCGAGATTCCGCTTAAGAAACTTTCCAAGGCAATCAAGGGGGTTCGGGTCAAGCACTTTGGTCGCGGACTCCGCAAGGGAATGTCTACCGCTGATCAGCAGGCGGTCACCTCACGCCTCCGCGCGCTCGGCGGCCCTCAGATTCCGATCCCCAAGGGCGTCGACCCCAACCGCGCTCGCGCCGACCGCAAGGGCATGCGCGGGCGCTGAGCGCGCCCCCTCGTGTCGCCCAGCGGGCGGCATGAGAAACACACCGTGCACCCGGAGGTTTAGACGACCTCTGGCACCCCTTCGAGGACCAGCCGGCCCTCTCCGTTGACCGTGACGGTGACACCTGTCCAGTCGCGGAGCCTGCGCAGTCCGCGCGTCACCGGAGCATCGTTGTCACCGACCACGATCGCGATAGCACCCGAAGCCAGCGCCGCCTCGAGCCCCGCGGGAGAGTCCTCGAACACCACGCAGTGTGAGGGGTCCACGCCGAGCGCTCGCGCCGCAGCCAGGAAGCCCTCAGGGTCAGGCTTTCCCCGCGAGACGTCATCCGCGCCGATGAGCACGCGCGGATCGGCAAATCCCACTCCTTTGAGCCTGGTTCGAGCCGCCTCACGCAGCGCCGAAGTCACAACGGCCCACCGATCGACCGGAAGAGACTTCACCACCCGGATGGCACCCGTCACCTCTCCGACGTGACCAAAACTGCCGCCTTCCCACACCGCGATCTTGGTGAACCACTCGTCGAAGTCTTCTCCGTCGGGCAGGAACTCCCCCAGCGTCGCCGTGCTCGGGGTGCCGTGCGCGAACCGACGCACCGCGACAGGGTCAAGGTCCAGCGTGATGGCGAACTGGGTCCACATCGCGTCGACCGTCGCATTCGAGTCGACCAAAGTTCCATCCATGTCAAAGAGCACGGCGTCGACCACAAGGGGGGCTGTAGGCATCGCACCAGGATAGCCAGGCGCCCTGCGGGACCACGGACCTACGTCAGGCGCGGCGGGCGCCCAGAACCGGGTCTCACGTAACGTGCCCGTAACACTCGGAATATGCGCGGGTAATCGCCTGCCACTAGGTTGGTGGGAGCCACCATTTGGCTGTGCCTACCTCAAGGAGCAATCCGATGTTCAAGAACGCCGAAGAGGCGCTCGCCTACGTCAAGGAAGAGGGCGTCGAATATGTCGACATCCGTTTCTGCGACCTCCCGGGCGTGATGCAGCACTTCAACATTCCGGCCCATCAGTTCACCACGGACGTTTTCACCGATGGTGCCATGTTCGATGGCTCGTCGATCCGTGGCTTCCAGGCCATCAACGAGTCCGACATGAAGCTGCTTCCCGACGTGGCGACGGCGTACATCGACCCGTTCCGCCTCGCGAAGACACTCATCATCAACTTCCACATCGTTGACCCGTTCACCAACGAGCCGTACTCGCGTGACCCCCGCAACGTCGCAGCCAAGGCCGAGGCGTACCTCAAGACGACGGGCATCGGCGATACCGCCTTCTTCGCTCCCGAGGCCGAGTTCTTCATCTTCGACTCGGTGCGCTTCGCGACAAACCAGCACGAGGGTTATTACCACATCGACTCCTCCGAGGCCGCGTGGAACACCGGTGTCGAGTTCGAAGAGGATGGCACCCCGAACCGCGGCTACAAGACGCGTTTCAAGGGCGGCTACTTCCCCGTGAGCCCCTCCGACCAGTTCGCGGACCTCCGCGACGAGATGTGCACCGTACTCGCTGAGGTGGGCCTCGACCTAGAGCGCGCACACCACGAGGTGGGCACCGGCGGTCAGCAGGAAATCAACTACCGCTTCAACACGTTGCTTCACGCCGCCGACGACTTGATGAAGTTCAAGTACGTCGTGAAGAACGTGGCATGGAACGCGGGCAAGACCGCCACCTTCATGCCCAAGCCGCTCTTCGGAGACAACGGCTCGGGCATGCACGTGCACCAGTCGATCTGGGAAGACGGCAAGCCGCTCTTCTTCGACGAGAAGGGCTACGGCGGCCTGTCCGACATGGCTCGCTGGTACATCGGCGGCATCCTGAAGCACGCTCCTTCGCTTCTCGCGTTCACCAACCCGACGGTCAACTCGTACCACCGCCTCGTGCCCGGCTACGAAGCCCCCGTCAACCTGGTGTACTCGGCTCGCAACCGCTCCGCCGCGGTGCGGATCCCGATCACGGGATCCAACCCCAAGGCCAAGCGCATCGAGTTCCGCGCACCTGACGCTTCGGGTAACCCGTACCTCGCGTTCGCCGCTTTGTTGATGGCCGGTCTCGACGGCATCAAGAACCGCATCGAGCCCCCCGCACCTGTGGACAAGGACCTGTACGAGCTTCCCCCCGAGGAGCACGCTCAGATCCAGCAGGTTCCCGACTCCCTCAGCAAGGTGCTTGACAGCCTCGAGGCAGACCACGCGTTCCTCCTTGAGGGCGGCGTCTTCACGCCCGACCTCATCGAGACGTGGATTGACCTCAAGCGCACGCAGGAGATCGACCCCCTGCGCTTCCGTCCGCACCCCCACGAGTTTGAGCTCTACTACGACTGCTAGTCGCTAGAGAGTTCTTCACTCAAGCAGTTCACACGAAGGGGCCGTCCGAAAGGGCGGCCCCTTCGGCTTTGCCCCGATGCTGTGGCTTCGGCTTGCGCAACAGGCATGCAAGCGCTTACATTTGCCGCGTGGGCCATCGCGAGCCCCTGCCACAGTTTCGCCAGGGTTGCCGCACATCATCGGCGCCACCCCGTCAGAGAGGACGCCGTGACCGTCGTCGACACCCTCAACCACTCGTCGAGCCCTCCGCCTCCCGGTGCCGACTGGTGGCGCACCGCCGTGATCTACCAGATCTACCCCCGCTCATTCGCCGATGCGAATGGTGACGGAGTGGGTGACCTGCAGGGCATCATCCAACACCTTCACGACCTGGTCGACCTGGGGGTTGACGCCGTGTGGCTCTCCCCCTTCTACGCGTCCCCTCAAAGGGACGGGGGCTACGACGTGT
>Ga0209100_1000285_pt1 | contig 50066 bp, 54 predicted proteins | sample lystaG_FD_185480 | JGI IMG/M metagenome (GOLD analysis project Ga0209100, IMG submission 185480) | Glacier valley bacterial and archeal communities from Borup Fiord, Nunavut, Canada, to study Microbial Dark Matter (Phase II) -... | ecosystem: Environmental > Aquatic > Freshwater > Ice > Glacier ... | reverse complement strand
GCTTACGGATCTACAGAAGTCGTGCCGGCACGACTTCTGTAGATCCGTAAGCGCGCAAAGATTCGCTGGCACAAAGACGCGGACCGACACAGCGGTCAATTACAATTTCTCGTAAAACACGGTCTCGCTCAATGGTTTTCGAACCTGTGCATGGCGGTCGGGTGACTTTGGGGTGCCGTCTGCATAGCCAAGAAGGAGTAGGTTCACAGGAACGATATTGTCAGGCAGGCTGAATTCTTCCCGGATGACAGCCGGATCGAACTTACATACCCATAGGCTTCCGAGACCGAGCTCTGTTGCCTGCAGCATCATGTGCGTTGTGACAATAGAGATATCAATGTCAAGTATATTCTTATCATCATAGGATCTGTGCCAGACATTATTATTATCGCCGCATGCGATGATGATCACCGGCGCGCCGAATACATTGGCCGCCTTGTCGATCTTCCTGAGTCCTTCCTCCTCCTGCACAACTATCAGCCGCTGCGGCTGGTTGTTGCAGCCTGTCGGAGCAACACGGCCGGCTTCGAGAATCTGCAGCAGTTTCTCCTCTTCGACTTTGCGGGGAAGATACTTTCGGACGGAATATCTTTTTTTGGCAATTTCAAGAAAATTCATAGTGCATTTCCTTTCCTTTGTTCCTGACAGCCAATTGGCGCCAGTACAAAACTGTGGTTTTAGAGCAAGAAAAACAATTTTCCAACTTATGTATTTCTATCAATATTTTATCATCTTTTAGCCAAAATGATTTTCATTTGTTATAATATATTCAAAATAAAAACGACTATTGAAATGCACTCTTAAACGTGCTGAAGAAAGTGTATTTAATTATGACGCTGGCAATTATTCTTTTTGCTGTTACGTATATACTACTTCTCTTGTTTCCCAAATACCGCGCCTATATCGCACTTACATCAGCCGTCATTTTTGTAATAGCGGGGATACTTCCCATAACGAAAGTGTTTTTCGCGGTGGACTGGAATGTCATCATGATGATCGCCGGAACCATGGGAATTGTATCCCTCTTTATTGAGTCGAAAATGCCCGCCCTTCTGGCGGACATGATTATTGAAAAGACCCCGAACGTCAAATGGGCGATTGTAGCGCTGGCACTTTTTGCAGGTATTATTTCCGCATTTGTTGACAATGTTGCAACTGTTCTGATGGTCGCCCCGGTTGCTGTAACCATTGCCAAAAAGCTTAAAATCTCGCCCGTCAACAGTATCATTGCCATTGCCATATCATCGAATCTGCAAGGTGCCGCGACACTGGTCGGAGATACGACTTCCATCCTGCTCGGCGGAGAAGCCAACATGGATTTTCTGGATTTCTTCGTATATAAAGGCAAACCGGGCATGTTCTTTGTGGTACAGGTTGGTGCGGTTCTTTCAGCGATTGTGCTTCTTGTACTATTCCGGAAAGAGAAGCAGACAATCGGTATTCAGGAACGCGCTGTTGTTACAGATTATTTCCCGTCCTTTCTTCTTATTGGAACGATTGTACTTCTTATTATGGCGTCTTTCCTGCCGACAAAGCCGGCTATCACCAACGGCCTGATCTGTATAAGTCTTCTTGTGATCGGCGTTGTCAGGGATTTGATCAAATATAAAAATTTGAAGGTGATAAGTAAGACTGTTAAGGAGATCGACTACTTTACACTCCTTCTCCTGGCAGGACTCTTTATCGTCATAGCGGGAATAACAGAGGCAGGCGTTGTCGCAAAGATCAGCGAAGTCTTTGTCACTTTCAGCGGAGGCAACGTCTTTATTATCTACACACTTATAGTCTGGGCTTCTGTTATTTTTTCTGCATTTATCGACAACATCCCATACGTGGCCACCATGCTTCCTGTCGCTACGGGAATAGCAATAAAGCTGGGTATTGATCCGACACTGATTTATTTTGGTTTGATAGTAGGTGCGACCCTCGGCGGCAACCTTACCCCCATTGGAGCATCAGCCAATATTGCCGGTCTTGGTATCCTTCGAAAAGAAGGCTACGAAGTGAAGCCGCTTCAGTTCATGAAGATCAGTGTACCTTTCACCATTATTGCTGTTCTTTCCGGGTATTTTCTGGTCTGGTTCATCTGGGCCTGATATAATAAGCACTAAGTGATTTTTATGAGGAGGTAAGTATGCCGCAAATTGCATGGGTTGAATGGGTTGGATATATAGCGTCTGCTATTGTTCTTATTTCTTTTCTGACTAGCTCCATTATTCGTCTTCGCCTGATCAATCTTGTCGGTTGTGGGGTGTTCTCTGCATATGGATTTCTGATTCACTCGTATCCGACTGGTATAATGAATCTGATTATTGCTGTGATTAACATATATTACCTGTATAAGGTTTTGAGGCGCAAGGAAAAATACACAATTATGCCGACCCAAAAAAGCGATCAGTATCTGAAGCATTTTCTTCATTTCTACAAAAAAGATATAAAAAGGTTCTACCCTGATTTTGATTTTGCGGTTGAGGAGGAGCAGATTAGCTTCTATGTCCTGAGGGACATGGTGACCGCCGGACTTTTTGTAGGTCATTTGCTTGATGAAAATACCCTGCAGATCCGCGTCGATTATGCAGTGCCGGCTTACCGGGATCTCAAAGTTGGTAAATATCTTTATTCGAAAGCCGGGAATTTCACGAAACAGGGCAATATCACAACGCTTGTAACGTATGTAAAAGATAAAGCAGGCATAAAATATTTTAAGGCGATGGGTTTTGAAGAGGATTCCCGCTATTCAGGCGGATTGGTTAAAAGATTGGCCGAAACATATACAGCTGCATAGTTTTGCAGGGAAAGAGGACAAACGTCATGCAAAATTCAATTATAGGTCTGGCTCATATCGGAGTATTTTCTCAAGATCTTGAAGTATCCAAGGCTTTCTACTGTGACAAGCTCGGATTCAAAGTGATTCATGAAAATGCAATCACCGAGGCGGACGGCGTCATAAAAATAGCATTTGTTGCGGCTGGCAACTGTGTTATCGAGCTCATACAGAAGCCCGGGTATCAGGCAAAAGATTCCGGTATCGTTGACCACATTGCCTTGAATGTGAAAGATATTGAGAAGGTATGGACTGATTTGAAGGCCGAAGGAATCAAATTTGAGACACCGGAGATTGTTACCAACCTGACCTTTTTCGAAAAAGGCAGCAGATGGATCACTTTTTGGGGACCTGACGGGGAACGCCTGGAACTGAACGAAACACTGTAAACGAAACACTGTAAACAAAACACTGTGATCGAATCCTGGCAAACGTACCGGAGACGAAGTATTATTTTGTGCGACAACAGATAAACCCTTGCATATACATATATATAAATGTTAAAATAAATTGATATTACTGAAGTGCATCTGTTACTAATCAAGTGCTGCGAAATCAGCGCAGGAGAACACAAGTAATGCGGCAGGGATAATATCATGAAAAAGATGTCGTTCAAAAAAATCTTCTGGATATCCGTACTTGTGCTGATATGCGTTCTAGGTGTTTTGGGCGTACTGTGTAACCTGCAGAATTTTACCCTGGCGGATAGTGATGTCCTCCAGGGTATTTATGCGCTCATAGCATTCTTTATTTTATTCTACTTTTTTATTGTTCTTATGCTTCGAATCATATGGGGAAAAATATGTGACCTCACCGACAGATATTCCCTGCGCCTGGCTCTGCGAATGCATGCGTATGCATCTGTCAGGCAAATGAAAATTGAGAGAATGCTGGAAGGTCTTTGGTTTTTTTATCTCTTTTTACTTCTGGCCGGATTTGCTCCGCTGGCAATCGTGCTGCGTATGGAAGATATGATTCCGGCGTATTTAATTGTTATCAACACAGCCCCCGTTCTCTTTGTGTTTTATGCCAATTTTCTTCTGGAAAGCAGACGCTGCGCCGGTGACTATACTCCGTGGGTTTCCAGACTTTTCCATATAAGTGCAGATAGGACCGATTACCTGACTCATACGAAAAGGGACCACCTGATCAGCCGGAAGCTCTATTTTGTGATGAAAAGAATCCTGTCTGTCAGGAAAATTTACTGCCTGACATCAGCAGCTTTCTTTATGGAGATATTTTCTTTCACATGGCGTGAAATCGATTTAACGATTCCTGTCATTATTCTCATCTGTCTTCTGGCTTTATTTATCGGGAGATGGATTTTTATGGCGCAGCTGTGTGAAATATAATCCGGACTCTTAAGCATTGTGTTTTTCTGATTCGATAAAATCAAAAACGAGAGTATAATTATATAAAACCATGAAGGAGGTGTTTTATGGATATTAAAGAAAGAATCGAAGAAATTGTCGAGAAAATCAAAAAAGATCCCAGTCTTGCCAAGTCTTTTTCTTCTAATCCTGTAAAAACAATCGAATCGATACTCGGTGTCGATCTACCGGACGACATGGCCGACGGTGTGGTAAATACCGTCAAAGCAAAGTTAGCTGCCGGTGATGTCGGAGGAATTGCAGACAAATTCAAGAAATTGTTTTGATGTGCTGAGTAGGACTCAACTAATTTTCAACTATTTGCAGATTTAATGAATATGCATCCCGCAGGAATGTAACAAACATTTTTGCGGGATATTTTTTTACAGCAGAAGTCGTGTTGATGATAATATAGAAACGCTTACCTTTTTAATGAATGGAAGAAACCCCCGGGGGGTGAATGATCTTGAAGATGCGGACAAAGATATTACTGCTGTGCCTGGGAAGCACGCTGTGCGCCTTGCTTTTGCAGACCCTGCTTTTCCAGAATGCTTCTTCAAGTCTGATTTATGCCCAGGAAAAAGAAGAGAGTAATAATTCGCTTCAAAACATGCAATGGGATATAAACTGAGTCTGACGAACACGAGATATGGTATTATCCTGATGTATGTTGAGACCACCATCTCCTTCGGCGTCTTTTTGATGACAAGCTTTATGTCAACCCTTGTGATCATGCAGGCCTTTGTGATATGGAACGATTATCTGCTGGCAAGCCTTTACGTGAGCAGCAAACAGCTGAAGACATTAACGGTGGTAATCCAGTCCTTGTTTTCGGCGCAGACAAGCGACTATACAACAGCCATGGCCGCCATCATCATTTCGGTGCTTCCGATAGCCATATTGTTTATAAGTCTGCAGAAATACTTTATCAAAGGCATGACGGTAGGCGCTGTAAAAGGTTGATTGGGGAAAAGGATAGTTGGAAAAAGGGATGATGGATAAAAGGATAATTGGGGAAAAAATATGAATACATCTGTGCTAAATGAATACACGTTCGGAGATATGACCGTCAGGTATTACCTCGATGAAGTAACGCAAAATGCGGAGCTGATGCTGCTGCCGGCCGGAATGCTTCCTGTTGATTATGACAAGAAAAACCATACGGCAGAATCCCTCGTTCAGCTTAAAATAACAGGGGATATATACCCGGGCGGCTATGCCGGAGGCGGCACGATGCGCCAGGGTGAATCAACTGTACGACTGAAATATGCAGAACAAAAATGCAACTCCAGTATCGAAAAAGAAGAAGTTATAACCACACTTCTAGACACGAGAGGCTATCGCGCGGAGCACCGTCTTGTATGGTACAAAGGCGCTAAAAGTGTGGAGACATTCACAGAATTCAGAAACCAAAGTGCGGAGCCGGTCTCAATTGAGATGATTTCCAGCTTTTCGATTAGCGGAATAACACCCTTTACCGAAGGCGATGCATATGACTCGATGAAGGTGCATCGTCTGAGAAGCGTGTGGAGTATGGAAGGCCGTCTGGAAACACGAACCCTGGAAGAGCTTCAGTTGGAGCCCTCCTGGGCCGGCCACGCCATCCGCTCAGAAAGATTTGGACAGATTGGTTCCATGGCGGTAAACCGCTATTTTCCCTATCTCGCCATTGAGGATTCCGTAAACGATATTTTCTGGGGCGCGCAGCTGGCACATAATGCATCCTGGCAGATGGAAGTTTATCGAAAAGATGACGGCGTATCGATATCCGGAGGAATAGCTGACCGCGAATTCGGACATTGGGTTAAGAAGATCGACGCGGGCGACAGCTTTACAACGCCGACTGCGATTCTTTCGGTATGCGCGGGCGGAGGCGTTGACAGGATTTCACAGAGACTGACCTCGGCGGGAATCCGCTTTGTGAATGACGGGCCTGAAAGTGAACAGAGCCTTCCAGTCATCTTCAACGAGTACTGTACAACATGGGGCTGTCCGTCGGATGACAATATCAGCGCTATCCTCGGCGCAATCAGCGGAAAGGGTTTTGAATATTTTGTAATCGACTGCGGCTGGTATAAGGAAGCGGGAATCCCGTGGGATATTGCCATGGGCGATTATCAGGTGTCAAAAGATCTGTTCCCGGAAGGACTTGAAAAGACGGTTGAGAAAATCAGATCGGCCGGTATGGAGGCCGGCATATGGTTTGAAATAGAAAACGTCGGTTCGGCGGCAAAGGCATACCGGCAGGAAGATCATTTGCTGAAAAGGGACGGGAAGACTCTTACTACCACAATGAGACGTTTTTGGGATATGCGGGATCCGTGGGTTGAAGAATATCTGACCCGGAAAGTTATCGGAACTTTGCAGAAATATAATTTTTCATATATGAAAATTGACTATAACGATACGGTCGGGCTCGGGTGTGACGGCGCCGAATCGATCGGCGAAGGCCTTCGTCAGCATATGGACGCATCTTTTGCCTTTATAGGCAAAATCAAAAGGGAAGTTCCCGGAATTATTCTGGAAAACTGCGCTTCCGGCGGGCATCGTCTGGAGCCCCTGATGATGGGCGCTTCAAGTATGGCGTCCTTCTCGGATGCACATGAATGTGAGGAGATTCCGATTATCGCAGCTAATCTGCACCGGGTGATTCTGCCGAGACAAAGCCAGATATGGGCCGTAATCAGAAAAGAAGATTCTCTTCGACGTATTGCTTACTCGATTGCTAATACTTTCCTCGGACGTATGTGCCTCTCGGGAGACGTGCTGGAATTAGACCGGGAGCAGTGGAAAGTCATCGAGCAGGGAATCGCATTCTACAAAAAGATCGCACCGGTTATCAGGGATGGATATACGTACCGGTTCGGCACGGAAATATCCAGCTATCGTCATCCGAAAGGATGGCAGGGGATCCTCAGAATGGGGGACGGCGGCGACGCCTTCGCACTGTTCCACATATTTGACGGCGAATTATCGCCGGAGTGCAGCGTGGAAATTCCGGAATTGTCAGAATATGAAGTGAAGGATGTTTATTCAGATTCGCAGGAGAAAGTCGTACTAAGTGGCGGAAGACTTTCTTATACTCCGACAGCAAACAGGAAAGCAGTAGCTGTGTACCTGAGTAAAATCACAAATGACCCGAAGGACGGACAGGCCGGCAGATGAACCGCTCGATGACATGCAGAATGCCATTGTTGTCGTTGGACGAGGTAATATAGTCAGCGATTGATTTGACGTGCGCCTGTGCGTTTTCCATAGCGACGCCAAGACCTGCGTATTGGATCATGGTAATGTCGTTGTAGCCGTCTCCGCAGGAGATCAGTTGCTCTTTTGACAGCCCGAGTTCAGACAGAAGCATCTTCAAGCCTTCCGCCTTATCAATATCCTTCGGCATGATTTCCAGGAAATAAGGTTCAGACCGGTAGATATTGAGGGAATCGCCGTACATTTCTTTAAGCCGGGACTCGACCTTCATCAGGTGGTCGGGATCGGCGGTCACAAGGCACTTGTTGATATCAAAATCCACAAATTCGACGAAGTCCGGCACGGTCTTTATCGGGAGGGAATTGATCTTCGACTCTGATTCCATATACCGGTCTGTACGTGTGCCGGTGATCATATGGGTATCCGTATATGTTGTAAGACCAATGTCGTTTGCAAGTGCAAAATCAAAGAGGGCAGGAATGACTTCGTGCGGCAGTGTCTTATGAAAGACGATGCGCCCGGTACTGCAGTCAGTGATCTGACCGCCGTTATAGGAAAGAATATAACTGCCGTATACATCAAGCTGAAGCGTCCGGGCTATGGCCCTGCAGCCGGGTGTCGGGCGCCCTGTCGCGATGACAACCTTAAAGCCCTTTTTCTGAATTTCCAAAAGAGCGTGAAGAGTCAGAGGCGAGATCTCTTTTTTGGAATTTGTAAGAGTCCCGTCAAGGTCCAGGGCAATGATGCGATAATCCATAGCTGCTTTTATGTCCTTCCTGCGTTGTGTCAGTCCGTATGTCAGTCCATGTGTCCGGCAATATATTTTCGGCAGAGTGTGCCGGAATGTATGCCGGCATTTGTATTTTTGAAAACGGCTTATTATATCATGTTTTGCAGGCGCGTAAAAACGCCTTGATGTACAAACTCTATGCCATGATACGCAAACTCCATGCCTGTGTGACAAAATCACAGTGCGGCCCGGGTGAAGGTGCTATACTCGCAGTAATTGAAGACCTTTATTATGGAAAGGACGGATTCTTATGAAGAAAAGAATTACTATGATCATTGCTCTGATAACAGCAGCGGCTGCCCTTGCAGCCTGCGCAGAATCACCGACAGCAACCAAGTCAAATGACTCCATAACCGTGTCAGGAGAATCAACATCCACAGCAGCCGAATCCACTTCACAGAGTGCTGCCTATATAAAGATCTCAGCCCAGGAAGCGAAGGAACTCATGGATAGTGAGACTGCAGTTATTCTGGATGTCCGGACCGTGGAAGAGTATGATGACGGGCACATCGAAGGTGCCGTACGTATGGCGATGGAAGAATTCGATGCGAAGTCCGAAGAGGTGCTTCCGGACAAGGATGCGCTTATCCTCGTATACTGCAGAAGCGGGAATCGAAGTGCGACAGCCTCCAAAATATTGATCGAAATGGGCTATACCAATGTCATGGATTTTGGCGGGATTATCGACTGGCCATATGATGTAGTGAAATAATACCCGGAAACATATCAGAAGAAGAAAAATTCCTGGAGACAGGAATCTTAGAATATAGGTACCCCAACCCCTTATTAGATGCGTTTTCGTGAGAAGACGCATTTTTTATTCATAAATATTTAAATAGCAAATAAATATGATAACTGCGCGAGGGAAAATAAGATATTATTAAATGAACTAATCCTGTAATTTCAACAACAAGGAGTAAAGATGAAACTGTACTTTAAACAAAAGCCTTTTTCCTGGATGGATCGTTTTTGGGTCAAAGACGGAAAGGGCGCCGATCGTTATTTTGTCGAGGGGGAACTGATACCTACCGGACACAAACTGCACATTTATGATCTCAACAAGAAAGAAGTTGCTTCGATTCAGAACAAGCTTTCCGGACTGAGTCCGAAAGTTGTGATCCGCCAGAATGAAGAGATCACAGTCGAAGTATTAAAGAAAAGAACCGGCTGCATTCTCAAAGGTTCAGACTGGACAATTAAGGGCGATTTCCGCACGCATGATTATGCGCTTGTGGGCGGATACGGCAATGCGCTTTGTGTTAAAGTCATCTCCCAGGACGACGATGACTTCTATGAACTGGATATTTCCAACACCGCTGACGAACTGAAAGTTCTTTCGACGGCCCTGACTTTGGATCTGGCGTTCGAGGGCGTCAAGTAAAAAACCTCCGGTTGACACCGGACAGGAATTTGCATTTGATCCATTAGCCGGGAATGCATCTTTTATAGCAAGTAACAAAAGAGTGACTGTTGCAAAAGTGATTGAAAAATCATCGGAGCAATGGTCTTTTTTTTATAGTTTTCCGGATTTTTCTAAAAATATATTGACTTCATCTGCGGATCGCAGTAGTATGCAAATGATATCAATATGATATCATAATCCGTTCGAGAAGTAAGAAGGAATGGACAAAGATCTAAGGAGGTCTTTTTATGACACAGATGACTTTGAACGACAATACCCCGTCAGAGATAATAGAATTTGAACCCAAAAGAAGAAGCGGAATGGCTATGCTTCTTCTCAATCTTTTTTTCTCACTCGCCTCAATCGCCGCGATGATTGCCGGTATTATCCTTTCAGCGGAATCATCCAATGTAGCCCTTGGCGTCACACTCATTATCGCAAGTTCTGTCTTTCTGTGTCTTATCAGTCCGTTTCTTTATGCCGGGCTCAAAGTGCTCAAGCCGAATGAGGCTCTTGTGCTTACTCTTTTCGGTAAATATTACGGAACGCTCAAGGGCTCCGGCTTCTTCTTCGTCAATCCGTTTGTCACGGCCGCAACGCCTGCAACCAAAAGCAATGCAGCTACAGCAATGATGATGATGGCGCAGGCCGCGGCCGAAAGTAAGACGGGAACACCACAGACGGCCAACTATCCCCAGATCAACAAGAAGATCTCACTTAAGGCGATGACGCTCAGCAATGACAAGCAGAAAATCAATGACGCCATGGGTAACCCGATCATCATTGGAATCGTCGTTATCTGGCGTGTAGTAAATACAGCTAAGGCTATGTTCAGCGTCGACAATTATGCTGAATATCTGTCCATACAGGCTGACTCGGCCCTTCGAAATGTCGTCCGCCTGTATCCATATGATGTCTCAGGAGATGACAACGAAAAGACCCTTCGAGCCAGCAGTCAGGAAGTGGCCGAACGACTGAAGGAAGAGATTCAGGGAAAAGTACAGATAGCCGGCCTTGAGATCATGGAAGCTAAAATCACACATCTTTCCTATGCGCCGGAAATCGCAGCTGCGATGCTCCAGCGTCAGCAGGCCAGCGCCATTATTGACGCCCGTCAGATGATTGTTGAAGGAGCTGTCGGCATGGTTGAGATGGCTCTTAAGAAGCTCAACGAAAACAATATTGTCCATCTCGACGAGGAGCGCAAAGCTGCCATGGTCAGTAATCTCCTGGTCGTTCTGTGCGCCAACAAGGACGCCCAGCCAATTGTAAACAGCGGATCGCTTTATTAAGCGGCTAAAGGTTGGACACGGTTAACATGGACTCTGCTGCACAAAACGTGAGCAGGCAGAAAATCACAAGAATAGGTACGACAAAAATAATGACGGAAAGTGAGGCGGGATGCAATTATGGAAAACAAAGATTCCGGTAAAAAGCAGCTGCTCTTAAGGCTGTCTCCCTCACTCTGGCAGGATCTTGCCGCCTGGGCAGAAGATGATTTCCGGTCCATCAACGGCCAGATTGAATACCTGCTGTCCGAATCCGTGAAGCAGCATAAGAAGCAAAAATACAAGAACACGGATGAAAGCCGGGATCAGATTTAACAGATCTCCAGGGGGGGCAGAATTATTCTGTTACATAAAGGAATCAGACAGAGATTTTGGGTGAAGGCCCGGGATCTCTGTTTTTTGTCATGCGCCGAATGCGATGAATCTGCCAAAAGGCAAGTCAATTGATCAGGTCAAATGCATAGGATATCATTCGCTCCCACTTTTCCCCGGGATACAGAATTGGGTGAGGCACGCCCGGCAGATGAAGCGCGTCCGGGAATTCCTGCGCTTCAAAAGCTGCGGCGCAGGAAGGCGATGCAGTGACGCCGCCGGCCAGCAAAGTGTCCTGATCAAGAAATCCGCCGGAGTAAAAAACGAGGGACGGATAATCCGTAGAGATCGTTATGCGGCGGCCGCTTTGCGCGTCGGATAAGACGGCGGCCGTCTTCAGAACAGAGGAATGACCAGAGAGAGAATACGCGTTGTTATAGCCTCTTGCCAGACGGATCTGGGGATGATCAGGGTACGTATCAAGTTGGTTTTGGATAATTCGCGGTGTCCGGAAATCAAAAGGGCTGCCGTCTACCGGATGTAACCCTATAGGGAGATGTTCCTGATCATTATAGAGTACTTCATCCGAAGCGATTTCCAGCATATGCCCGGTGACAGGCGCAGTAAAATCGCCGGTCAGATTCCAGTAGGTATGGTTGGACAGGTTAAGCCAGGTCGGTTTATCCGATAAGCCGCTGTAGTGAATCGTCAGGCAATTGCTGTTGTCGAGTGTATAAGTGACGGTGACCGTGCGTTTTCCCGGATAGCCTTCGCGCCCGTCCCCGGCCGTATGCCCGAGCGTAAGGGAGACCGTATCATCCTCTTTTTCAAACGAGACAATACGCCAGAGGGCGAAAGAGAAATTATCGAAGCCGCCGTGATTCTGGTTGCGGCCGTCATTTTGAGTGAGGATATGTGTATCGCTTTCGATGCATAATTCTCCGCCGCGGATGCGCCCGGCATTCGGGCCGAGCGTCGCGCCGGCGCAGCTTCCTCCCCGGCCATATTGAGAATAGGGAAAAAGGGACATCGCAATATTCTTAAACAATCCGAATCTGTCCGGTGTGCGGATTTCGAGAATAGATGCACCGCGCGTCAGAATACTGATACGGATTCCTTTGTCATTTGCCAGCATAATGACGGACGCATCGGGCTCGGAATCTGCCTTTCCTGTTGGTATTTCCTTGATAATACCGATATACATAGAACACACCTCCTTATTACAAGTTCATATATTCACTGCGGCGGTACACCAGAGGTGTAGTCCCGACAATCCGTTTGAAAGTTGTGCAGAAATTACATTCACTCGCAAAGCCGCAGTTGACGGCGATCTCTTTTATAGGAAGATCCGTTGTCTTCAGATAATACCGCGCGGCGTTCATTCGGGAAATGATCAGATACTCGTGAGGGGTATAACCCGTCTCTTTTTTGAAAACCCTCGTGAAATAGAAAGGGCTGAGAGCCGCCTTTTGAGCCAGGTGCTCAAGTGTCAGCTGCTGGGAGACATTTTCTGCGATATAGGCAAGAATATTCTCGGTTGTGCTGCTCTGCATATTTTCTGCTGCTGCGGCGTTGTCACTGTTAAGGAGTTCAGTCAGTACAATCGTGATGTACTTGGAAATATTGGCCTCCATAGCCTTGCTTGCTTCATGAAACATCGCATATGTCTTATCCAGCCCACGTCGGACAGCATATGGATTCTGTAGCTCGAAAACAATCGTATTATCTTCCGTAATCGCATCATAATAGGCGCGTGCCTGCGGACCGTCAAAGTGACACCAGACTATTTCCCAGCCGTTCTCCGTGCCGTAGCAGTGCGGCTTGTAACAGTCCAGAAGAACCGTAGATCCTTCCGGCAGAAGAATTCGTTTACCGCCCTGTTCAACATAACCCCTACCTTTGATGACGTGAAGAACCAGAAAACTGTTATAACTCTGCCGATTCACGATATAGGTCTTATCACAAAAATAGTGACCCGTGCATACCAGATAGAAGAACATCTTTAAAGCCGTCTCGCTTGGCGTGTGAAAGTAAATGTTGGATGAGTCCAGAACGCCTTGATTATGAACTTTCATGAGATTACTCCTTACAGCAATTTATTAAAACGATTACTGTCATGATATCCCATTAACATATAATAAGTCAATTTAAGTTGGAGAAATGAAAAGCAATTTTTAAAAATATTTCAGCAAAAAAGAAGAACGTAAATCATACACTGCGTGTTATGATTACAGCATAGAATAGTGGATTTTTTGGAGGTATTTTTATGACGCAGGTTGGCACTGAGGTTAAGGTATGGGAAGAGCAGGTAATGATTCCGACCTATGAGATTGGAAAAGCTGACAAGAACCCTATGTTCCTGGAAAAACGTGTGTATCAGGGAAGTTCCGGAAAGGTATACCCCTATCCGGTTATCGATAAAATCTATGATGAGAAAGTTGATAAAGAGTACACAGCTGTCTATCTGGAGAACGAATATCTTCGTGTCATGATTCTCCCCGAGCTCGGGGGCCGAATTCAGCGCGCGTATGATAAGACCAATGACTATGATTTTGTCTATTACAATGAAGTGATCAAGCCGGCTCTTGTAGGCCTCACCGGACCGTGGCTCTCCGGCGGAATTGAATTCAACTGGCCGCAGCATCACCGCCCGACTACCTTTGCCCCTGTCGATTACCTTCTTACTGAAAATAGCGACGGCAGTAAGACGGTCTGTGTCAGTGAAGTAGATCAGATGTACGGAACCAAAGGTATGGCGTACTTTACCCTTTATCCGGATAAGGCGTATATCGAGATCAAGGGTCAGCTCTATAACCGCACCAATATGCCGCAGACCTTTCTGTGGTGGGCTAATCCTGCTGTGCCGGCCAATGATAACACCCAGTCGATATTCCCCCCTGATGTTCACGCGGTCATGGACCACGGCAAGCGGGATGTGTCCAAATTTCCCATAGCAGACGGAATCTATTACAAACATGATTACAGCGAGGGCGTGGATATATCGCGCTTCAGGAACATTCCTGTGCCGACCTCCTATATGGCCTACCATTCCGATTACAACTTCGTGGGCGGATACGACCACAGACTCCAGGCCGGTATCCTTCATGTTGCCGATCACCATATTTCCCCCGGTAAAAAGCAGTGGACATGGGGCAGCGGAGACTTCGGCAAAGCCTGGGACCGGAATCTGACCGACGAAAACGGACCGTATATCGAATTGATGACAGGTATGTACACGGATAACCAACCGGATTTTACATGGCTTAAGCCTTTCGAAGAAAAAACTTTCACGCAGTATTTTATGCCCTATAAAAAAGCTGCCAATGTAAAAAACGCCAATACGGAAGTCGTCCTGAATCTCGAGACTTCGGACGGCAAGTCGGATGTGTGCGTATACGCCACAGCCAGATATGAGAACGTGCGGATCGTACTTTCTGACAAATCGGCGACATACCTGGATATGTGCACATCGGTATCCCCGGTGGACGTCGTATGCGAGCGTGTCGAGACAGGTGCGGGTGCCGGAACTGACGCCGGGACAGGTCTGACACTTTCTGTATATGATGCAGCCGGACGCCTTATGCTTTCCTATTCTGACAAAGCTGCCGGAACCGCCGGTGCCCGGGCAGAACAGGACGCCGCGGCCCTTCCTTCTCCGCTCGAACCCGCCCGCGACCCGAAGGACATTGCCTCCTGCGAGGAACTGTACCTGACCGGACAGCATATCGAACAATACCGCCATGCAACCTATGAACCAGATGGATATTATCTCGAGGGGCTTGCACGTGACCCGGGCGATATTCGCCTCAACACGGCGTATGGCATGCTTCTTTTGCGCCGTGGACAATTTGTCGGGAGCGAGGCGTGCTTCCGGAAATCCATCGAGCGCCTGACATGGAAAAACCCCAATCCTTATGACAGCGAAGCCTACTACTGTCTGGGTCTTACACTTTTGTACCAGGGAAAAGACGATGCAGCCTTTGATGCTTTTTACAAAGCAACGTGGACAAGCGCCCAGCAGGAGATGTCCTTCTATTTTCTGGCGGCCATCTGTGCGGGAAGAGGAGAAGATGAAGAAGCCCTTCGTTTTATAGACCGGTCTCTCGTCAAAAACGCTCACAATCTCAAAGCTCGTGCTCTTCGCGCGCTCCTTCTCCGCAGAACAGGCAAAGAAGACGAAGCGCAAAAAGCGCTGGCCCAAAACCTGGCCCTTGACGCTTTTGACTACGTATCACGTCTTGCATTATCAGCTCCCGGGGATCAAAACATGAGCAGGGCTCTTGAGCTGATGGGCAACAGAGAGAGCACCTTTATTGAAGCAGCCCTGGATTATGCAGAATCCGGCTTCCATCAGAAAGCCCTGTCCATACTGCGCCTGTGCACAGCCCGGACACCGATGCTTGCCTATTACGAGGCGTATTTCTGCCGGAAACTCGACGCGGTCAAAGAAGAAAAGGCCGCTCTTTTAGAAGCCTCCCTGAGAAGCCCATTATATTGTTTTCCCAACAGGCTCGAAGACATGATTGTCCTAACGTATGCCATTCAGGCAAATCCGCTTGACAGCAAAGCTCCCTATTATCTCGGGAATCTTTTGTATGACAAGAAACAGTACGAAAAGGCCCGGATACAGTGGGAGAGATCAGTAGAACTGGATCCATCCTTCCCGACAGCCTGGCGCAATCTTGCCCTTGCATACTTCAACAAGGAGAAGAATCCGGAAAAAGCGCGCGCTGCCATGGATCAAGCCTTTGCTCTCGACACGTCCGATTCCCGTGTCTTCCTGGAGCGTGATCAGCTGTATAAAAAACTGGGAATGACTCCCGCCATGAGACTGGCCGAATATGACAAATACAGGGATACATATATCCAGAGGGACGATCTGTATGCGGAGTATGCGACGCTTTTGAATCTTCTGGGCCGTCACGAAGATGCGTACCTGCTGATCATACAGCACAAATTCCATCCCTGGGAGGGCGGAGAAGGCAAGATTACCAGAGAGTACTCGACAGCCCTGACAGAAATGGCCCGTGCATCCCTTGCCTCAGGAGATTCGCAAAAGGCAAAAGATCTGCTTGAGAGAGCGCTTGTTTTTCCGGACAATCTCGGAGAAGGCAAGCTCGAAGGCGCAACAGACAATAATATCTACTATTATCTCGGACTTGCGGAAGGACGGCTCGGGAATGCCGAGGCTGCGGCCGAAGCGCTTGAGCGCGCGGCAGTAGGCACCGAAGAACCGGCCGGAGTCATGTTCTACAACGATCAGCCGGCAGAGCTGATCCTGTACCAGGGACATGCCAGTAAAAAGCTCGGCCGCGAATCCGATGCTCAACGAAAGTATCATAAGCTGATAGAGTATGGGGAGCAGCATATAGATGACGCGATAAAAATTGATTATTTCGCTGTATCACTTCCGGACCTGCAGCTGTTTGAAGACGACCTGACGATCAGGAATAAAGCGCACTGTCATTATCTGATCGGACTTGGAAGCTATGCTCTCGGAGATACCGTGCGGGCAGAAGCGCAGTACCGTGAGACGCTTCGTATCGACTGCGCTCACATGGGCGCCCTGCTGCATCTGCGGCTGATCTGATCCTGCATTATTCGTCGCCCAAACATATCCCTAGGTCACGGGCAGTTTGAATATAAATAGAACCGGGCTGGACTAGTTTCTGGCGCCCGGCAACTTCTTCTAGCGGGATTGAGACAACCCGGTTATTTTGAAAGCCAACCATTACACCAAATTTGTTATTAATAATCAGATCCGCTGCTGACGTCCCCAGAAGCGAAGTAAGGACGCGGTCATATGCGTTGGGCGGGCCGCCGCGCTGGAAATGTCCGGGTACTGTAACCCTGATTTCCTGTCCCATCTTTTCACTGAGCTGGTGAGCCAACAGGTAGGCAATCGAAGGGAAACCCGACTGCTCACGCGCCCTGCGCAGTTCTTTCTTGCTCAGTTTTGCTTCCTCGGTCGAGATCGCGCCTTCGGCGACAGCAATGATTGAAAAGCGCTTCTTTTTTTTGTTGCGAAGCTCCAGAGAATGGGTAACTATGTCAAGGCTGAACGGAATTTCAGGGATCAGGATGACATCGGCTCCGCCGGCAATTCCGGCAAATAAAGTCAGCCATCCGGCACGGTTGCCCATCAGTTCGATAATAAACACCCGTCCGTGAGAGGATGCAGTCGTGTGGATGCTGTCAACAACTAAAGTCGCCATATCCACGGAGCTTTGGAACCCGAATGTTATGTCGGTCCCCCACAAGTCGTTGTCGATTGTCTTGGGAAGCGTAATGATATTCAGACCGTTCTGAGCCAGTAAATAAGCTGTCTTATGTGTCCCGTTCCCGCCGAGAATCACCAGGGCGTCAAGCTTGAGCGCTTTGTAGGTCGCAATCATGGCCATAAGACGGGTTGGACCATCGGGTTTTTGGGGATCTGCCGGCTGATCAATCAGCTTAATAGGCATGCGGGACGTTCCGAGGATTGTACCGCCTACAGTCAGGATTCCTGAAAAGTCAGAACGATTCATCATCACATAATCTTTCTGGATCAGACCGCGATAGCCATCGCGAAATCCGATTAACTCAACCTTGTCGAGTTTCTCGTACAAAGCCCTTGCAACGCCGCGCAGTGCTGAATTTAATCCCTGGCAATCACCGCCGCTGGTCAACAAACCAATTCGCTTTTCCATATTGAATACCTTTCATATGATTGCCTATTTCATGAATCATCTCAATAAACACAGTATCTTCTCTTTCCGGAGGATTATCAAGAAATCACTGCATACTTATTCTGGCCGGGAGAGAAGGTTTGATCCGCTTGTTCTAATGATTATCACGGAAATCGCTGTTCTTTACGATTCATTACATATCAAATGGTTCATAGCGTTTATGGGCTGCTAAGTAGTACAATATAAGAAAAACCGTCGCCGGCCATTTTTCGAAATAAGGAGACTTATGCGATTTACAGCACTTGATTTTGAGACAGCCAACAGCTTCAACGGCAGCATCTGCGCAGTAGGCCTCGCAGTTGTTGAAAACGATATCATAATAGAAAAGAAGTACTGGCTGGTCCGCCCTCACGCGAATCACGATTATTTCGATCCGTTCAACATATATATCCACGGAATCACACCGGCGATGGTCAAAGACGCCGCCACTTTCGATGAGCTATACGAGTCAGAGATCCTTCCGAGAATCAGCGGTACTATTGTTGCGGCACACAACGCGTCCTTTGATATGTCGGCGCTCCGGCATGTGCTGGACGCCTACGGTATGGAATATCCGACAACCCGGTATATCTGCACTTATAAGGCAGCCAAGAAAACATGGGAAAATCTCGGGAACCATAAGCTCAACACCGTCTCGGACTTCCTCCGCTTTGAATTCAAGCATCATAATGCACAGGAAGACGCACTCGCATGCGCCCATGTGCTTTTGGCCATCCAACGCGAAAAAAACCTCTACACAGTCGAAGAACTGGCCGCCTCACTCGGCATGAAAATCGGAACGCTATACCCATGCGGGTACACGCCCTGCAGTGCCAGAAAAAGATAAGAAAACCGCAAAAACAAAAGATACATCGGAAAAGTGTAGTTCCTGATGCAGAGGATAGTGTTCGCCGCGGTTTTTCAGGCATTTTTCAGCAAATTATTCTATTGCTTACTCAAACAATTGAACAATTCTATATGATATATACACAAAATTGAAAATACTGTTCAAATTCTACTATTCCGGATAAAAAAGGCACTCGCCCTGGCACATCGTATAGGTCTTCAGGTCCGGGACATTGGCCTTCATCTCCAGTTCAAAATCATACGGATTGCCCTTGTGACGGGCGAAAAGCCAGAAGTGGCTTGGGATCGTAAGCTTTGCGCGGACCTGGGCAGCCATCATCGAGGCGTCACATTCCGACATATTGCCGTACTCGCCGTTGATGGGGACAATCAGAATATCGATATCATGCGCAGCCGCATGCTCCATGCGTTTGGACTGGTAACTGGTGTCTCCGGAGAAATAAATCTTGATGCCTTCGGTCTCGACAATATATCCGACCGCACCCGGCGCGCCGTCGCCGTGATAGGCAAAAACAGGCTCGACAGCAAATCCCTTCCGCTTCCAGATCATTCCGACTTCCGCGACAGACATCTGCGCTTCGGGGATACCGATCCGCTGACATTCGGGATATGACTGCGGACACATAAGAACTTTCGTGTCAGGCTTCACCATGGCGGGAAAGCTGTCGAGATCCAGATGATCCCCGTGAAAGTGTGTTACCAGGATGACGGCGGGATGGAGCTCTTCCGGTTCCATGACCGGCATCATCAGCCTCTTAAGACCATCCATTCTTTCAACCATGTCCGATAAGTACGGATCAAGGGCCAGAATATCGCCCTTACTATTTTTGATAAGGAAACTGGCCTGTCCGAGCCAGAAAAGAGCGATCTGTCCGGGTTTTGGTTGGGCTGATTCCAGCTTTTTAACAAAATACATATAGTGCCTGCTTTCTTTTTTGAAAAGCCAATATACTCTATTCATTTCATATTATCAGAAAAGCCGGTAAATAGTATTTCCTCTTTAATAATAAAAGATTTACAATATAATCATGAATAATTGAAAAATACTTTGAAGCATCTTGCCAGGCGGAGGAGGTAATGAATATGGGTGGGGATAACCGAAGAGATAATTCCGGAGGTAATCGTAGAAATCGATTCCTGAAGCAGCAAAAGCATCCTATCCGTCAGCGCACCGGACGCACGGTTCTGGAGATGGTCCTTATTGCCGGCGTTGCTATTTTTATATGTGCAAGTATCATATTTGGAGCCCTGTATTTTATCAACAGGAATAAGGCTGATCCTGGAAAAGTCACGACAGCAGTGGAAGATACGACATCTGAAGCGGAAGATACGACAGAAGAAGAGAGTACCGAACCCGAAGAATCCGCCGGTACCATGACGGCTGCAACGGATTCAACAAATATTATAACAACAGAGACAAGCACCGCAGCTTCTGTTACAGAAACCACTCCCGCGAGTGAATCGACAACCGCTGAGACCTATGTGAATCCATCAAATATGTATTCTAGCTACGCACATATGAAGACATTTGACCCGCTGACCGGTCTGGCAGAGTTCGACTACTTCGATATCTTAAGGGGCGCCGACGCTATCGCGTGGCTTGTGGCTGAAGAGGGATACACACAGGCCGAAGCCGAAGCGGAGGTCAATAATTATGCCGACAGCGAATTTGTCTACAAGAACGTGAATCCGCAGCTGCGGACAGCGGACATGAAGACCATTCCGATTACCATGATGTATCAGGCTGACGGTACACCGGTCGACGGAGCCGAGACAGTCGCTTTGACCTATCATGAATTCAGGACACTTTATGCTGCGCACCCGGATTCTGTATTGGATTCGTTTTTCTACTACTGTACCGTCGCAGGCGGAACAATAACCAAGGTGGACCAGGTTTACTGGCCGTGATTCGTCGCGGTGACTATACAAGCAGTATGGATTTCCTATATAGTGAAGGCGGATTCATTCTGTCTTCACTATTTTATTGGGAGAGTATATATGCGGAACCGGATTAACAGCAAACTTTTTCTTGCCTATCTTATCGTGTCCTTGTTCTTCGGTGCTGCCCTGATACTGACGTTCTACCTGTTCAATGTAGATAATACCCGCTCGAATGCCCAGGCTAATTTGGTTCAGCTGAATCAGAACATGCTCAATCAGATTGACAATCAGATCAAGGTGCTGGATTCCGCATCAATAGAGATCGTAAGCAATTATGAATTTATTACTCATCTGCAAAATATTAACTCTTCGGATGAGTCGATTTCATCACAGGACACCAGCGGCATCAAGAAATTGATTCTTAATAGTTTTGTTAACAAGTACGATATTTATCGGATTTCGGTCATTACTGAAGCAGGTCAATTTATTTCTACCGGAGATACCAATTTAAAACCTCTGGAAATTGCTAATTTTGTTCAAAGCAATAACTGGCTCGAGAACGAACTGGCACTTTCGGGACGCAAATTCATATTGCCGCCCCATGTAGATTCGTGGTTTTCCGAATCCGGCCAGCAGGTCATTTCGGTAGTCCGCGCCGTCAATGTCGGCGGAGAAATTATCGGCTTTGTTGAAATCCAGCAAATACAGCAAGTTGTCAGCAGCATCTTTGATCAGGAATTCAATGGTTATAAAATCAGGGGTATCCTTATAGACAGTGAAGGCAATGTCATATATGATTCCAACCCAACAGCCACTGATTCTCAACAGATACTGGAAAAACTGCGTGTGCTGATGAAGGATTATGTTAGCCAGACGATCCAGTATAACCATAAATTTCTGAACATAGGAAGCTCAAATTATGTAGACTGGCAGCTTGCGCTGGTACTTCCGGAAAATATAATATATCAGACGCTCAATCAGCTGATTCTGATGATCGCCTTATTTTCCTTGTTAATCATTTTCCTGTCCGTGACTTTTTTTACTATCGTGACAAGACGTATTACCAAGCCCATCATGCGTCTGGTCGGACAGATTTCGGACGTCAATATTAATACGCTGCAGCAGGAGTTTCCGGTAGACTCCCACAGCTTTGAGGCGTCTGTCCTGGCAAAGGCTTTCCAGGAGATGACGCACCATCTCGGGGAATCAATCATACACCAGAACCGCATGCGGGATATCCAGACAAAAGCTACATTTGATGCGCTTCAGTCCCAGATCGGGCCCCACTTTCTTTATAATTCGCTCGGCAGTATTGCGAATATGTGTGAAAACGAACAGAGCGAATCGGCGGCGAACGCCTGTTACAGTCTGACGGATATTCTTCGCTATTCAGCAAATTATCAGCAGCCAATTGTATCACTTAAGGCAGAGGCGGAAATGCTTGATGCGTATCTGTACCTGATGAAAACACGGTATCAGCACCGGATAAACTACAGTTTGTCTATCGATGACTTGTCCGCTTCCCTGGAATTGCCGCGGCTGACGCTGCAGCCCTTAGTGGAAAATGCAATTAAATACAGTTTGGCAGAGATCGAAACCGTTGAAGTCAATATTCAGGCCCAAAGTACAGGCATGGGTGTTACTTTGACTGTGTCAGATAACGGGGCAGGATTTACAGATGAGAGAATCAGTCAGGTTAAGACTCGGTTTAACGAGATGATCAATGACGCACAGCAATCCGAAACACAAAAAATTACTTTTGGTAATATGGGATTACTCGGCACATTAATCAGATTATCCCTTTATTTTGGACCGGCATTTCATTATGATATGCAAAACAGCAAAACGGGAGGCGCTAAGATCTCCCTGTTTTTGCCGTCGCCTGATAACGCAGCGGATTCAATGATGGAGAAGAAGGAGTAAGTATGCATTCGATTTTTCTTGTTGACGACGAACCCTTTGTGATCGATTCACTAAAGAAGATAATCGAAAGGATGCCGGACCGCTACCGGATATCCGGGTATGCCTATACAGCGAACTCTGCTTTGGAGCAAATACTTGCAAATCCGCCCGATGTCCTGATTACTGACATTAAGATGCCTGGTATCAGCGGCCTTGAATTGATTTCCCGGTTCTGCAGCAGCTCATCCGGAACAGCCGTCATCGTTGTAAGCGGATTTGATGATTTTGATTATGTCCGGCAGGCTTTCATCATGGGCGTTGAAGACTATATCCTGAAGCCGGTTGTGCCTCATAAATTTGTTGCTTTACTCGAACAGCTCGAAATCAAACTTGATAATCGAAATTCACCGATAAAAACGGAAGGTACACCTCCCGTTTCTTTTGGAAAAACCAAAGACGGCAAGTTGATGGAACAGATGTGTCTGTATCTTTCAAATCATCTGAACGGAAACAACTCTATTCAGGATGTCTGTCATTCACTTGCGATTTCCCAGCCCGTCCTTAGTAAATTATGCAAAAATTATTTAAACTGTACATATAATGAGTATTTGACCCAGCTAAGGATTGAGAAGGCAAAGCAGCTGCTTACCGGACATGACGATCTATTAATCGGGACGATTGCTGATCTTACCGGATATGCGAATCAGTTCTATTTCAGCCATGTTTTTAAACAGGTTACCGGGCAGACACCCTCCGAATACAAAGCATCACGCTAAACCGCTGCGATTTTCAAGTGCAGTAAATCTCCGGATTTTTATAGATATTGTATATAACATTTTTGATTTTGCATGGTTTCTTTTGCAGCAGAATATACAATGAGTGTATGAAATCACCCAGGACATCCGCACAATAATCACTCGATCCCATGTCAGTAATCGAAGCCGGAAGGCGCGGTTATTACATCTATTTACTGAGCCTTAAAAATACATATATTGACTAGGAGGCACTTAATGTCCAATCTATTAACACTAAAGGGTATTGGTAAAATCTTTCCGGGTGTTGTTGCACTAAGCGATATGCATTTTTCGTTGAACAGCGGCGAAGTACATGCGATATGCGGTGAAAACGGCGCGGGAAAATCAACTCTGATGAAAATTATTTCCGGAGTTTACCAGGCAGACAGCGGTGAAATCCTAATCAACGGAAAAGCCCGGAAATTTGAAAATCCGTTAGAGGCGCTCGATAATGGAATCGCAGTAATCTATCAGGAAACAAGCTTGTTTGAGGAAATGACCGTTTTAGAAAACTTGTTTCTTTGTCACGAGCGACAGAAAAAAATCCTTGGATTTATTCCGGTCATCGATTATAAGACTATGAGGGACGAAGTCCAGGACACATTTGCTTCATTGAATACCCGGATTAATTTGGACAGCAGAATTAAAGATCTGGGCATGGCTCAGAAGCAAATGGTCGAAGTTGCCAAAGCACTGACATATCATTCCCGTATTCTAATTCTTGATGAACCGACGGCCTCCCTTACACAGCGGGAAGTGGATGCATTGTTTGAAGTCGTGCGCCGCCTTAGAGCTGCAGGCGTAGGAATTGTTTATATCAGTCACCGCCTTGAGGAAATATTCGAACTTTGCGACCGGGTCACTGTAATACGTGACGGACAATATATTTCCACCAAAATTGTTACTGAAACTGACACAGATCAACTTGTTGCGGATATGGTCGGCCGGGCCGTTTCCTGCTACTATCCGAAAGCAGACTCATCTATCGGAGATATGCTGTTTGAAGCCAAAGGGGTTTCTGTTCCGGGGCTCCTGCATGATTTGTCTTTTAACGTACGTAAAAACGAGATCGTCGGGTTTGCCGGCCTGGCGGGATCCGGCAGAACCGAAATGGCGCAGGCAATATGCGGATTTTTGAAAAGATCAGCCGGGGATTTGTATCTGGACGGAAAGAAATTAAAAGTAAATGAATATCGGGATGCAAAGGAAGCGGGGATCGTATATGTCTCTGAAGACCGCGCAAAATACGGACTTATTGTTGATATGAGTGTCTGTCATAATATCTCGATGCCGCAGCTTGATAAGGTATCCCGATCCGGTTTTATCGATTTTGCCGAAGAAAGCCGGCTTGCCAAGGAATATATCCGGAAAGTCGGAATCAAGGCTCCCGATGAGAATTTCCTGGTTGCGAATCTGTCAGGAGGCAATCAGCAAAAGGTCTCCGTATCAAAGGCCCTCGCGCTGAATCCGCAGCTTCTGATTTTAGATGAACCGACAAGAGGCGTGGATGTCGGCGCAAAAGCCGAGATTCACAAACTTATCAGCGACCTGACGCTTGAGGATCTCAGTATTATTATGATCTCAAGTGAGCTTTCTGAGCTTCTGTGCATGTGCGACCGTATTTACGTTATGAGTGAAGGACGGATTGTGGCCTGCTTTGATCAGAAGGATGCAACACAGGAAAAAATACTTAAGATTGCACTGGAGCAGGTTTCCTGAAAAATTAGTCCCGGAGCTTTGCTTAAAAACAATCTAACATCACGCTTATGAGAGAGGACTAAAATGAAACGTATGAACGAAAAAAGCAGTAGTGACAGGCAGGGTACTGAGGTCGCAGCTGACTCCGGCAATGCCTCGCTGTTTGCCCGAATCAGGCCCAAACTCCAAACATCCGAATTCTATCTGACCGTTTTTCTTGTTATTATTCTAGTGACCCTATCCCTTGTAAGTTCAGATTTTTTCGCACTGAATAACCTGATGAATATATTGAACCGGCTAAGTTATGTGCTGATTGCAGCAATTGGTATGAACCTGATTATCATTACGGCAAACATCGATGTATCAACCGGCGCACTGATATCAGTCATTTGCCTGGCAATTGCGGCGATTGGAAAAACAGGGGCAGCCCTGCCCGTTCTTCTTCTTTCGGCAATGGGAATCGGCGTGCTCCTGAGCCTGGCAAATGCACTGTTTATTACCAAACTTCGTATTCCGGCCATTGTGGCCACCCTGGCAACATCGCAGCTTTTCGCCGGAATTCTGCCGATCACAGTTGACGGATCCATCTATGATCTGCCGACAAGCTTTACCTGGTTGGGATTTGATGCAAAAATAGGCGGAATATTTCCCTTGAGTGCTGTCTTCATGATAATCATTGTAGCTGCGGCGGCTTTTTTCATGAAATATTCGCGCTTTGCCAAAAAACTGTATGCTGTTGGCAACAATAAACAAGCCGCACGTTATGCAGGCATAAGTATAGACCGGACTGTTCTGATTGCCTATGCGATTGCCGGCGCACTATTTGGAATTACGGCAACGATTATTGCAACGGTCAGCCAGCGCGTGACGGCGACAATGGGCAGCGGTCTTGAAATGACATTTATTGCCTGCGTTGTGTTGGGCGGAACAAGTATCAGCGGAGGCCGCGGAAAAATACAGGGCACTGTGCTTGGCGCCATTATTCTTTCATTAATCTCCCCGGCCATTAATTATCTTGGCATTAGTCCGGATTGGTCAGATGCAATTATGGGAGTGATCATTATCGTTGCTGTGATTATCAGCGAACTTCAGCTGAATGAGGCAGGGCCTTCACTCAAAAAATCCGATAAACAGCCGCGCGGATCTATACAGACGCCCGGCTCCCAGCAAAGAAAGGAGGCTTGAATGATGCGGAAAAAATCTCTGTTCGGGCACCTTAAGCACATTAGTTTCAATAAAGCCCTTATCCTATTGTTCATTCTTCTTTTTATCATCATTGCATCCATCAACAGTAACTTTCTGTATCCGGACTATCTGATTGGCGTTATGCTGCGCAATATGATTGAAATTGGACTGATGGCTCTGCCCTTAACCCTGATTATTATTACAGGAGGCATCGACTTATCAATTGGTTCAACACTGGTACTGAGTGCTATGGGCGGCGGACTTGTCGCCGCAAATACGGGAAGCAGTATTCTTGGCCTTGCTGCAACAATGGGAATCGGACTAGGCTGCGGCCTGTTTAATGGACTCCTCATAACGAGATTTCGAATTTCGCCCCTGATTGCGACACTGGCCACCATGTATCTTTTCATGGGAATTGCACGCGGCCTTTCACACGGGGACAGTGTATATACTTTTGCCAGCAGTACGTTCCTTGGAAATACCCAGATAGGCCCCATTCCACTTCAGATATTCATTTATATACTCATTGCGGTTTTGTTCCATCTTCTGCAGGCAAGGACGACGCTGGGACGTTCGCTGTACGGAATCGGTCTTAATGAGAATGCAACCCGGTATTCGGGTATTAACACAACACGTGTAAAGTATATTATCTATGCAATGAGCGGGCTGATGAGCGCATTAGCCGGATTGATCTGGCTCGGCAGATTCACCAGCATTAAATATGACGCCGGAACCAGTCTCGGCATGAAGGTTGTAACGATTGTTGTGCTGGGAGGAACCAGTATTTTAGGCGGATCCGGTCAAATCCGCAGCACAGTAATCGCATCACTGATTATTGCCGTTCTCAACAGCGGACTGACCGTTTTAAATATTCCCATAGATATGCAGATCATTGTACAGGGCGGTGTTCTGATTCTTAGCCTGGTTGCATATTCCCTGTTGAACCAGCGTGTCCGGCAAAAGCTGATTATCAAGCTTGCGCCTGTTGCGGATAATTCTGAAAAATAACTAATTGACCCGAATGTCACAAAACGATTTATTATGAGGAGGTACTTGTCATGAAACTCAAGAGAACCCTAGCGCTCCTGTTATGTATCATCATGGTGATTCCGTCGGCTATGCTTCTTGGAGGCTGCCAGGCCAAAAGCAATGTGATTAAGATCGCGATGCTGCCGAAGTTCAAGGGGGAAAATTACTTCGATGCTGCAAAAACAGGCGCCGAAGAAGCTGTTGCTGAATTAAACAAAGACAAAAAAGTTGTTGAATTTCTTTATGACGGCCCGCCCCAGGATCAGGCAACGAATCAGAAGCAGGTTGATATTCTTGAAGGCTGGATAGCTCAGAATGTCAATGTCATCATCGTATCTCCCAATGATCCTACAGCTATTGCAGAAACATTAAAAAAAGCACAGAAGAAGGGAATCAAAGTTCTTACTTTTGATGCTGATGCACAGGTAGATTCCAGGGACCTTTTTGTTAATCAGGTTGTTTCTTCAGGCGTTGCCCAGGGACTCCTGGACGGTGCTGCCGAAAGTCTCAAGCTAAAAGGATATGGGCCGGACAAAACTGCCAATATTGCTTGTGTTTCATCCTCCAAGACAGATGCCAACCAGCAGGCATGGCTCTCTGAAATCAAGACTCTTCTCGCAACTCCGGATTACAGCTGGATGATCATCAAAGATGAAAATACAGACGTATATTATCCCGGCCCTGATGAAACAACGACACAGACACAGTGCGGAACACTGATCTCCAGAATGGGCGCAGGCGCTGATATGATTCAGGCTGCAATCGGACTGACATCCATGGCAACCCCTGCCCTTGGCTCACAGTACCAGTCAGCAAGCGTCAAGCCCAATGTTGAAGAAATCGTCTTGACAGGACTCGCAACACCCAACGCAATCAAGGCATATATCAAAGATGATACCAACCCATTATCAACAGGTGTCCTCTGGAATGTTATGGATCTTGGTTACCTCGCTGTCCAGTGCGGATACCAGTTATCTACAGGAGCGATCACATCCGGTTCTACAACGGTAAACGCCGGCAGACTGGGCGAGCGCAAGATAGAAGACAAGATGGTTGTCCTTGGACCGGCTCTTGTGTTCAATAAAGCAGATGTAGACAAGTATAATTATTAATTCTCTGTTTGTTCGAAATGATTAATGGACAGGCAGCACGAACCCCCGCGCTGTCTGTCCATTTAATAAAAACCTCAGGAGGATCACTATGAATTCCAAAGAAAGAGTTTTACGGGCATTTAAGCGTGTGGACGGCCTTCCGGACCGGGTACCGCTGCAGTTTGATCTGTGCCGCAGGCTGACCGACCATTTTGCCGGAGAACTTGGCATACCGGCTGATTACACGCTGTCCTATTATGAGGATCTTACGTATCGTATCTCTGCCAATGATATCCGGACACAGTTAGGCAGCGATTGTATTGTAGTCGGGGGAAGCGTTTCTGCGGAATTCAAGCCGGTGACTATTTCCGGTGATGTATCTACCAATGAATTTGGCATGCATATGAAGCCCACTCCTTTATATATGGAAGTTGTAAAATGTCCGCTCGACAGCATCGAATCGGTCGAAGAAGTCGAAGATTATCTTTTTCCCGATGCTTATGCAAAAGGAAGATTCGATAAAGCAAGACGTGATATTGAACGCTTCGGAAAGGACTATTTTGTAATTGGAGATGTTGAAATATCCTTGTTTGAAATGGCATGGCATCTCCTTGGCCTGGAAAAATACCTCATCGATATGTTTTCCGAAGAGCCCTGGATTGAAAAAATTAATGACAAAGTAGAAAATTGGACGACAGGACTGGCCATTCAGCTGATTGAGGCAGGAGTAGATGCAATTTGGCTCGGTGAGGATCTTGGAAGTCAGACATCAACTCTGATTTCCCCGAATATGTGGAGAGATCTTTTTAAGCCGCGTTATGCAAGAATGATCGGAAAACTTCGCGCGATCAAACCGGATCTGATTATCATCATGCATTCAGACGGTGCTGTAGCGCCGCTTCTTGATGACTTTATTGAACTTGGAATAGATGTATACAACCCAATTCAGCCGAATGTTCCCGGCTCCGACCCTCAGGAACTCAAAGACAAATATGGTGACAAGATATGCTTTTTTGGCGGAATTGATCAACAAGAGCTCTTGCCGTCAGGCGATCTTACCCGCATAAAAGCAGAGATGGAACGCAGGATCGAAATACTGGGTACCGGAGGCGGATACCTGCTGGCTCCTGCACACATACTGCAGGCTGATATAGCTCCTGCTACAGTAAAAGCGATTATTGAATTTGCGGGAAGCGGCTCAAAATAGAAAAGAGATTCCCTGCAGAAAAACAATACTGGACAGCAATAAATGATTGCGAGGAAATAGAGTTATGAATGAAAAAAATATCGAACGCTTTGCCTGGCATGCCCGCATTAAACCGGGAACAGAAATGGAATATAAGCGGCGGCATGACGAAATATGGCCTTCTATGACCGAAGTTCTAAATAGTGCCGGAATACATAACTATTCTGTATGGCTTTCGGGTCTGGACCTTTTTGGATACTATGAATCGGAAGATCTTCAAAAGGCTGCTCTTACACAGGCGGAAAGCCCAGTAGTTGAAAGCTGGAATGAGTACATGAAAGATATTTTGATCATGGATTTCGATCCTGAAACCGGAGTAACACCTCCTTTATCGCTTGCTTTTTTACACCTTTGACAAGAGGAGAAATTAAAAAATGGATCTAAATGAAGTATGTACAGCCGTTGAACAGGGCAAAGGGAAACGCGTAAAGGAACTGGTCAACCAGGCGGTTGCCGAGGGTATGACGGTAAAGACAATTCTCGATGAGGGGCTCATCCGCGCGATGGGTAACATTGGGGAAAAATTTCGCCTGAATGAGGTATATGTTCCGGAAATGCTGGTGGCGGCACGTGCGATGTCGATGGGACTTAGTATTCTCGAACCGCTCCTGACAGCCTCGGGCGTCCAGCCCATCGGTAAAGTCGTAATCGGAACCGTACGTGGAGACCTGCACGATATCGGCAAAAACCTCGTTGCTATGATGATGAAGGGCATGGGTGCAACGGTTTATGACCTCGGCGTAGACGTTCCTGACCATACGTATGTAGAAAAAGCAGAAGAAGTGGGAGCGGACATCATATGCCTTTCGGCCCTTCTGACGACAACCATGCCGGCGATCGGCGATGTCATCAAGGACTTTGAAAAATCCGGCATACGTAATAAATATTACATCATGGTTGGCGGCGCACCCGTCAGTCAGGCCTTTGCAGACCAGATCGGTGCAAATGCTTATACATCCAATGCGAGCGATGCGGCAGATGCGGCTAAGGCGTATCTTCTTAACCTGGGCAGATAAGACCTGTTTGGCTGCGGGATCAGTATGCAACAGTAGATGCGGATCCTGAACTGACATATAGTAATGCGAAAACGATGAGAATGAAATAAAGACATGCCTTCGGGCTAATATCCTTACAGGGATGCGGAGTGATTTTCGCATTCCTGTTTGCTGTGTTTCAACTGATTTTGCCCTGGGTGTACAATATGTGTAAAAAGATAGCAATGCAGGGATAGCAGGCAGGAAATTGAATGCGTGAGGTGTAAGTATGAGATCCATCCAAATGGTCAGAAATATCATCAAAACAAGATGTTCTGTCCGTCGGGGAATTGCATTACCTATTTTCTTGAGTGTAATACTGATGTCAGCGTGCGCGTCTGCTTCGCCTACTCCGCAAGTGAACGAAAGTATAAAAACAAGTGAAAGTTCTCTGTCCGGCGAAAATATTCAGCCGGACGGGGATCAGGGACTTTACGAAGAACCGCAGCCAAGCGAAAATCCTCAGACAAGCGAGTTCGCAGGACCTGATTTGCAGGCTCAATTGGCAGCTTTCCCGGAAGACTACTCTTCGGAGCAGGCCTTGGAGGATGGATTTCTTGTATTTAACAATTCGCCGGATCCGGATGTTGTGATCGGAGAGAAATTCATCAATGAAGTCCTGGCCGGTAATCCGTCTTCTCTTTTTATCTATCAGAGCACAACTGAAGGAGACCCGATCCTGTCACTTGTCGAATATGACGGACAACTGTATCAGTATCGTGCGGATAGCAGCCGGGATAAATTCGCGGGACAGTCGGCAGATAAATACCTGGAAGGCAGCTATGCATACCTGATCGTATATGAACAGGAAGAGGGACGTTATGTGTTTCTGATGCAGGACAACAGCATGACCTATGAAGACTTGCTGAGAGGTATGACGAGCAGTTCAAGTCCCGTCAGGATTGACTGCCAATTACTATTTGTTATGCCGGTTTGATTGCCGAATATATTTGCTGTGATAGGGTCAAGTTGATCCGTCCAGGGGTGCATCTACCGCAGTTCGATATGCAGTTCTTTGCCCAGACCGTGCGCAACTTTGACTAGAAAATCAAGGCTCGGATTACAGGAACCGTTCTCAAATCGGCTGATGTTGGACTTCTGCGTTCCGATTCTTTCCGCGAGCTCTTTCTGTGTGATATTTTGCTCTTTGCGTGCACTCATCAGAAGCGAAATTGCTTCATATCGAGGTCGAAGTTTCTCATATTCGGCTCGGGTTTCGGGATCTTCGAGAAGTTTAATTCTGACTTCATCATGTTTCATTTGAATGCCTCATTTCATAATCGCATTTGTTTTTCAGTGCTCTATCCGCTACGAGGTTATCATGTGTGATAACCCGAGTCAATGTATCTATTGAGAAACATCAGCAAATAGCGGCCGATTTTTTTCTTAATCTCAAACAAACTTGTTTCTTCTTACACCGATATGATAAAACTACATCGCGTTAAAACGAAACACAAGATGATATATGCGTGAATTGGAAATAGATCCGTTTTCCCCTGTGAAAACGTTCCGTATTGCTTTATTATTAACAGAAAATATCAGAAACAGAGAAGGCGGAATATATGCTGAAATTTCTCGTGATCGCACTCATCGCTCTTTTGGTAATTATCATGTTATTTGTTGCACTGATCTTCTTTTTGCGCCGCCAATACGGCAGAAGCACGAAAATCACATCTGAAAACGGAATTCAGGAAAACGCCTTCGTTAAGCTCGGGAGATTACAGCAATTTATAAGTATCCGCGGCCAAAATACTTCGAACCCGGTTATTTTGATTCTGCACGGAGGCCCGGGCAGCCCGATATCACTCGTCGGGTATCACTGGCAGACAGGCCTTGAGTCATATTACACACTTGTGAACTGGGAACAGCGCGGCTGCGGCAGAACCTACTTCGAGAATCTTGCTAAGAAAACCAAGTCAAAAACCGTAACAAAAACCACAACAGAATCCACTTCGAAAACCATTTTAGAAACCGCTTCGAAATCCGCTCCTAATTCCAGCTCTGCCTCTGTATTACCCAATCCGCCGCCCGATTACGATCCCGCTAAAGATCTGTCACTGGATCTCCTTCTGGGTGACCTTGATGAATTGGTTGATTATCTCAGGGAGCGGTTCGGACAGGAGAAGATCATCATCATGGGCCATTCCTGGGGAACGGTCCTCGGAAGTATGTATGTTCAAAGGCATCCCGAAAAGGCCGCTTCCTATATTGGCGTCGGACAGGCTGTTGACATGCCGGCCGCAGATCTTCTTGCCAAAAATACCGCGGTCCTTCGAGCGGAAGCGAAGGGTGATCTGCGTTACATCGACAAAGTGACAGCGCAGTATGATATCGTCGCTTCGGCGAAAGCATCGGACATGGACAACTTCATGAAGATGCGCAGCCTGACCTCCAAATACCTCGTATGCAGCGGCGCTATGCCGGACTGGAAGATGATCTGGACAGGAATCATCTCGCCGGATATGTCTTTTCGGGATCTTCGATGGCAGCTGATTCCCATGACGAATATCAAAAAGTACTTCGAGCTGCAGGCACCTCTGATGCCTATCCTTTTTGACTTCAATATTTATGAGACCGGAAGCAAATACGAGATACCTGTATACCTCATTTCCGGCGACGGCGACTGGATCACGCCGTATCCGCTTGTGCGGAAGTTCGCCAAGACCTTAACAGCTCCGAAAAAAGAGATGATTCTCCTCGAAAATACCGGGCACAATCCATTTCTCGATAATCCGAAAGCGTTCTGCAAAGCAGTCAGAAAAGTACTCAAGTAATACAGCGCGCTGCCGGGGACTTTCTGAGTGTGATGTACACTATATTAAATTATTTCGCAATTTATAATAATATACACAGATGGCATTCAACGTGTCAAATCAGTCGTTGTCGTCGATGAGGCTCATCTTCTGGACCGTGAGACGATGGAAGAATTGTGATTTATTCTGAATTTCAAGATTGAAGGACATTTTAAGTCGGTTATTGATAAACAAAATCCGTCGGCAAAAGCATCTATCCAAATGAAGAGAAAAGTCTGTTATAGCGGGCATTTTCGAAATTTATCCGGTGGAATACCCACCTTTTTGGAAAATGAACTTATAAAATTTGATTCACTGTTAAACCCAACTTCAAATGCTATTTTTTTAATAGGAAAAGTAGTTGTCTTCAATAAAACTTTTGCTTTATCAATGCGTAAATTAATTAAATAGTGATAAGGTGAATATCCGAACCTGGTTTTAAATTGCCGGGAAAAATGGAAAACACTTAAATTCGCATCTTTTGCCATATCGCTCAACGATATGGCATTCTTATAATTATTTTTAATAAAATTGATTGAATGATTGATGTCATCCACAGGATCAACTGAATCAAAGTCGACAGGAGGAGCTACCAGTTCACATAAGATGCGGTAAATAATCCATGAAAAATATGCTTCACTTAACGGTTTGCTATTCTGACGGGAGATCAACAGACTATTCATGACTTCCACTACGTTAGCGTTTTTGCCGATGTTGAAAACAAGGCCACGGTTCTTTGTCACATATTTATGTATCTTGTCTGCAAAAATTCCGTCGAAATGCAGCCAGATTATTTCCAACGAATGAATCGCATAATATCGGTGCGGAGTATGGCAATTGAGAAAAACAAGATCTCCTTCAACAGCAAAAAACGACTTGTCTTCAGATTCAATTCCACACTTGCCTTTTGTGATGTACATAAGCAAATAATTATTGTAATCGGAACGATTGACATCATACCCATTAATACAATAAAAATGTCCACAGCCAAAAGGATAAAAAAATAGATTCTCGGCTGTTGCGGATGGGGTAAAAAAGTAATAAAAAGAGCCTGGAAGAACGCCTTTTTCGTTACTAACCATAGAATCACCTATGTCTTTCAAATAATATTATCTTATCGGATTTGATCTAATTCTCAAAAGAGATGAGCAAGATTTCTAAGTTTGTCAGCAAGTTCACGTATTTCTATTTTGCATCGACTTAGCTACAATGTAAATAACAAAAACGGAAAAATCATAAAATTAATGTGCAAAATAACTAAATGAGCGATGCTAAATTACCGAATATTGAATTTGAAAAAGAAACATAGAATTAGGAGATATAAAAATTATGAACTCAAAAGAGCGTATTTTGGCAGCAATAAATCACAGACAGCCTGATAAGGTCCCTGTAGATTTTGGGGCGACAGGTCAGACGGGGATAAGTGTATCTGCTCTATACAGGCTTAGAAAACATTTCGGTTTACAGGAAAAACCAGTTGATGTTTTTGAAATACTGCAAATGCTTGGCGTTGTAGATGAAGACTTGCGCCATCTAATGGGGTCCGATGTGATAGGGTTGAATCATCCGATCGATTCTCTAGGAATACCGGTTTCACCAAAACAGATTTTTAGAATGCCGGATGGAACACCTACTTATATAGGTGCTAAAAACGCATATGACGTGCTTAGTGACGGATCCGTTCGTTTTTACCCGCAAGGGGACCGGTCTGCACAGGCAAGTGCTTATATGCCGAGCGGCGGATACTTTTTTGATATAATCAATCGCTCCGGCGAATATGATGAAGACAACTTGAATGCAGTCGAAGATTTTAAGGACTTGTATCCAGTCCTTAGTGATGATTCAGCCGCATATTTCGAAAAGGAATCCAAGCACCTACATAATACGACAGAGTATGCAATTATTGGGAATCTTGGCGGCGGCGGATTGGGAGATCCCGGTACTATTCCCGGTGCATTTGAAAAAACCCCAAAAGGGATAAGAAGTTTTGATCAGTTTATGATGGCACAGATCTTATACCCTGAATACATTAAAGAGTTATTCGAAATGCAGACGCAGGTAATGATTAAAAATCTGGAAATTTATCATCAGGCTGTAGGAAACCGAATTCAAATTGTGTGGATTAGCGGTACTGATTTTGGAACCCAAAATGCTGAATTTCTTTCTCGGGATCTTTTCCAAAAACTGTATAAGCCTTATTACAAGAGAATCAATGACTGGGTTCATACGCATACAGAGTGGAAAACATTCTATCATTCATGTGGATGTGTTGTAGATTTACTTGACGATTTTGTTGATATGGGCATGGATATTTTGAATCCTGTTCAACTTTCAGCAAATCGAATGGATCCAAATATGCTGAAAGATAAATATGGAAGCAAACTGGTTTTTTGGGGTGGCGGCGTTGATACGCAGGAAACACTCCCTCGGGGAACTCCGGATCAGGTAACAAAACAAGTGCTTGAAAGATTGGAAATACTATCAAAAGGGGGGGGGTACGTTTTTAATACAATTCACAATATTGTTGGAAATACACCTGTTGAAAACATAGTTGCTACGTTCGATGCAGTAAAGCAATTCAATTTGAGGTTTAGCTAAAATTTGAGGAGGATTTATGAAGAAAATTATTTCGTTCTTTCTTGTTTTAGGATTAATGGCGAGTTTGTCAGGATGTACACGATCAAGTATGACATCGACTGAGAAAACAACTGCAGAAGCTGCCTCTGAAGCAGTATCTGCTGTCACTGCAGCAGCTGACTTAACGACAGAAACAACGGGCAGCAGCGCTAAATTGAGAATCGGTTATGCCTGTCCCAATATCAACAATACTTTTCAAACGTATCTGATGGATGCAGCAAAAGAGTATGCAGAAGCCAACAATATTGACTTACTTGTCGTTGATGCACAACAGGATGTTGTCATGCAGCAGGATCAGGTGAATTCCCTGCTTGCGCAAGGTATAGATGCGTTAATTGTTTCCCCTGCTGACACAAGTGCGATGGGGCCGTTGACGCAAGCGGCTCAAAAGGCAAATATTCCACTGGTATATTTAAACAGCAATCCCTATGCAGGCAAAGAAACTGAAATGCCAAAGGGTGTTTATTATGTCGGATCGCAGGAGATTACGGCAGGTGAACTGCAAATGGAATATGCCGGGAAAAAATTGAACGGTGAAGGCAATGTATGTATCCTGATGGGCGGCTTGACATATGAAGCATCTTTACAGAGAACAAACGGAGTCAAAAATATCATTGCCTCCACATATCCTAATATTAAAGTGCTGGCAGAAGAAAGCGGCGATTGGCAGAGAGACAAAGCAGTAGCAATTACTGAAAACTGGATTACTGCCTATGGTGATAAGATAAACGCCATTTTTGCAAATAATGATGAAATGGCACTTGGTGCCATACAATGTCTCAATACACTAGGCATAAAAGATGTGATGGTATTCGGTATTGACGCAACACCCGACGCGATTAAAGCTGTCGAAGACGGTACAATGACCGGAACAGTATTTCAAGATGCGGTCGGCCAGGCCGAAGGTGCCGCGAAGCTTGCAGTCCAAGCATGCAATGGTGATTCCATTGAAGACCAGGTTGTATGGATCCCCTTCATCCTTGTCACACCTGACAATTACACACAATACAAATAGCCTTATTCATTCAAAAGAGATGCAGGTTTCCGCAAGCTTTGCCAGCTCGCCGGCAATCTGCATTTCTTTATCGGAAGGAAAGATAATAAAATGGATTTACAGGAAATATGTGTCGCAGTAGAACAAGGCAAAGGGAAAAAAGTGAAAGAACTGGTAAATCAAGCTGTAGATGAGGGAATGTCAGTAAAGACGATCCTCGATGATGGACTCATCCGCGCGATGGGTATTGTGGGAGAAAAATTCAGATTGAATGAAATATATGTTCCGGAAATGCTGGTAGCAGCCCGCGCGATGCAGATGGGGCTTTCAATACTTGAACCACTCCTTACTGCAACCGGAGTCAAACCTGCAGGCAAAGTTGTAATCGGAACTGTGCGCGGAGATCTGCATGATATTGGAAAGAACCTTGTAGCTATGATGATGAAGGGCATGGGTGCAACCGTCTATGATTTGGGAGTAGACGTTCCGGATCACACATATGTAGAAAAGGCAGAAGAAGTTGGCGCGGATATCATTTGCCTTTCCGCACTTCTGACAACAACCATGCCGGCAATCGGTGATGTCATAAAGGACTTCGAAAAATCAGGAGTGCGTAGTAAGTATTACATTATGGTTGGAGGCGCTCCGGTCAGTCAGCATTATGCAGAGCAGGTCGGTGCGAACGCCTATACTTCCAATGCAAGCGAAGCCGCAGAAGCTGCTAAAGCATATCTATTGTCAAGGCCACAATAGATAAGTAAGTGGGTAAAAAAAGTTCCGCCCGTATTCGCTTAACGCTTGCGCTAAGTTGTTCATACGGGCGATACTTTTTGGGGTGGATCAACCCGTGCGCCAACTCATGTGTCAGCGCACTCGCGCTACAGACTCACGCTCGCACTCCGCCTTATCGGAACACAACCTGCACCATTACCATATAGCAGACCGTCCCGGCCCCGATGCTGATAAGAAAGTTTCTTTTCCATACGTGAAGCACGGCGACAACGGCTATGGCTATCGCCTGCGGCGCAAAGGCAGGGAGCGATGTGATCTCGATGGTTTTGAGGCAATAAACGACGAGTACGGCGATGACCGCCGACGGAAGGATCTGCCCGATATACGCGACCATCGTGTGGGTGCCCTTTTTTCGACCGAACAAGGCAAAAGGGAAAAGCCGTGTCAGAAAGGTACAGACGGCAACGGTGAGGACTATACCTGCATCATATAAGTAATCCATCAGAGCCGTACCTCCTTACCTTGAATGGTGTTTTTGCATGCGAGAATGATGACAACGGCGGCGAGCAGGGCGGGCAGGATGAAGCGGCCGGGACCGAAGATCAAGAGGGAGACGGTGCCGCAAATAAGCCCGGCAGCGGCTGGAATGTGGCTTTTGGCTGACATCCACTGCTCGATAAAGATGACGACAAAGAGTGCTGTCATGGCAAACTCGATGCCGGTTGTGTCAAACGTAATCAGTTCTCCCAGGAGCGCGCCCATCACCGAGCCGGAAATCCAGTAGATATGAGTAAAAAGCGCGATGCCGAAGAACACCTTTTTCTCATCGAGCTCCTTCGGAATTTTCGTGGAACACAGAAGGGAATATGTCTCGTCGGTTAACGAGAAAATCATATAAGGGTACTTTTTCCCCAAGCTCTTGAACTTGTCGATAAAGGAAAGGCCATAGAAAATGTGGCGGCAGTTAATGGACAGCGTCATCAATATGATCGTTAGAATACTCGCCTGCGTGCCCAGAAAAGGAATCAGGACGAATTGCATCGATCCCGCGTACACAAAAGTACTTATCATAAAGGCCCATACCGCATTGTAGCCGGCCTGCTGAAGCAAAAGTCCGAACGCAATACCCAGAAACAGAAAAGCAAAGAGAACAGGAAGTGTTCTCATAAAGATAAATGAAATGAGCTTCTTCATGCTTTGATCCCCCTTGCAGCAGTACGCGGCACCGCTATTTACTTCGTGATCTGCGAACGATATAATACAACAAAGAGCGTACTATATCGCGAGAGTGTACGATGTAACAATACAATCAGTGCGATATATTGTCAATAGGGGGGCTGAAAAATCATGAATACAATGAATCAGGCCGTTGCCGTGAACATTAAGAACCTTCGTGAAAAGAACAAGCTCAGCATGGAAGAGCTGTCAAGAATCAGCGGAGTCAGTAAAAGCATGCTCGCACAGATCGAGCGGGGGGACGGCAACCCAACCATATCAACGCTTTGGAAAATAGCCAATGGCATGCAGGTGCCTTTTGATGCCCTGACGCTTCGTCCCAAGCAGGATTTTGAGATCATAAAAACATCCGACATACAGCCGATACTTGCTGATAACGGGAGAGTCAGAAACTACTCGATTTTCCCGGATGATGAGAACCGCAAATTTGCCGTCTACTATGTGGAGATCGAAAAGGGCGCCTATCTTGATTCCGAACCGCATATGAAAGGGACCGCCGAATTTGTTACGATCCATTCGGGCCAGCTGACCATTCGCGCGGGCGATGATGAATATACCGTGGAAAAAGGCGAGAGTATCCGTTTCAAGGCCGATGTAAGTCACTCGTACCACAACTCCGGCGATGAGATCGTGTATGCCTATATGGTGCTTTATAATTCGTGATTTTAAGTCGCAAAATATAAGGCATAGGATTCTCTTATAGTCCATGCGGAGTTAGGCTCCGCAAAGGAAGCGTGCAATGAAAAAAATCCCCAACATACTCTGCATACTGCGAATCATACTTTCTTTCAGCTTTTTTTTGATCCGGCCACTGAGCGGCCTGTTTCTGGCCGTCTACCTGATCTGCGGATTCACGGATATGATCGATGGTTATATCGCAAGAAAAGCAAATGCAGTGAGCACATTCGGAGCAGCGCTCGACAGCGCAGCGGATGCCATATTTTTCGGTATTCTGATGCTTGTTCTGTTGCCGGTCATGAAAATTCCACCGTGGATCTGGATCTATATTGCAGTGGTAGCGTTTGTCCGGGCCGCATCCGTCCTGATTGCGTATATCAAGTACAGGAAAATTGCGATGCTTCACACATATGCCAACAAAGCTACCGGTCTGATCCTATTTCTGGTTCCTGTTTTTTACAGCTATGTCAACATGTCCATTCTCGGCGGAATCGCATGCACATTTGCACTCCTGTCGGCCGTGGAAGAAATGCTGATTCAGATACGGTCCAAAGAATTAAACCATGACTGCAAAGGAATTTGGGATAGAAATCGCAATCCTCAGTAATAAATTCCATGATATAATATTTTTATTTGCCAAAATTTTTATATCAGCACCGGGGGGCGCGCATGAATAAAAGTAAACTTAGGTATATGTTTGATAATCTTATGTCCCGTGGAACTCTGGCCATGATCGGGTGTCTGGCACTTGTTACTACCGTAATCATCGCAATTATGTCACTTATTGTTATGTCGACGAATTCTCTGGAGGGTGTGAGTTTTTCGTCGCTCATGTGGATGGGACTTATGAGAACACTTGACTCCGGCACCATCACCGGAGACAGCGGAAGCGCCATTTTTGTGGCGTGCATGTTCATCATCACACTCGCCGGCATATTCGTTTTCAGTATCCTGATCGGTATCCTGACGACCGGCCTTCAGAACATGATGGATTCCCTGCGAAAAGGCCGTTCCAAAGTCATTGAAAAGAATCACACGATCATTCTTGGATGGTCGGATCAGATTTTTACCATCATATCCGAATTAATTGAAGCGAACAGCAATCTCAAAAAGTCCTGCATCGTTGTCATGGGCAATAAAGACAAAATCGAAATGGACGACGAGATCCGCAGCCGCATTCCTGATTCAGGCCACACAAGAATCGTATGCAGAACCGGTAATCCAATTGATGTGAACGACATGAAAATTGTCAACATGAATGATTCGAGATCCGTGATTCTGATCGAAGATTCCGACGCCAATACGATAAAAGCAGTACTCGCCATTACCAATACGGAAGGCTGCAAGGACAAGGACTTCACCATCGTCACCGTACTCAATGACGAGAAGAATCTGGAAGTCGCGCAGATTGCCGCGCAGGGCCGTGTCGAATACATACTCTACAACAATATTATCTCCCGCATCATGGCACAGACCTGCCGCCAGCCCGGCATCTCGGCCGTCTACCTGGATCTTCTTGACTATGACGGCGACGAGATATACATCAGCAAAAATCCCTCGCTAACAGGAAAGACATTTGGCGATGCAGTGGCCTGTTTTGCAGATTCGACCCTGATCGGAATCAAGCGCAAAGAGACAACCCAACTGAAGCCTCCGATGGATTATGTAATAGAAGACGGTGATGAGATCATCGCGATATCAGCCGATGATGATACGCTGATTGCAAAGACCGATGCCTCCCATCCGATTCAGGAAGCTGCGATAGAGACCGCCGTTCTGCCCTCCACGGCCGAACCCGAATTCATACTGATTCTGGGCTGGAACGAGAATGCTGCGGCGATTATTGCCGAGCTCGACAGTTATGTCCCGGTTGGATCTTTTGTAGCCATAGTTTCCGACAAAGAAGACGCAGAAGCGCTTTGGGAAAAAACCGGTCGGACCCTTACCCAACTTACTGTTGAATTCCGTTTTGAAGACATTACGGACCGAAAAGTCCTAGACGCCCTCATGGCCAGGAACTTCCACCACGTCGTACTCCTCAGTGACAAATACACCGAAGATGTCCAGAAAGCAGATGCCAATACCCTGATTACGCTGCTGCATCTGCGCGACATATCCGAGAAGACGACACTCGTCTTCAACACCGTAAGTGAGATCCTTGACAACCGTAACCGTCAGCTCGCAGAAGTAGCCAAGGTCAATGATTTCATCATCAGTGAGAAAATAGTCAGCCTCATGCTCGCACAGATATCGGAAAACAAATACCTCGGACCGGTCTTCCAGGACCTCTTCGACGCCGACGGCTCAGAGATCTACATGAAGCCGGCCCGCAACTACATCAAAAAAGGACAGAAAGTGAACTACTACACAGTCGTCGAAGCCGCAAAGCGCAAAGACGAAGTGGTCATCGGCTACAAAATCATGTCACAGCAGAACGACAAGACCAAGGGCTACGGCATCTACACCAACCCTGCCAAATCATCAGAAGTCAGCTTTGAAGAGGACGACATGCTGATCGTCATCGCAGAGGAACAGTACTGAGCGCAAATCCATCCATCCCAAAGGAGTATCGTATGAAGCTTTTTATGAAACAGAAAGTGTTCTCCTGGTCGGACAAATTCAACATCAAAGACGAACACGGGAACGATAGATATTATGTAGAAGGAGAAATATTCTCCTGGGGTCATAAGCTGCATCTCTATAACATGGCAAACCAGGAGATCGCCTTCATCAAGCAGGAGCTTTTTACGTGGCTTCCCAAGTTCGAGGTGTATATGGGCGATACGCTTGTTGTCGAGGTCAGAAAAGAGTTCTCCTTCTTCACACAAAAATATACTCTGGCCGGCACCGACTGGATCGTTGACGGCAACTTCTGGGAGCATACATATGAGATAACAAACCCCGCCGGAAGCATCGCCCACATAACCAAAGCCATCTTCAGCTGGGGCGACAGTTATGAGATTGACATAGCGGACGGGGCAGCAGAAATCCTTGTCTTAGCTACAATCCTTGCGATCGACTGCGTCCTTGCGAGCGATGACGGAGCCAGGTAGTGTGGAGAATAATGAATATGCAAAATAGAAAAATCATAGCAATAATCATTATCTGCGCATGCACCATCCTGTCACTTACATCCTGTCTCGGGCTAAAACTCCCGGCGGCGGATACCTCCAGGGCGACACAGGTGACAACAGATTCGGCGACAACCGAACCGGCACCAACCGAACCGGCAGCAACCGTCGGCAGCGTTCTGCTGCAAATAACAGAAGACAAAGTCGGCTACAGCATAGCGGGAGAACCGCTTCCGCATCAGAACCAGACCAGGGAATTCACACTCGCCAAAGACGATAAAGTCTATGAAGGTCTTCCGGACAAAGCCAATGAATTTACCCGCGCAATCCTAACCCTTACCGATATCACGGACAAATCAGTAACCGTTATACTTCTCGACAACGGTCAGGAAGCGACAAAAGATATAAATTACAATACACCATACACCTATACGGCATTCACCAATCCGGATGAATATTCGTACGAATACACGATCACATTCGTGAAGTGAGGCGCGGCTCAGGGCGCGGCCCTGTCCGATTAATTTAGTAGAAAGAGCACGATGGTTATAAGCGAAACAACAACCGCCGTAAGGGACAGCAGAAAGTGAAACTGCATATCTTCCTGTGGGTTGAACTTAATCCACAAACCACAAATCAGCGTGCAAACCAATAACAGGATAGAAGCGCCACCCAGGATTTTTAGTAAAATTGACATTACTTTTCTTCTCCTTTTTCTATTTGATAGTCAAATTTTAGCCTTGCGATTTGATCAAGTACGATGCCCATACAAATCAGAGCCGCCATCAGCCAGAATCCCAATTTCTCAAGTAACCTGTTTCCGAAAATCAAAGCCATCGGAGATTGCACAAACAAGATGAGTGCAAATAGATGGAGCAGTCTATTTGCCCGATACTTTTGAAGGGATGCAACACTGATGCCCGGATATTTCATGCGAATAATCTGGTCACAGGCAAGACCGATTGTAAGTAAAGCAAACATAACAAAAATACCGAAACCTTTGTAATACCAGTCAACTATGATGAGTGCAGGTATAGCGAGTGCAAACGCGGCCAGTGAAAGTATCCTCAAATTCGTTTTCATAATCATTCATCTCCCAAAAATAAGTCTAACTGCGAGTTGAGAAAATCCTGTAACTGCAGTGGCTTCGTAACATCAATTCCAGAATATTTGCGAAAATCGTCTGCACGATAGAATATCAGCTGCATGGTGTAGACCAATTGAAACGCTATCACGCGGCACTCCGTGTCGCTTTTTTTGGACCCGAAGTGCGTTTTGATGAATGGCAGGATATCAAGCGGCAGGGAAATTTCTTCGTTCATCATCAAATAGGGAATGGATAGTTTGGTAATATCCCGATATTTTATCGTTGCATGACTCACATGCAGCAGCAATTCCCGCAGCTGTTCCTTGGCGGACATATTGGGCGTATCCATGTGAGCATGCTGATTGAATTCTTCGGCAACAATTTCATCAACTGCAATTTTTAAAAGTTCGTCCTTGGATTTGAAGCAATAGTTAATCATTGCAAGATTTGTTCCTGCAGCCGTTGAAATATGCCGTGCGGTTAAGGCTTCAAGTGGTGTACTGTCTGTCAGCAATCGTTTCGTAGTTTCTATCAGTTTTTTTCTTGTATCCAGATTTGCCATGAGCAAGTCCCTCCTATAACTAAACACGTATTAAACATGTTTAAACTATAAAACAAATGATTTATCCTGTCAAGAGGTTGGCAAAAAAATCTGCTCTCATTTTTTATTATGCGAAAATTCGGATAACAGGGCGATTTATTAGTCCTTTTCCACCGGCAAAATAAATATAAATACCGGATTGTTTTCGGTGTTCTATTTTGATACACTGAAGCTGGTGGTAATACCACCGAAGGAATTCGTACAGAGGAATTCATATGAGCAAGAAAAACAGCCTCACCGACATTTTTGTTAAGCAGGTCGAAGACAAAATCCTATCAGGAGAGTGGCCTGTCGGCAGCCGCCTGCCAACCGCCAGGGAACTGTCGGATCTTTTCCACATCAGCCGGAGTGTCATTAATGCCGGCATGGTTGAATTACAGGCGAGGGGATTCATCCGGATTGTGCCGAGAAAATGGACTGAGGTCATTGATTATCATAAAGAAGGCACACTGAAAGTGCTTGAATCAATTATGGAATATGACCGCAGCAAAATAGACGAAAAACTCTTCCTCAGTGTCCTTCAGGCCAGAATGCTCGTAGAAATACAGTGCGCCTATCTCGCCGCGATGAACCGTACACAGGAAGACATCGATAGAATTCAGAAGATTCTTGATAATGAGGCAGCATATAGTAAGGAACAGAGTGGGATTAAGGCCGAATCCGTAATGCCGGGTCAAAATGCATCCGAGCTTGCGCGCAATGATTTTTCCTTTCACCATTCGATAGCCGCAGCCTCATCCAATGCGGTGTATCCGCTGATACTCAAGTCATTCGAACCGATGTCGATCATGTTTACAAAGCAATTTTATCAGAATGAAAATATACTGCAGGTCGTGTCCGGATACCATGTTGGTATTTTTGAAGCGATCAAAAAACGGGACGGAAAAAAAGCGAAGGAATTAATGGAGGAACTTTTAATTCATGGCGAAAACATCATTAAGGATATGGTAAAAAATTCGCAGACAAATGAATGAAAACCGGGAATAAGAACAATGCGAAAGTCATGAGAGAAATGAAGAAAGTGTGATTTTTATGGAATCAGCCGCGTCAGTCACTTCGATCTCGCCAGCCGCTTCGTCCATCTCAACCGCTACACCCGCTCCATCCGCGTCATCCGCGTCATCCGCTACATCCGCTTCACCCGCGCCAGCCGCGCCAGCCATGAAGCAGCCAAAAAATCTCTCCCAAAGAGTGGAGGGATTACGGAATTACTACTTTGAAGGACTTGAACGAAAATGGAACAATGAGTATCTGAGTTTTACAACGGGCTCGGATTACGACGTGCAGTATGATGAGCTGACCTATTATATTGTCCCGGAGACATACACCTTCCAGCAGATCTTCCGTTCGTCCCACAACCAGAATGCACAGACCGTAGCATTGGCGCCGGATTTCTGGGATATGTCGATGCCGGAGCGCAAAGCGGAGTTTCTTCGTGACGTCATGGTCAACTATGTGCCGCAGGAGATCCTGAAAGACGACCTTTTGGCCGGCGGCCGGTTCAATGTTATGACTTCCAGATGCTGGACCCGCAAAGAGACAAAGCAGCGCGACAAAAGAATCTACGGACCGGACGGATCGCGTGCGATGATGAAATGGCTGCACGATCATGGATACGGCAACAGCGGCGCGACGAGCGGGCATCTTATTCCCGACTATGCCAAAATCCTGCAATACGGGTTCAAAGCCGTACACGAAGACATCGAAAAGAATTTCAGAAGGCTCGATGAAAATGAGAAAAAGGGACCCAAAGGCAATCAGCTGAAGGCGATGAGGATCGCCGTCGCGATGCCTCGTCAGCTTGCCGAAAAGTATAAAGAGCTTTGTCAAAAACTCGCAGACAAAGAACCGGACACAGCACGCAAAGCCGAACTGCAGCATATGGCGGCCAATCTTGATAAAGTGCCGTGGAACGGTGCCGGTAATTTTTATGAGGCGATCCAGTCCCTGTGGCTTACGCATATGCTCGTCATGTCGGATGAGAATTATCCCGGACCCGGCGTATCCTTCGGCAGGCTCGACCAGATTCTTTTGCCGTATTATGAGAAATCCGTTGAAGAAGGAATGACCCGCGAATACATGAAGGAAATCCTCGGCTGCTTCTGGTTCCACTGCAATACCGTCTATGATGCGCAGATCGGGGTCGGCGCCAACCAGGGAATTACCGCCGGGTTCGGCCAGCTGTTCAACCTGTCGGGCCTCGGCAAAGATAATGCGGATATGACCAATGAAGTAACTTATCTGCTCCTCGAGGTCATCGACGATATGAGTCCGATTCTTGAACCCAAGCCAAATGTGCGGCTGCACCTTAATTCACCGGCAAAACTAGTCGATAAAGTTGTCGACATGATCCTGGAAAGCCAGGGCGCGCCGTTCCTTTTGAATTTTGACGAGCGTTCGATCGCGGGCATGCTCCGCGAAGCGAAGATGGGGCATCTGGAACACCTGATTAATAATGATAATGTTTTTGACTATGCCTCCGTCGGCTGCCTGGAAAACACCATGGTCGGAAATGACCGTTCCGGAACAGTCGACAATAATCTGAATCTTTTAAAAGCAGTGGAACTCACGCTCGGCAATGGAAAAGACCTGCTGCCGCACACCAGTGAAATGACCGGCAAAACGGAGCTTCCCAAACAGGACGGGCCTATGACGGGAACACTCGAGGAACTCGACACCTGGGACAAATTCTATCATGCCTACCTTATGCAGACAAAATATATCATCCAAAAAATTACGGATGTCTATGAACTGAGCGAATCACTGCGGGCCGAGTATTCCCCGACGCCGTACTTGTCCCTTCTGGTCAACGGATGCGCCCAAAAAGGGTTGGATGTCACACAGGGCGGCGCAGAAATCAGCCTGACTACGATCGAAGGGGTAACCTTTGCGACAACGGTAGACTCTCTTCTTGCGATCAAATACCTTGTATATGACAAAAAGGAATGCACGCTCAATGATCTGGTCACTGCCCTTCGGGACAATTGGACGGGACATGAGATCCTCCAGGCCAAAGCCCTGAACCGGGCGCCGAAATACGGCCGTGACGACGATGAGGCCGATGAACTGGCAAAGAAAGTCATGGATCACTGGACAGAAGAGACATGGCGTCATACGACCCGATCAACGAACCGTCAGTTCAGGCCCGGTATGCTGAGCTGGAACTACTGGGTAGGCGACGGATATATTATGGCGGCCAGTGCCAACGGCCGGAAAAAGGGACAGTTCCTTTCAAACGCGATCTGCCCTTCCAACGGCGCGGACCTGAACGGCCCGACCTCCAATGCCAATTCCGTCGGAAAAGCTCTCGGCGGCAGACAGGAAAAAGACAGCGATTTCGAAGGATATATGAATTCCCTTCCCAACGGAGCGAGCCACACCATTTCCTTCAGCTCATCCCTCCTCCAAAGCGAGGGCCACCGGGAGAAATTCAAGGCATTCCTGCACGGCTACACGCAGAACGGCGGAACAGCGCTGCAGGTCAATATACTCAATGTCAAAATGCTCCGGGATGCGCAGAAACACCCGCAGGAATACAGGCACCTGCTCGTCCGCGTCACCGGCTACAATGCCTATTTTGCATCGATAGGCAAAGAACTGCAGGATGAAATCATCGCCCGTGAAGCCCATCAGAAATTTTAAGAGAGACACAGATGAAGCCCATCAGCAGTTCCTGAGAAAAACAAGTAAAAAACGGCAGACGTTTCGGGAGATACAGATGACAGACAAAAAAGGACTCGTTCTGAACATACAGAGAATGTCCACGGAAGATGGGCCGGGTATCCGGACAACCGTCTTCTTCAAAGGCTGTCCGCTGACATGCCCCTGGTGCCATAACCCGGAGAGCATGAAAACCGGCAAAGAAATCGAGTGGATACAGGTGAAATGCATCGGCTGCCGGACCTGTGTCAATATCTGCAGGCAAAACGCCCTTCAGATGACGGACGACGGCATACAGATCAACCGGGAAAAATGCACGCTCGACCTCCTATGCATGGATGCCTGCCCCGGCGTGGCGCTTGAAGTCAAAGGCATCGAATGGGGTGTCGAAGACCTGTTTCGAGAACTGATAAAAGACAAAGCCTACTTCAGCAAAAACAGCGGCGGCATAACCCTGTCGGGCGGAGAGGTGCTTCTGCAGGCCGAATTTGCCGCAGCGATTCTTCATCGGCTCAAACAGGAAGGCATCCATACCGCAATCGATACCTGCGGATGCGTCACACCCAAAGTAATCGACCTGATATTTGACGATACGGATCTGTTCCTTTACGACATCAAGATCTTCGATGATGCGAAACACAGGGAAATCATCGGCCAGTCGAACCGGCTCATACTGGAAAATCTACAACACATCGCAGCAAAAATCAGGGAGAACAAGGATAATGAGAACCCCGCTAAAGCGATTTGGATCCGAACCCCGATTATTCCCGGAAGCACCGATTCAGCAGATAACATACAGGGCATTGCGCGATTCATCAAAGAAAACATGGAAGACGAAATAACCCGCTGGGAACTCTGCGCATTCAACAACCTCTGCAGTGAAAAGTACCGGCGTCTTGATCGTGAATGGAAATACAGGGACGCCCGACTCATCGAAAAAGAGCACATGGAAATGCTGAGAAATACCGCAGTCAGTGAAGGAATAGATCCGCAAAAAATAATCTGGACAGGCGCCGCGAGACTGTAAAGAAAAGAGAAAAGAGGCAAAAGATGTTGAACCGTATGAATGAACAGACTATGAAAGAATTCGAGACATCGCTTAAAATCGGTCTGGCAGCAACGATCGGAGAAGACGGCAACAGCCACATCACCGTTCTTTCCACCCTGCAGGCCAACACGCCGGAGGAGATGATTGCCGGACAGTTCACCGAAGGCCTTAGCAAGAAGAACGTAAAGACACACAACAAGGTAGGTTTTCTCATCATGAGCCTTCAGAAACAGTTCTATATGGGCAAAATGACCTGGACCCATGAGGCAAATGAAGGCGCGGAATTCGAGATGTACAACCGGCAGCCGATGTACCGGTACAACACGTACTTCGGCATACATACCGTGCACTTTTTTGACCTGCTGGAAATATCGGAAAAGAAAGACCTCGAGATGGGCAGGATCATCGGCAATGCTGTCAAGACAATGGCAGGCAAAAACCTGTTCAAAAAAAAGCGCGAAAACCCGATCATGAAGCCCTGGGCCGAAAAGCTTCTCGGCAAGCTCGATACACTCAAATTCCTCTCCTATATAGACGAAGACGGTTATCCGGTCATCGTTCCGATCATACAGGCACAGGCCGCAGACTCCGGCACAATCGTCTTCTCCAACCACCCGTACAACGAATATTTGACCAGGCTCAGACCTGGAACACACGTCTCCATACTCGGCATGAACCTCGATCTGGAAAATGTGCTGGTAAAAGGCACCTTCCACGGCTTCCGGCACACAGTCGCCGGAAAGCTTGGCAGCGTCGAGATCAACCAGGTATATAATTCCATGCCGCCAAAACCCAGATATGTCTACCCCTACAAAAAGGCGGAGGCTGTCGAAGGACTGGCGTGAAGGGGAGTAAGTAAAGGGTAGTTTTTAACTACTTTATTCCCAAAGATTCCCGATACTGCC
>Ga0209100_1000284_pt1 | contig 50221 bp, 47 predicted proteins | sample lystaG_FD_185480 | JGI IMG/M metagenome (GOLD analysis project Ga0209100, IMG submission 185480) | Glacier valley bacterial and archeal communities from Borup Fiord, Nunavut, Canada, to study Microbial Dark Matter (Phase II) -... | ecosystem: Environmental > Aquatic > Freshwater > Ice > Glacier ... | reverse complement strand
TCACCGAGCCCGATGAGATGAGCGAGTTCGCTCCTCGGATCATCACGGTGCGCGTCCCGATTGACAAGATCGGTGAGGTCATTGGCCCGAAGGGCAAGATGATCAACCAGATCCAGGACGAGACCGGCGCCGACATCTCGATCGAGGACGACGGAACCGTGTTCATCGGTGCCGTCGACGGTCCTTCGGCGGAGGCGGCCCGTGCGGCCATCAACGCCATCGCCAACCCGCACATGCCCGAGGTGGGCGAGCGCTTCGTCGGTACCGTCGTCAAGACGGTTGCCTTCGGTGCATTCGTGTCGCTCAGCCCAGGCAAGGACGGACTGCTGCACATCTCGCAGATCCGCAAGCTGGTCGGCGGCGCTCGCGTGGAGAACGTCGAAGACGTCCTCTCCGTTGGCCAGAAGGTTCAGGTTGAGGTCACCGAGATCGACCCGCGCGGCAAGCTATCGCTTGGCGTGGTCGACGCTCCCGGTGCATCGGCCGATGCTGCAGAGGGCGACGACAACTAAGCGTTCACCAACGCTGAGTCGCTAGAACTCTTAGTCAGCAAGGGCGGTTCCTGGGAAACCAGGGGCCGCCCTCGTGGCGTTTTGCCGTGCGGTTTGCTTGCGCGGAGGTTGAACCCTCTCCTCGGAGATATTTATGATGTCAATGACAACATAATGAGAGGAGAGGTGCAATGGAGCACCCCAATGCCACTGCCCACGCCGCGCGACTTGCCGCGCTTGAAGGAGTGGATGATGATCTGCGGCGCCTCGCTGCGGGCGAGTGGATGTGCATTCGCGCGTCGGAGTCGCTGCTGCGCCAGTACGGGGAGACGCACTTCACGTGCGCCACGATCAATCGCATCTTCTACGACGCCCCCGACGAGGCAAAGCGGCTTCTTCGGGAACTTGCACCCGGCGTGGCGAGTGACGTGGCTTTTCTGCCACCGATCATGATCGACTACGGCCCGTGCCTTGTGGTGGGGGAGCGCACCTTCATCAACTGCGACTTCCTGATCATCGGCGGGGGTCCCGTCGTGATTGGCACCGATTGCCTTATCGGCCCCCGGTACGGAATCTATACGCCCAACCACGCAGAGGACCCTGTCGAGCGACTCGACGGCAGGGAGCGCACTGCTCCGGTCGTGATTGGTGACAACGTGTGGCTCGGTGGTTCGGTGAGCATCATGCAGGGCGTGACAATCGGCAGGGACAGCATCATCGGGGCCGGCTCGGTCGTGACCAAGGACATCCCACCAGGCGTGATCGCGGTCGGCAACACCTGCAAGCCGCTGAGGCCGATCGAGGGCCCCAACGTGAAGCCTCCCGCTCCCACCTCCAGAAGTGCGGTGGTTTAGTGCACGTACCCGCCCATTTGTGTGCCAGTGCGGTGGTTTAGCGCACGTTCCGCGCTCTTCACGCATCGGGGCGGCGTCGTCTCCGGCGTAGGCGACATCGAAGCTTTAGGGCCGGGGACTTCACAACGGTAGTGTGATGTCGGCTCGACTGGAAAACTCGTTCCTGGGGAGGGGCATCATTGGCTAGCGTCCCGGAAGCGCGCCGATTTCGCCTTGACATCCAGGCTCTACGGGCAGTCGCGATCATTGGTGTGTTCGTCAACCATCTGCGGCCAGGATGGTTGCCCGGCGGGTTCCTCGGTGTCGACGTTTTCTTTGTGATCTCGGGATTCTTGATCTCGAGCCACCTCATGAGGGACGCGGAACGCGGTCGCCTGAATCTGGTGCAGTTTTGGCTCAAGCGCGTTCGGCGCCTTGCACCTGCGGCCTTGACCGCGCTCGCGGCGACTGCGGTTGCGACGTTCTTGCTGGTCGACGGTGAGCGTCACGAGCAGTTCATGAGCGAGATTCTCTCGTCGCTCTTGCTCACCGAGAATTGGCACCTCGCGCTCAACTCGCAGGACTACTTTGGACAAATCGCGGCCTCTCCGGTCAGGCATTTCTGGTCTCTCGGCGTGGAAGAGCAGTTCTACATCGTGTTCCCGATGCTGGTCGGGGTGGTCTGGCTACTGTGCCGGTGGCTCAAGATGCGCCTCTATGCGCGGCGTGGACTCCTCATCGCGGTCGCGGTGATCTCGGTCCTGAGCTTCTTGTACATGATCAGGTTCACCCAAACGGCGCCCGAGTGGACGTTCTACGCCACACACGCGCGGCTCTGGGAGTTCGGGTGCGGAATTGTGGTGGCGGGGCTCGTCGGTGGCAGGGACTCCTCCGCGTGGGCGGTTCGCGACGGCCATCCCGTGCGTCGCGTGACCGCCGTGGTGAGCGTCGCCCTGCTGGTGGTGAGTTTCGTGTGGTTTGCTCCAGGAGCCGTCCGGCCGGGGTTTGCCACGATCCTGCCCGCACTCGCCGCCGCTGCGCTCATCTGGGCAGGAGAGCCCGCGAACCTGTGGGCCTTCGGAGCATTGGTGCGAGCGCGATGGGTGCAGTTCGTTGGCGACGCCTCGTACTCGATCTACTTGTGGCACTGGCCGCTGATTGTTCTGTTGCCGTACGCGTGGGGGTCCATGCGTGGTCTGCGCGGCGTCCTGGTTGTTGTCGCTCTCACCCCCATCATCGCCGGGGCGTCACGACGACTGATCGAGGTGCCGTTCATGCGGTCACGCTCTCCTTGGGTCGCCCGGCCGACGCTTGCCCTCGCCTCGTTCGGAACGGCGGCCGTGGTGATGGGGTTGGGAGTGTTCTACGCGGGCACATATCTGCGCCAGCCGAGCGCGGACTCCTTCACTGCAGCTGCGGTCCACATCGAGCAATCTGACAAGTGCGTGGGAGGCTACGCGCGCGCTCATGCCTCGGAATGCGAGATCGACCTGGACGCTCCCGCAGTGACTGCGTTCGAGGGGTCGCAGAATTTCACCAACTACTTCATCAAGTCACGGTATATGGACTGCGGCATGGCCACGGAGGCCACCCAGCGCACGCCCGGCGACTGCACGTATGTGGGCGGGAATGGCACGGGAAGGCGAGTAGCGATTCTCGGAGATTCTCACTCGTACTTCTTCACTCCAGAGATCTTCGGTCTTGCCAGTGACCAAAATTGGCGAGTGTTCTCACTCGCGCACTCGAGTTGCCCGTGGTCCGACACTGGGATCGACTTTGAGCCCCTCGAAGAGGGGGTCACTTTTCCCGAGGAGCGGATCAAGAGCTGTGACGAGTGGATTGTGAGGACCAAAAAGTTCCTTGCCGATTCCAATATCGACGTGGCGTTCGTGACGCAGATGAACGCGCGCGAGTGGGGTGACACTTCCCTCGCGGGAATCACATCAGCACTGTCTTGGCTGGCCGATACGGTGCCGGAGGTTGTGGTGGTACGCGACGTGCCGCTGCTCGATGAGACGTCGGGCACGTGCGCCACCGCGAGCCTTGCCGGTCATGGCTCCATGGCGGACTGTGGTCTGCCTCGTGAGGAGGCACTCTTCCCTGACCTGCTTGTAGCTGCTGCCGAGTCTCTCGGCAATCCGTCCGTACACATCCTCGATCTTTCGGACGCTTTCTGCGACGAGACCTTCTGTTTTGCTGGCGGCTACGGCGAGCAGACCTACTTCGACTCTCAGCACGTCTCGGCGAGTTGGTCCGTGTCGCTGGGTCCCTTGGTCGAGGAAAGGCTGCCTGCCGATCTCACGGGTGGCGGTTAGGCGCCCAGCGACTGCTCTCGTCGCGTTGGCGTCATGAATTCGACGCCACGAACGGCGCCGGAGCTCTGTGGCGCCGCTGCGCCTCTGAGCCGGATAGCGGCCGTGCTGGTGCCCATACGGAGGGGAGAGTGAGACCAGATAGGCTCACCTTCATGCCCCGTGACCTTCCCCTGGTGCCGTCGACGTCCCCAGAAGCCCACCTCATCGTCGAGCAGGACCACGGCGCGGTCATCCGTCGCACGATTCTCCCGGGTGGTGTGCGGGTGTTCTCGCAACACATCCCCGGCATGCGCTCGGCGACCATTGGCGCGTGGATCGGTGTCGGCTCCCGAGACGAGAGCCCCGAGCATGCTGGTTCCACACACTTCCTTGAGCACCTGTTGTTCAAGGGCACAGCGACGCGTTCGGCACTCGACATCGCCGAGTCGTTCGACCGAGTCGGCGGCGAGTCCAATGCCGCGACGGCCAAGGAGTACACCTGTTACTACGCTCGCGTCATCGACGTCGACCTCCACATGGCGACATCGGTCATCCTCGACATGGTCACGTCGGCAGAGCTACGCGAAGAGGACTTTGACCTCGAACGCGGCGTGATCCTCGAGGAACTCGCGATGGCCGACGACGATCCGGCCGATGTCGCGCACGAGCGGTTCTCGGAGGCCGTGCACGGCGGACACCCAGTAGGGCGCCCCATCGGCGGCACACCCGCGATCATCAAGGCCGTCACGCGCGAGGCCGTCTGGGAGCACTACAAGCAGCACTACGTGCCCGAGGGTCTGGTCGTCACCGTTGCAGGCGGCGTCGACCACGACGAGTTGTGCGCATGGGTGCTCGAATCCCTCGACGCGGGCGGATGGGCGCTCGATCCCGACGCCGTGCCGCTGCCGCGTCGCGACCCGTTTGCGTCGGTCGCCGCGGTCCTCACTCCGCGCGTCGACATTGCCCGCGATATCGAACAGAGTCACATCCTGATTGGCTGCGAGGGGCTCCGTGCCGCAGACCCGCGCCGCAACGACCTGGCCGTCCTATCGACCATCCTGGGTGCAGGCATGTCGTCACGGCTCTTCCAGGAGGTGCGCGAGAAGCGTGGGCTCGCGTACGCGGTCTACTCCTTCGCTCAGCCGCTCGCGGAGGTGGGCCAGTTTGGGATGTACGCGGCCTGTGGCACCTCAAGGGCCGACGAGGTGGCAAGCCTGCTTATCTCCGAACTCGAGCGCATGGCACACGACGTGACGCCGGGTGAACTCGAGCGGGCCAAGGGGCAGATAGCAGGCGGCACGGTGTTGCGGCTCGAGGACTCGTACTCGCGGATGTCGCGGCTCGGCAAGGCCGAACTGGCCTTCGGAGAGCTGTGGAGCATCGGCGATGCGCTCGACCAGGTGCATGCCGTCACGGCCGAGGGCGTCGCGGCTCTGGCCGGCGAACTCGCGTCGCGCCCCCGCGTCGAGGTGAGGGTGGGCCCTGCCATGTAGGCACGGCCGTGAGCCCGGGTAGGCTCGCCTCATGATAAACGTGGCGGTGCTTGGGGCTTCTGGACGTATGGGCGGCAACGTGGTGAGGGCGGTCGATGCGGCCGAGGACCTCGCCATGGTGGCCGCCCTCGACATGGGTGATGAGATCGCCGCGGCGGCGCGTGCGGGGGCACAGGTGGCCGTCGACTTCACGGTGCCCACCGCGTCCGAGCAGAATGTGCACGCGCTGATCGAGGCGGGTATTCACGCGGTTGTGGGCACGAGCGGCTGGACCCAGGATGCGTTGCTGCGTGTCGAGGAGCACCTCAAGGAGCGCCCCGAGCTTGGCGTGCTTGTGGCCCCCAACTTCGCGCTGGGAGCGGTTCTCGCGATGCGTCTGAGCGCGGCGGCATCCAAATACTTCGAATCGGTCGAGATCATCGAGCTGCACCACCCCGACAAGGTGGACGCTCCCTCGGGAACCGCAGTGCACACCGCGGCGGGCATCGCGGCGGCGCGTGCGGCCGCAGGCGTCGGTCCCTCACCCGATGCAACCACTCATGACCCCGACCACGCGCGCGGGGCCTTGGTCCACGGAGTCAGGGTGCACGCAGTGCGGCTGCGCGGGCTGGTGGCGCATGAAGAGATCCTCATGGGCAATCCCGGGGAGCAGTTCACGATCCGCCACGACAGCTTTGATCGCGCGAGCTTCATGCCTGGCGTGTTGCTGGGAGTGCGCCAGATCGACAGACACCCCGGCCTGACGCTCGGCCTCGAACACTTCATGGACCTCTAGTGGGCCTGATGCGCAACCGCGGGTTCCTGGCCGCGGCCGCCATGAGCTCGATTGTGGCGCTGTACTTTGCCCTTGTCGCGGCACGCGCCTTTGCGTTCATCGCGACTGAGGACCCATTGGCCAAGGGCCTGGGGATCGCACTTCTCGTACTGCCTCTGATCGGCGCATGGTGGCTCTTCCATGAATGGAGCCTCGGCACAGCGGTGCAACGCATGGCTGACGCCCTCGAGCGTGAGGGGCGGCTGCCTATTCACGATGGCGACCAGGACGCGCGCGGCAGGCTGACGGGCGAGGCTCAGGAGGCGGTCTTTGAGGTTGCCAGGCGCGGTGTGGAATTGCGACCCGACGACTGGGCATCGTGGTTTCACGTCGCGTACGCCTATGAGGCCGCGCACGATCGGTCGATGGCGCGCAAGTCACTCAGGCATGCCGCATCGCTGTTTCGCGAAGCGCGGGGAGTCGAACGCCGCTCAAGGCACTGAGTGTCTTAACGCAGTGAGTCTCTCAAGGCGCTGAGCATCTCAAGGCGCTGAGCATCTCAAGGCGCTGAGCATCTCAAGGCGCCGAGTCTGACGCGGGGTTAGGCAGTCCCGCGGTGATGCGTGCTAAGCCTCGAGTGAGGCGTGCCAGAGCCTCTCCTCGATCGCGATGCCAAGACCGTCGAGCTCGCGCACCATTCCCGACTCGCCAAAGCCCGCCGACTTCAGGAATCCGGCGCGAACCTTGTCGTTGGACAGTGTCCACAGCTTCATCTCGGTGCCACCGTGGGACTTGAGGTGGTCGACCGCGGCGGCGAGAAGGCGCGAGCCGTGGCCCCTGCGTCGGCGCTCGGGGTCGACCTCGAAGGCGATGATCTGATTGGGAGGCGCGACTGCGGTGAAGCCCACGACCGTTCCGTCGCACGTCGCAACGAAAACGACGTGATCGGGTGTGGGGGGCTTGGTGATCGACGTCTCCCAGCCATTGACAATGGTCTCGCGGTCGAATGCCTCGTGGCGGTTGCGTCCCAGCCGCTCGCCGACGGCACCCACCCACGAGTCAATCTGGATGCGTCCAATCGCTTCTTCATCGCCGAGGCGGGCGCGGCGGACCGCAACGTCAGGTGTGGGGGAGTCGCTCATAGTGTCGAGCGTAGGGCCTTTGAGGGGTCAATGGCACGGCCAAACGTCCGGAGGGTTATCCCCAGCCCAATGCACGGATGCCTGCGGCCACACCCGCGGCAGCCACGACCACCACGATGAAGGGCGCCTTGCGCCACAACAACACGGCGGCGACGGCGAGTGCGGGCATGCGCGCATCGACCCGTAGCGCGGCTCCGTCGCCCAAGGTTTGAACTGCGGCGAGCGCCGCGAGCAGCGCGATTGTGGTGAAGGCCGCCACGCGGAGCGCGCGCGGATGATCGAGCACCCGCTGCGGCACAAGGTGCCCCGCGAGCTTGGTGGCCCACGAGATCAGCCCGGCGGCGATCACGGCCACCCATAGCCACACGTAGGCGCTCATGCGGGCATCTCGCCCTGTGGTGAGGGATTGTCACGGGCCGACGGCTCGCGCCAGCCGGCGGCGACGGCCACGAGCGCGGCGCTCAGGATGGGGATCCCAGCGGGCATGACGGGCGTGAGGGCGAGGGCGAGGACAGCCGCGCTCAGCGCGACGAGTCGCGCCCCGCGTGAGGCGAGTCGAGGCCAAACGAGCCCCAGGAAGGCCGCGCCTGCGGCCGCATCGAGTCCCCACGTGGACGGATCGCCGATGCTTGAACCGATGAACGTCCCCGCCAGCACGGCGACATTCCACGCGATAAACACGCCCACGCCTGTCCACCAGAAGCCCTCGCGCCTCGCGTCCGGGTCGGACGCGGGTTGAGCGAGGGCCACTGCGGTGGACTCGTCGATCGTCACTTGGGCCGCCCATGCGCGCTTTACACCGCGCATCGGCCGCAGGATGGGGGCGAGCGTGAGCCCGTAGATGCCGTTGCGTACCCCGAGGAACGCCGACGTCACCACCCCGGCGAGCGGTGCGCCGCCGGCGCCGATCACGCCGACGAATGCGAACTGGGATCCGCCGGAAAACACGATGAGAGACAACGCCATCGTTTGCCACAGGTCGAGACCCGCCGCGATGGCGAGGGCGCCGAGGCTGAGGCCGTAGGCCCCCGTCGCAAGCGACACCGATACGGCCTGCTGCCGAACGGGGGTGAGCCGCACGATGCCTAGGCCGGCCACTCGAGTTCCAAGCCCTCGGCACCGAAAAGGAGGGGGCGCGGTGTGGTGGCAAGCAGGCCGGTCTCGAGGTTCGCCTCCGTTGCCACCCAGACGTCGGCCGCTTCGAGTTCCTCGACGCCGGGCATGAGCGTCTGATGCCTGCCCTCGTACGTGTAGGAAAGGCGCTCGGGGACCGCACGGCTGTGGAGGTTGGTCGGGACATGGTGGATCTCGACGCGCTCGGCGCCCGCAAAGTCGATCGCGACCTGAGTGAGGGCGGCGGCGCCTTCGGTCACGAAGCCGTTGCGTTGCTGATCGGCGGCGATCCAATAGCCGATCTCAAGGATTCCCTCTCCAAGGCGCGTATGAAGTCCACTCCCGCCTACGTAGGCGCCGGTATCACGACGAAAGACCCCCATGGTGAAGTCCGCACCCTCGTCAAACTCGCGCATGAAGGTCCCCAGCAGCTCGGATCGGTCTTCGACGCTGAGGGGTTCTGCGCGCGCCCACGGCATCCACGGGGCCAAGTAGTGCCTACTCGCGAGGATGACGCGTGACATCTCCTCGGCATCGGACGCCTCGTAGCGGCGCAACACGAGCCTTTCGGTCTCGATGCGTCGCGGGATGAGCCAGCGAGTTTCCTGCATGCGCCGATTGTGGCACGCGCAACGTGGGCCGTTGCGGAGGTTACTGGCCCTCGGTGATCAGCGGGCCCCGCGCATAGGCCACGAAGCGATACCGAAGCCCGCCCTCGCTCGTTTTCCATGGCGTCGCCGTTTCGACCGTCCATGAGTGATCCGGCACGGTGGGCGCGTAGGCGTCGCCGCGCACGGTGAGGTCGATCTCGGTGATCTCGAGGGCGTCAGCGGCCTCTACTGCTGCGGCAAATAGGCGTGCGCCGCCGATGATCCACCGTGTCGCATCCTCGGCGAGGTCATCGGACGCGACCAGGACATCGGCCAGCTCGAGCGCGGACTCCAGAGACGCGGCGATGTAGGCGCCATCCAGAGTCGCGAGGGATGTCACCACGATATTTATGCGGCCAGGCAACGGCCGGAAGCGCTCGGGGATGGATTCCCAGGTGTGCCTGCCCATGATGACGGCGTGGCCACGCGTGAGCTCGCGAAAGTGGGCGAGGTCTTCGGGGAGGTGCCACGGCATGTCGCCCTCGAAGCCGATGACGGCCCGTCCCGCGTCGTCGCGCGCCTGCGCCCAAATCGCCTTAACCGCCATCGCGTCAGACCGCAATCGGGGCTTTGATGCCCGGGTGGTGGACGTAGTTGTCGAACACCACGTCGTCGATGTCGTAGTCCAGCAGCGAATCCTTCTTGGCGAGGCGGAGCGTGGGGTAGGGGTACGGCTCCCTGCTCAGCTGGAGTTCAACCTGGTCCATGTGGTTGGAGTAGATGTGGCAGTCGCCGCCCGTCCACACAAAGTCGCCCACCTCGAGGCCGGTCTGCGCCGCAATCATGTGGGTGAGTAGGGCGTACGACGCGATGTTGAAAGGCACGCCCAGGAACAGGTCCGCGCTGCGCTGGTAGAGCTGGCAGCTGAGTTTGCCGTCGGCCACGTAGAACTGGAAGAGCGCGTGGCACGGGGGGAGCGCCATTTCGTCGATCAGCGCGGGGTTCCAGGCGCTGACGATGTGGCGACGCGAGTCGGGGTTGTTCTTGATGGACTCGATCACGCCGGCGATCTGGTCGATGTGGCGGCCTTCCGGCGCGGGCCACGAGCGCCACTGGTAGCCGTAGACGGGGCCGAGTTCGCCGTCGGCGTCCGCCCACTCGTCCCAAATGGTGATGCCGCGTTCCTGGAGCCAACGCACGTTCGTGTCGCCGCGCAGGAACCACAGCAGCTCGCCAACGATCGAGCGGGCGTGGACGCGCTTGGTGGTGAGCAGGGGGAAGCCCTGGCTGAGGTCATAACGAATCTGGCGGCCGAACGTCGACAGGGTTCCGGTGCCTGTGCGATCGCTCTTGGTGGTGCCGGTCGCGAGCACGTCGCGCAGCAGGTCCTCGTAAGGGGTGGGTATCGCGGTCACGCGCTCAGGTTACGCCGGGAGGGGGAGTCGGGGCATGTGCACGTCCAGCGTGGCGGCCGATGCGAGGCGCACACCGCCACGTGGGTACCGTGAGGTCAGCGCAACCCTCGTCCCCGAAGGAGTCCCATGGAACCCATCGACCTGAACGCCCTTGCCGCGGAACACCTGGCCGCCGCGCGGCTTGCGTCCAACGGCCGCAGCTCCGCCAAGTTGATCGGCGATCACACCAGATTGCTGCGCAAAAACCTCATCGCGCTCGCGGAGGGCGCCGCCCTGCAGGACCACGAGAGCCCAGGCGAGGCGACCCTCATGGTGCTACAGGGAAGGATCGAGTTCCGCGCGGGAGGGGAGTCGGTCACGCTGGACGCGGGCCAGATGCTCGTGATTCCTCCCGAGCGGCACGGCCTCACCGCCCTTTCCGACGCTGTGGTGGTCCTCTCCGTCGCCAAGAGCTGACGGGCGGGACACGCGGCAGGCGCCGAGCTCGGCGCACCAGCGACCTACGGCTTACACAGCGCGACACGCCGACGCGGTAGGTTTGACCCATGAATCCCCGTCCTTTCGGCACAGTGCTGACCGCGATGGTGACGCCCATGCACGAAGGCGGAGCCGTTGACCTAGCCGCTTCTCAGCGCTTGGCGAAGTATTTGGTGTCTCGGGGCTCAGACGGCCTTGTGCTTTCCGGCACCACTGGCGAGGCGCCCACGACGCACTCGCCCGAGAAGGTCGACCTTTTGCGAGCCGTGCGCGAGGCGGTCGGCCCCGATGTCACGATCCTCACTGGCGCGGGGTCCAACGACACCGCTCACGCCGTGCGCATGGCGGAGCAGGGTGCGGAAAATGGCGCGGACGGCATCCTTGCGCTCACGCCCTATTACTCGAAGCCCACCCAGCCGGGAATCGTCGCGCACTTCCGGGCGATCGTGGGTGCGACCTCGCTTCCGGTGTTGGTCTACGACATTCCGGGCCGCACCGGCGTCGCTATCGGCGACTGGGCGTATGACGAGCTCGCCGCGATGAGTCGTATCGTTGCCGTCAAGGACGCCACTGGCGACGTCGCGACCGCCAAGGCGCGCATGGAGCGCACCGGGCTGGCTTGGTATTCGGGGGATGACCCCCTGACGCTCGACTTCCTGCGTGCAGGTGCGGTCGGCGTCGTTTCAGTATCGTCACACATCGCCTCACGCGAGATCGCGGCCATGATTGCGGCCTTCGAGGCAGATGACACCGCCGAGGCGGAACGGATCCACGAGGCCCTGCTGCCCGTGCACGCCGCAGTATTCAATGGTCCTGGCGCCACTAATGCCAAATCCGCAATGCACTGGGCCGGAGTGATTCCGAGCCGTGCAATGCGTCTACCGCTCCTCCCAGCAAGCGACGCCGAATATGGCGCCCTGACGGCGGCCCTGGAGGCCGCAGGAATGACTCGATGAACTTTCACCCTGAACTTCCCAGCCCGCCCCCTCTAGCCGACGGAACCCTGCGCATGATCGCGCTCGGTGGCCTCGGCGAGGTTGGCAGGAACATGCACGTGATCGAGTACAACGGTCGCCTGCTGATCATCGACTGCGGTGTGCTCTTCCCCGAAGAGAACCAGCCCGGCGTGGACCTCGTGCTTCCCGACCTCAGTTACCTCGAGGACAGGCTCGACGACATCGAGGCCATCGTTCTCACGCACGGACACGAGGACCACATCGGCGCCGTCCCGTATTTGCTGCGCATGCGCCAGGACATCCCGATCCTCGGTTCGCAGCTCACGCTCGCATTCCTCGAGGCGAAGCTCCTTGAGCACCGCATCAAGCCCATCACGCTTGCCGTCAAAGAGGGCCAGCGCGAGAAGATCAAGGCGTTCGACCTCGAGTTCGTCGCGGTCAACCACTCGATCCCAGATGCGCTCGCTGTGTTCGTGCGCACGCCCGGCGGCACCATTCTCAACACCGGTGACTTCAAGATGGACCAGCTGCCGCTCGACGGCCGCATCACTGACCTGCGCTCGTTCGCACGCTTTGGCGAAGAGGGCGTCGACCTGTTCCAGGTGGACTCCACCAACGCCGAGGTCCCAGGCTTCACCACCTCCGAGGTGGAGATCGCGCCGACGCTCGACCGCCTTTTCGCGAACGCGACCGGTCGCATCGTGGTCGCGTCCTTCGCGAGCCACGTGCACCGCGTCCAGCAGGTCATCGATGCCGCGCACAACCACAAGCGCCGCGTCGCCTTCGTGGGTCGCTCGATGGTGCGCAACATGGGCATCGCCGCCGACCTGGGCTACCTCACGGTGCCCGACGGCCTCCTCGTCGACCCCAAGAAGGCCGACAAGATGCCGCCCGAGCAGGTCGTCTTCATGTCGACGGGTTCTCAGGGAGAGCCGATGGCGGCGCTCAGCCGCATGGCCAACGGTGACCACAAGGTCGAGGTGGGCAAGGGCGACCTGATCATCCTCGCCTCGAGCCTCATCCCCGGCAACGAGAACGCCGTCTTCCGCGTGATCAACGGCCTGCTGCGCAGGGGCGCCACCGTGGTCCACCAGTCCAACGCGCGCGTCCACGTCTCCGGACACGCGAGCGCCGGCGAGCTGCTGTACTGCTACAACATCATTCGCCCCAAGAACGTCATGCCGATCCACGGCGAGGTGCGTCACCTGCTCGCGAACGGTGCTTTGGCCATCAAGACCGGTGTGCCGGTCGAGCGCGTGATGTTTGCCGAAAACGGCGTGGTGATCGACATGAAGGATGGCGTGGCCAAGATTGTTGGCGCCGTCGAGTTCCACAACATGTACGTCGACGGTTCGTCCGTGGGCGAGGTGACAGAGGCCGAGCTCAAGGACCGCCGCATCCTGGCCGACGAGGGCTTCGTCTCCGTGTTCGTCGTGATGGACTCCTCGAACGGCCGCGTGCTGTCCGGGCCCGAGATCCATGCGAAGGGCATCGCCGAGGACGATTCGGTGTTCGACGCCATCATGCCGGAGCTCAAGAAGGCCCTCGAAGAGGCCTCCAAGGGCGGCTCGGTCGACAACCACCAGCTCCAGCAGGTGATGCGTCGCGTGGTCGGGCGCTTCGTCGGCACCAAGCTGCGCCGTCGTCCCATGATCATCCCCACGGTGATCGACGCCTAACTCGCCCTTCCCGCAGATGGCGTGATCTGTACCGGTTTTTGGTACAAATCTCTCGCCAATGGCGTAATTCATACCGGCCGATGCCGGGGTCGGTTCGGGGGCCTCGGCATGGCTGGCGTGGGTGGATAGTCTGTCCGTATGGACAACATGCGCTTTGGATCGATAGGCGATAGCGGCTTGAGGGTGTCTGTGGCCGGTCTGGGCTGCAATGCCTTTGGCGCCCGGATTGACGCGGACCAGACCCAAGCGGTGGTCGACGCGGCCATTGACAACGGCATCACGTTCTTCGACACGGCCGATGCTTATGGCGACGGGTCCAGCGAAGAAATGCTGGGTCGGGCGCTGGGGAAGCGTCGCGGTGACGTGGTGGTGGCCACCAAGTTCGGAATGGGCGACCACGACTCCGAGCATTGGGGAGCCCACGGCGGCCGTAGGTATGTGCGGCGCGCGGTTGAGGCGAGCCTGCGGCGGCTGGGCACCGACTACATCGACTTGTATCAGCTGCACAGGCCCGACCCGATCACTCCCATCGAGGAGACGCTCGACGCGATGTCGGAGCTGGTGACCGAGGGCAAGGTGCTCTACCTCGGGTCGTCCAACTTTTCGGCGTGGCAGGTGACCGAGGCGGAGTGGGTGGCACGCTCCGGCGGACAGCAGCGGTTCGTCTCGGCGCAGAACGAATACTCGATCTACAACCGGTCCGCCGAGGCGGAACTGACGCCTGCGTGCGAGTCCGCGGGCGTGGGGATACTGCCGTACTTCCCGCTCGCGTACGGGCTGCTCACCGGCAAGTATCGCCGTGGACAGGCCGCGCCCGAGGGCAGCCGACTTGCGAACCCCGCTCAGGCGGGACGGCTGGCCGGCGCCAACTGGGACCTGGTCGAGGCCTTGGGGGCCTACGCCGCGGAACGTTCGGTGTCGCTGCTGACGCTGGCGATCGGTGGCCTTGCGGCGCAGCCGGCTGTGGCCAGCGTCATCGCCGGCGCAACGCGGCCCGAGCAGGTAATCGCCAACGTCGGGGCCGCCCTGTGGGAGCCAAGCGCTGAGGACCTCGCCGGTCTGGACGCGCTCCGACTGCAGCCCGAGTTCTCTTACACGACGTTCGCCTGAGGACTTTGGTACGTGCGTTCTCAGCGCACGATGCGTCGCCGCATTGAGGCACGGGAGCCGACGGGGGAGACTCAGGCCGGGTTGGTGGAACTACCCATCGACGAATTCAATCTCGTTCCCGATGAAGATCGCAAAGGCTTCCGAGATCCTCGTTTCGTCAGCGCTCAGCAGGCCCTCGCCAACCCCCAGAATCAATCGCACCTCAGATTCCGACAGGAGTCGCCTTGGGTTCGCAACGAGCGTCTTGAGGCTTGCCTCTGACAACTCATGGAGCACGGCTTCGAACTGTTTGTACTGAACCCCGTAGTCCGCGAGGAGTTCCTCGTGCAACGCTTTTTCGACCTCGTCGTCAAACGAGGATTCCATATCAAATGTCGGCACGGCGCAGTTCCCTCCGATTGTTGCTCGGTATCGATCCAAAGTACCGCACGGGCCACCGCGCTTCAGCGCGCGATGGTAGGGACGGACAGCGTCGACATTGCCAGGGCACAACGTAGGGGTGGATCAACGACAAGCCGGGTCGACGGCTGGCGTCCGCCAAGTGAGTGGGCGTGATGGGCACGCGGGATGCGCCAGGCCCCACATGGCGGTCCCCGGCGCTACGGGAACTCGGCCCTGTCGGGATAGATGTCGAGCTCGCCGCCCTCGGTACACGCTCCTGATACGTAGTCGCTCCGCTGGTTCGGGTAGTAGTCCACGTAGTAGCGCCGTTGCAGCTCCCGAGCCTCCTCCAGCGTCGCCCCTAAAGCCTCCGCGACGAGGTGGTTGAGCTGCACGGCTCGGCACTCGGCGACGGACTCACTGCGGATGTCGTTGATGTGCATCGTCTCGTGCGCCACGATGTGCACCGCGACGATCTGCCCCCTCGTGGGTTGTGCCTGGCCACCGTGGGCGTAGTCCCACAGGTCGTGGCACACGGTTCGCCTCAAGTGGGCGACGTTGGAACCGTCGTAGTAGACGTAGCCCTGGTACTGACTGAGGTTAAAAAGTTCCTCGCTGAAGCGCTCGCAATTGGCGTTGACGCCGTCGACATTGGAGAGAACGCCGAGCGCCTCGGTCGCGAGCTGCTGGCGTTGGTGGTGGGCCAACTCGAAGTATCCGGCGGTGATGGTGACGAGGGAAAGCACAGCCGTGGCCACAAGGCGAAAGGTTCGCCCATCGGCCTCTTCGATACGGGTCATGACCCGGTACCAGGCGACCAAAGACATCACAGCGAGGATCGCTACGACAAAGGTCAGCACGCCAATATCCACGGTTCCCTACCTTGCCACACGCGAACGAAACCGGGGGCCTCGGCGTTACGCTAGCCAACACCCCCGCACGCCCGCTCCTCCGACCACTATCGAGGGAACAGATCAACCGTGGCGAACCGCTTAGCTTCTGAGACCAGTCCCTATCTGCTGCAGCACGCGCAGAATCCGGTCGACTGGTATCCGTGGGGGAGCGAGGCCTTCGAGGCCGCCCGCGCGCAAGACAAGCCTGTGTTCCTGAGCGTCGGCTATTCGGCCTGCCACTGGTGTCACGTGATGGAGCACGAGAGCTTTGAGGACGAGGTGACGGCCGCGCTCATGAACCGCCACTTCATCTCGATCAAGGTGGACCGCGAGGAACGCCCCGACGTGGACGCCATCTATATGAAGGCCGTGCAGGCGATGACCGAGCACGGGGGATGGCCCATGAGCGTCTTCCTTACCCCCGAGGGCGAGCCTTTCTACGGCGGCACCTACTTTCCCGACAAGGCGCGGCACGGGCTGCCGTCCTTCACGCAACTGCTGGAGCGCATCGCCCAGGCCTGGCAGGCGCGGCGCGGCGACCTGGTCGATTCCGGAAACCGGCTATCGGCCGCGCTCGCCGAAAGCGTCGGCTCGTCGAGGGCATCGGCGCTCACCGCGGCCGATGCCTCGATTCTGGACTCCGCGCTGAACGGGGTGCGGCGCTCCTTTGATTCCGTGAACGGCGGCTGGGGCGGGGCGCCAAAGTTTCCCCAACCCGCGATCATCGAATTTGTGTTGCGCAGGCACCTCGCCACGGGCGACGCGTCGCTGCTCGACATGGTGACCTCGACTCTCGATGCGATGGCTCACGGCGGAATCTATGACCAGCTGGGCGGCGGATTCCACCGCTATGCGGTCGACCGCATCTGGCTGGTGCCGCACTTCGAGAAGATGCTCTACGACAACGCGCAGTTGGCCCGGGTGTACCTGCACGCGTGGCAGGTCACCGGCAAGCCCCTGTATCGGCGCATCGTCGAAGAGACGCTCGACTACGTGGCCCGTGAGATGAGCGAGCCTGGCGGCGGCTTCTACTCCGCTCAGGATGCCGATTCCGAGGGTGAGGAGGGCCGCTTCTTTGTGTGGACTCCGGCCGAGATCGCGGAGGTGACCGACGACGCCGCCCTCGTGATGGCTGCCTACGGCGTCACCGAAGGCGGAAACTTCGAGGGCGCAAACATCCTGCACGCGGTGAGGTCGAGCGAAGACCTGGCGGGCGAGTCTGGCCTCGCGGTGGAGAACGTCGAAGCCAATTTGCGCAGAGCCCGCGCGCAGCTGTTGGCCGCGCGAGGCACGCGCGTGCGTCCAAGCACCGACGACAAGGTGCTCACCTCATGGAACGGCCTGATGCTCACGGCCTTCGCGGAGGCCGCCCGCGCGCTTGACCGCGAGGACTATCTGGCCATCGCCCAGTCAAACGCCGCGTTCGTGTTGTCCCAGTCGAGGGCGTCGGACGGGCGCCTGCTGCGCACCTGGAAGGGTGGGGAGGCGAAACTCAACGGCTATCTCGAGGACTATGCGCTTTATGCCGAGGGCCTCCTCGAGCTCTACCAGGCCACGTTTGACCCGGCATGGTTTGATTCGGCTGTCGAGCTTGCGGACAGGATCTTGGCTCACTTCGCTGACCCCGCATCCGGGTTCTTCGACACGAGCGATGACCACGAGCAGTTGCTGTTCCGCCCCAAGGAGACCCAGGACGGGGCCATGCCCTCGGGAGGGTCGGTGGCCGCGATGGTGCTCGCCAAGTTGGGCGCGTACACCGGCAACACTGAGTATTCCGATGCGGCCGAGGCGGCTCTCGCCTCGATGCGGTCGCAGATGTCGCGCGCACCGCTGGGATTCGCGAGCTGGCTCTCGGCCCTCGACTTTGTGTTGTCTGAGCCGAGCGAGCTCGCGATCGTGGGCGCGGATGCCCTGCCGATGCTGCGCGTCGTGCGCTCCCGTTACTGGCCCAATCTGGTGGTCGCAGCGAAGGAGGGGGACGCCGAAAGCAGGGTGCCCTTGCTCGCGGATCGGGACGCCATCGACGGGGCGGCAACTGCCTACCTGTGTAGGCATTTCGCGTGCGAACTCCCGGTGACGTCTACGGAAGACCTCGCCAGACTCCTTCGCACCAGACTCTCGTCCTCGCCGTGACGCGGCGTTCTGCGGACTTCCTGCGCTAGCCGCGCTTAGAGTCAAGACATGTCACGACAAGAGGGAAAGGCGAGCCAAAGCGACCCGGCCACTGTGGTGATGCGGGACACGACTCCTGCTGCGACCGCCGACGGCGCACCGTTTTCCGTGCTCACGATCGGGCGAAGGCCGTGGCTGTCAATCGCGGTCGCCGTGGCGGGGCTCTTTGTGACGGCACTGGCGGTGCTCGGCGGCATCGTCGCGGTGGTTGCCTCGGGCGCGACGATCATCGTCAACCCCGACGGCACGGTCGCCGAGTGGGCTCCACCCTTGTCTGTGTGGCGATGGGCGATCGGGGGAGTGATCGAGTTCGCGCTGATAGGCGCCGCGGCTGCCGCCTGGTGGGGCGCGTGGTCGCTATGGGCCGGGAGGGGCTTCCCCTCACTCAAGCTTCCGTCGCCGCGCCCGTTCGCGCTGGGTGCCGGCGGGGCAATGGTCGCGGCCACGGCGCTCGCTCTGATCACCCACGTACGCAACTGGAACGAGTGGCACCCGCTCATCGCACAGCACCCCGAGTGGCACGAGAACGCCCAGCATTGGCAGATCCCCGTGGGTGCGGCGGTAGCCGTGTTGGTCGTCGCCCAGGTGGGCGCCACGTACGGTTTTGTGAGGCGGAGGCTTCGCCCGCACGGTGCAGTGGACGCACCGCGACCGGGCCTGCGACCCGAAACTAAGGGAGCCCGATGACTCGCGTCACGATGTCGCATGAGGAGTTCGAGACGCTCGTGCGGGATGCCATGGACGCTTTGCCCGATTGGACGGCGCCGATCCTTGGCGAGATGGCCGTCCTCGTGGAGGATGTGCCCCCGCCGGGAAGCACCAAGCCGGGCACCACGTTGCTCGGTCTCTATCGGGGGATTCCCGTCACGGACTACCCCGGTCGAGCCCCAGGCTCCATTCCCGGCACCATCACGCTGTACCGCGTGCCCCTCCTGAACGCGTGCACACGCCGTGAGGACGTCGGGCCGCGCGTATTTAAGGTGCTCGGTCACGAACTGGGCCACGCGATGGGCATCTCGGAGGAGGACCTGCGCGAGCTGGGGTGGTTCTAACGTTGGCGATGGGCGAGTGGGCGTGAGCGCCGACTGAGAGACCGAGGACCTCTTCAAATGGGCGTGAGCGCCGACTCAGGCGTCGAGAGGGCATCGAACGGCGGCGGATGGAATCGGGTGGCGTTCCTCACCCGTCTCGCGGCCCTCCGTCGTGGCTCCACGTTGATAGGCGAACGCACACGTAGCCTGGACGGACCATGGCACAACAGTCACGCCCTTCACGCTCGCGCTCGTCCTCGTCCAATTCGACGGGGCGTGCTCCAGCGCGGTCCAACACGTCTCGCAGCAAGACCACGCGCGGGCGGCAGCAAACCTCTGCGTGGCCGGTACGCGCCATTAAGGGCGTCGGCTCCGGCTCTGCTCGCATGGTGGGCGGGGGAGTGCGCCGCATGGGCCAGGGTGCGCGCGATGTTCCGCATGAGGTGCGTAGGGACGGGATTGCTCTCGGCCTGATCATCATCGCGATCCTGGTGGCCGCGAGTGAGTGGTTCCAGCTCGACAACTGGTTCGGGCATTTTCTGCACAGGCTGTCGGCGGGCACGTTTGGTGTGCTTTCGCTCGCGCTTCCCGTGTTGCTTCTGGCGATGGCCATTCGCTTGTTCCGAGCCCCTCAAGAGGGCGATACGAACTACCGCATTGTTTTTGGCTCGGTCTTGCTCGCGCTCGCGGTGACGGGAATCATTCACATCGCGAACGACAGGCCGTCGCCGTCCGACGGCCTCGAGCCGCTGCAGGAATCGGGAGGCGTGCTGGGTTTCATCGTGGGTACTCCGCTCGCGCAGCTCCTTACCCCTGGCCTGGCGATTACGGTGCTGGTCCTCCTCGGGCTCGCGTTCACGCTCTTCATCATCGGCAAACCGCTGCGCGAGGTCATCTCGTCCGCGGTGGCACTCGCGCGCCGCGCGTGGTCGCGGAGCAGGGGATACGACGAGGACGATGAGCTCGACCTGCCCGAACACGGCACGCTTGAGCCGCGACGCAAGAGCCTCAAGGAGCGCGTGCAGGCCAGGCGCAAGATCGAAGGCTACGAGGCCGATGAAGCATTCGCCAGCCCTGCCCTTCGCGAAAACAACGGATTCGACGCGATCATTCATCCCCCGATCTCTCCCTACGGAGCGGGCGCCCCCACACAAGAGGACCCGCAGGTTCCGACGCCGATGCACGGTTCGCCGCGTCACGGCACGCCCCTGGCGGGCGTCCCCAGTCCGTATGCCCCCTCGAACGACCCCGAGCGGGATGCCTTGGACGAGGCCGATGCCGCGGCGATCGACGGCCGTACCGAGGTGCTCGAGGTCCACAGTGAGCGCACCGCACCTCCCACCACCCTGGTGCCGTCAGGTGAACAGGGCGAACTCGAGAACTCGAACCCGTACGTGCTTCCCAGCCCCGCTCTCCTTAAGCCGGGCGCCCCCCACAAGACTCGGTCGGCCGCGAATGATCGCGTGGTCGAGTCGCTCACGAGCGTGCTTGACCAGTTCCAGGTCGATGCGCGCGTGACCGGATTCACGCGCGGGCCGACGGTCACGCGCTACGAGGTTGAGCTGGGCCAGGGTGTCAAGGTCGAGAAGATCACGCAGCTCTCCAAGAACATCGCATACGCGGTCGCCAGCCCCGACATCCGCATCCTTTCTCCGATCCCGGGCAAGATGGCGATCGGCATCGAGATCCCCAACACGGACCGCGAGACGGTATCGCTCGGCGACGTGCTGCGCTCGCAAGTGGCCATCAAGAATGACCACCCCATGGCGATCGGCATCGGCAAGGACGTCGAGGGCGGCTACGTCATGGCCAACCTCGCCAAGATGCCCCACTTGCTTGTCGCGGGAGCGACGGGTGCCGGTAAGTCCAGCTTTGTGAACTCGATGATCACGTCAATCCTCATGCGGGCCACGCCCCAAGAGGTGCGCATGGTGCTCGTTGACCCCAAGCGCGTCGAGCTCACGGTCTACGAGGGCATCCCGCACCTCATCACGCCTATCATCACGGACCCCAAGAAGGCCGCACAGGCACTCGAATGGGTCGTCAAGGAGATGGATACCAGGTACGACGATCTCGCGATGTTCGGCTACAAGCACATCGACGACTTCAACAAGGCCGTGCGTGCGGGCAAGGTCAAGCCGCTGCCTGGCTCGGAGCGGCGCATCACCACGTATCCGTACCTGCTGGTCATCGTCGATGAGCTCGCGGACCTCATGATGGTCGCGCCCCGCGACGTAGAGGACTCGATCCAGCGCATCACCCAGCTCGCGCGCGCGGCAGGCATCCACCTGGTGCTCGCGACTCAGCGCCCGTCGGTCGACATCGTCACGGGAACGATTAAGGCGAATGTGCCATCCCGCCTCGCGTTCGCGACGTCCTCACTCGCCGACAGCCGCGTCGTGCTCGATACCCCCGGCGCAGAGAAGCTCATCGGCCAAGGAGACGCGCTCTTCTTGCCCATGGGGGAGTCCAAGCCGATGCGTGTTCAGGGCGCTTGGGTCACGGAGACCGAGATCCACGCAGCCGTCGAGCATGTCAAGACGCAGGCGCAGCCCAACTTCAGGGACGACGTCATCACCGTGAGCAATCAGGCCAAGGTTGCCGAGGACATTGGCGGCGACCTTGATGAGCTGCTTGCAGCCGCCGAACTGGTCATCACGACCCAGCTGGGGTCGACGTCGATGCTGCAGCGCAAGCTGCGTGTGGGCTTCGCCAAGGCCGGCCGGCTTATGGATCTGCTCGAGAGTCGCGAGATTGTGGGCCCGTCGCAGGGGTCGAAGGCCCGTGAGGTGTTCGTCACTCCGGACGAACTCGTGTCCACACTGGCTATTCTGCGAGGCGCATCCTCGGATACGGTGGGTGAACCGCACGCCAGAGACGCCGAGGATGGATCATGGGAGGACTCGTAGAGCTGCTCCAGAAGCCAAGTGTGGCGACTGGTCTAGCCATACTGATGCTCGTGGGCTTTGCCCTGGTCTTTGTGTCCTTTGTGCGCTCGGGACGCGCCCGGCGCGGCCGTGATGAGGCGCTCGCCACGGAACGCAAAACCCGCGCTCAGTTTGAGGCGATCCTGTCCTCTACTCGGGATGGCGTGCTCATCGCCTCGAGCACCGGCGAGGTACTGGTCATCACGGATTTGGCCGGGCACATGCTGGGGATCGACACGGCCGCCGCGTTGCGCACGGCGTTGGGAAGGCTTCCCTTTCGAGCGGTCGATGAACATATGCGGCCGATGCTTGCCTTTGAGATGTTCGCGCCAGGTGGCGAGGATGAGCGGCCTCGTGTTGTCGGTGTCCCCGGCCGCAGGGGCAGCGCTGACATTCGCTGGCTTCAGGTCAAGTCGCGCACCCTTCACGACGCCCTCGACGGCGACGCTGTGACTGTCGTGACGCTCATGGACACCTCGGGGCTCCAGGAGGCTGCAGAGGCACTCAGCCGCTCCGACACGCAATTCCGCAGAGCAATGGAGAATGCACCCGTTGGCATGGCGCTCGTGGACCTTGAGTGGCGCCTCATGAGCGTGAATAGGGCGTTCGCCGAGATGATGGGGTCCACCGTCGCGGCGCTCAAGGGCACTCCTTTTAGCGCACTGTCGCACCCGCACGACCTCCAGGCCGAGCGCGACCAGCTTCAGCGTCTCTACGACGGCCTCCAGAGCCACTTCGCGCTTGAGAAGCGCTATGTGCGTGCCGACGGCAATGTCGTATGGGCCGTCCTGGACGTGGCGCTCGTGAGGTATGCGGGGGGCGCGGCCGATCACTACGTGGTCCAGGTGCGAGATTCCACGGACGACCGCCTTCACTCCGAGTTGATGGCACACAGGGCGATGCACGACCCCCTCACGGGGCTCGCCAACCGCTTGCTGATGCAGGACGTGCTTCAGGGCGTGCTCGAACAGCCCGATGCGATGGAAAGGGTTGGCGTGATCGCCGTCGACCTTGATGGCTTCAAGGGGCTCAACGACCGCTTTGGCCACGCGATCGGCGACAACGCCCTCGTCCACGTTGCCGGCGTGCTGAGGTCGGCCACTGCCGGTCGCGGAACCGTGGCGCGCATCGGCGGTGACGAGTTCGTGATTGTGGTGCAGGATCCTGACTGCGCGAAGGCGCTCTACGAGATCGCGAAGGCCATCCACGCGGGACTCAAGCGTCCGCTGCAGGTGAAGAGACACCAGATCACGATTCATTGCTCGCTCGGTATCGCGTTGGCTGACGACGACACGATTTCAGGCGGCGCGCCTAGCCTCCTGAGCGCCGCGGATTCGGCGATGTACCGCGCGAAGGCGCTTGGCAAGTCCCGTACCGAGGTTTATGACCCGTCGATGCAGGCCGCCACGGGCCATCAGACGGAACTCGCCGGAGAACTTGCTCAGGCCGTCGAGCGGGGAGACCTGGTCCTTCATTATCAGCCGGTCATGGAGCTTGCCACCCGCACGGTCGTGGGTTATGAGGCGCTTGTCAGATGGCAACACCCCACGCGAGGACTGCTCCTTCCAGGGGCATTCATCGGGCTGCTGGACGACCGCACTCTCGCCACGGATTTGGGTTCCGCTTTGGTGGAACAGGCCGCGGTCTTCCTCTCCCAATGCCCTGAGCCAGGCGCGTGGGTTTCGCTCAACGTCTCGGCGGACCAGTTGGGTGACAGCGAGTTCGCCAACTCCGTGCTTTCCGCGATTGCTCGCTATCGCCTCAGCCCGCAGCGCTTCGTAGTGGAACTCACCGAGGCGTCGCTTGTGGCGCCGAACACCCGGATCCGGCATGAACTCACCGAGCTGCGAAACGCAGGCGTGCCGATTCTGCTCGACGACTTCGGCACGGGTGTTTCGCCGCTTTCTTACCTCAGAGACCTTCCGGTGTCGGGCGTCAAACTCGACATGTCGTTTGTCGCTGGCATCCCCGAGGATCCCTCGGGAGCCCGCGTGTCACGCGCCTTGGGTGCCCTCGCACGTGAACTGGGACTCGCGACGATTGCCGAGGGCATCGAGACCGAGTCCCAGGCCGAATTCTTGTCACGGTGCGGCTGGAAATACGGTCAGGGTTGGCTCTTCGGCGTCGCGCAGCCGGCGTCCGCGGTGATCCTCAACGGCATGCCATTCTCGGAGAGCCTTATCGAGCCTCGTCCGCAAGAGCACGACAATCCCTTTGATATCCCGGTCGTGCGCGGAAGCCTGTAGCGCTCGCTCGCTTGCGGCGTACCGGCGTACCGACGTCGGTCTAGCCCGTGCGGGGAATCATGTCGACGCCTAGCGCGAGATTCCCAACTGGTGTGGTCCTCTCTGGCGCCTCGGGTCCCGCCGCACTTGCGACTCGTGCGTGACGCGCCGCGACCTCTGCGGCGCTGAGTGTGCCCGCGCCATCGGGTATATCGGTGAGCACGTGCATCGTGTGGCCCGACAGCCTGTCCGTGGTGATGGCCGTCCATTCGACACCCACGTCAACGCGATCATCCTCGTCAATGCTGAAGGTCGCGGTAATCAGTTCGCCCGATGTCGTCTCCGCGACGCAGCATTGGGTGCCTTGATTCGAGAGGAAGTTTCCCATGCCGAAGGCGACCCACATCCCGTCGCCATTCGGACCGCCAGGAAGCTTCTCGATGGGTTGGGGCACGTGTGCGTGGTGACCCAGGTAGAGGTCGACAAGACCTGACGCGGCCACCTGCTCGGCAACCGATCTTTGGGCGGCGGTGGGCGCCGTCTTGTACTCGACACAACAATGCACTGAGGCAATGACGATGTCCGCACCTTGATCACGCGCGTGCTGCGCGGCGGCGATGATGGGGCTTGCATCGGCCGCGTCCGCATCGAATGTGTTGACCGCCCACGGTTGGCCATCCGGCTTGGGCAACCCGTTGAGCCCTGCGTATGCAAAAGAGATATTGGCGACGTTGATATCCCTCGCGGCGCCGTGCACCACGTACATCTGTATGGCGTCGGCCTCTTGCTCGGTGCGTGCGGTGCCCGCGGCTCCCAAACCTGCGGACTGGAAGGCTTCGAGCGTGGCTGCGATGCCTGCGGCGCGGCGGTCGACGCTGTGGTTCGAGGCCGTTGAGCAGCCGTCCCATCCCGCCGCGGCGAGGCTCGGCACGAGTTCGGGCGGTGCGGCGAACATGGGGTAGCCAGACGCGGACGTGCCCGGAGGGGTGACAGGAACCTCCATGTGGCACAAGGCGAGGTCGGCACCCTCAATGTAGGGAACCACGGCCGACATGAGCGGAAGGAAATCGATTCCCGTCGCGGTGGTGGCGGAACTCACCACGGGGCCGTGAGGCAAAACGTCGCCGGCGGCCACGACAGTGAAGGTGACGGGAGGAGCCTCGTCAGGGCTGGGCGCCGCGACCCTGTCAACGGCAGGGGTGGCCGTGATCGTCGCGGCGGGGGGAGTGATGCCCGCAGCGCCCGCGTCGACAAGGGCGTTGCCTCCCGCGCCCGCGGCCGCTCCGAAGAGGAGCGCGAGGGCTACCGCGCCGCCTATACGGGGTGCCGACGTGTGGGCGTGCGTCGATTTCGACATCGCACCAGTATTGCAGGTGACTGTGGACTCATCCCCTGGGAGGCGCGTGCCGCTGAGACGCCGCTAGGGTGAGGGCGTGGTGCGGATAGTTCCCAATTTGCTGACGGTGTTGCGGCTGGTAGCCGTACCCGTCATGGTGGCGTGCCTTTTTGTCGATCAAGAGTCTCAGGGCCAGTGGCGATGGATCGCTTGGACCGTGTTTGTGGTTGCCGCGGCCACCGACGCTCTCGACGGCTATCTCGCACGGCGATGGGAAGTGGTGTCTTCCTTTGGGAAACTCGCTGATCCCCTCGCCGACAAGGCGCTCGTGTTGGGCGCCCTCGTGGTGCTCGCCCTTCAGGCTGAGACGCCGTGGTGGCCCGTGATCGTGATTGCGGTGCGTGAGGCAGGGGTGACCATCGGTCGGCTTGCCGTCGCCCGTGACGTAGTGATCGCCGCATCCATGGGGGGCAAGCTCAAGACAGCACTCCAGGTCCTTGCCATTTTCCTGTTCCTCCTTCCCACTCATGCGGGTTGGGTTGATGGTGTCGGTTGGTGGGTCCTGGTTGCATCCGTCGTTGTCGCGGTGGCCACTGGAATCGACTACGCATGGAAGATTGGCCGCGTCGCGGTCGCCCATCGCTCCGCAGTGCTGCGACGCGGACGGGCCCATACGGCGTCTGGCGAATCGCGGGCCACGGAGGCAATTGACGCGATGGGCGAAGGCTGACCGTGTCATCCCAGGCTGCCGCGGTCATCGACCTTGCGAAGCGTGCCGGAGTGTCGATCGCCACAGCCGAATCGCTCACGGGAGGATTAGTCTGCAGTGCTCTCGTTTCTGTTCCGGGAGCGTCGTCCGTGGTGAGGGGCGGCATCGTCGCGTATGACGCGGACGCGAAGATCAGGGCGCTGGGCGTAGACGCTTTGGTGCTCGAGCGTGAGGGCCCCGTGAGTCACGCGGTTGCGAGTGCGATGGCCAGGGGTGCGCGGGCCGCGCTCGGCGCGGACATTGTGGTCGCGACATCGGGCGCAGCAGGTCCTGAGTCTCATGGAGGCGAGGCCCCTGGAACAGTTGTCATTGCTGTCGTGGGGCCGGCGGGGGATCGAGTGACGACCGTTCACATTGCAGGCAATCGTGCCGATGTGATGAGTGGGGCGGTGCGTGTTGCCCTCGATCAGGTGACGCGGGAACTCTTGGCGCTCACCCCGTTGTAGGTTTTTGTCCTCTGACGGGGAACATGCCTGGGGTAGTCTGCGTTGGAAGAGACATGTACGGTGAAAATCACTTGAAGGGAGCACGAATGCCGATTCTGCGCAACGAACTTGGCGATGTGCTTCGCGATGCTCGCCTTGGCCAAGGTAAGACGCTAAGGGACATCTCATCCGAGGCACGCGTTTCTTTGGGATACCTGAGCGAGGTCGAACGCGGGCAAAAGGAAGCGTCGAGCGAACTGCTCTCTTCCATCTGCGTGGCACTCAACGCACCCATGTCGGCAATTCTCAGGGAAGTCTCGGTCCGTTTCGAGATGGCCGAGGGGCTTATCGACACGCGGTCGCTGAGGCGTATGCCTGTTTTGCCCGACATCCCCGACACAGTCCCCGAACTGCTGCGGTCTATCAAGCAGTAGTTCGTCATGCGGTTGTCGGAATTCCGGGCGGCCTCTGCCGAGGCCTTCGGTGACTTTTACTCGCCGAGCCTGTGCAAGCAGCTCGCGCTCACGCGACTCGACTCGCTTACGGCCGATGAAGCACTCGAGCGGGGGATTCCTCCCCGTGATGTGTGGCATGCCCTTTGCGATCAGATGGACGTCGACCCCGTCATCAGGGCAGGCGCCGACGTGAAGCGCATCATTCCGCGCCGTCGATAGCCCCCTCGACACGCGTTCGGCGTGTCGCTTCCATTCGAACACGCGTTCGATTACAGTCGTACCCAGGACAGAGCGCAGCAGGTTTTCCTCGTCAGGGAAGGCGTGCGGTGCAAATGTCAGAGGCGCGTCATAGCGTCGTGCTGTACGACATGGCACCGCATCGGTGTCCAGGAGCCAGCGCAAGCCGGCACGAGCGACGAAGGACAGGCACATGGCACAGGCACCGGACCGTACTAAGGCCCTCGAGGCAGCACTAGGCCAGATCGACAGGCAGTTTGGCAAGGGCTCCGCCATGCGCATGGGAGACAGCGAGCGTCGCACGGTCGCCGTGATTCCCACGGGCTCGATTGCGCTCGACATTGCGCTCGGCATTGGCGGTCTCCCTCGCGGCCGTGTGGTCGAGATCTATGGGCCGGAGTCCTCGGGTAAGACCACCGTGGCGCTTCATGCCGTGGCGAATGCGCAGAAGGCTGGAGGCGTTGCCGCGTTCATCGACGCTGAGCACGCGCTTGATCCCGAATATGCCAAGAAGCTTGGCGTCGACATCGACAACTTGATCATCTCTCAGCCCGACACTGGGGAGCAGGCGCTCGAAATTGCCGACATCCTGATTCGCTCGGGAGGCGTCGACGTCCTCGTCATTGACTCGGTCGCCGCGCTCGTTCCCAAGGCCGAGATCGAGGGTGAAATGGGAGATAGTCACGTGGGCCTGCAGGCTCGACTCATGTCTCAGGCGCTGCGCAAGATCACGGGCGCGATCGCCACGACGGGAACCACCGCGATCTTCATCAACCAGTTGCGCGAGAAGATCGGCGTCTTCTTCGGCTCGCCCGAGACCACGACCGGTGGCAAGGCGCTCAAGTTCTATGCCTCCGTTCGCCTCGACATTCGTCGCATCGAGACCCTCAAGGAGGGCAACGAGCCTGTGGGTAACAGGACGCGCGTCAAGGTGGTCAAGAACAAGATGGCCCCGCCGTTCAAGCAGGCAGAGTTCGACATTCTTTACGGCCACGGCATTTCGGTCGAGGGCGGCATTATCGACCTCGGCGTGGAGCACGGCTTCGTCAAGAAGTCCGGTGCTTGGTACACGTACGAAAGCGACCAGCTGGGCCAGGGCAAGGAGAACGCGCGCCAATTCCTCAAGGACAACCCGGCCCTCGCGATCGAGATCGAAAAGAAGATCAAGACCAAGCTCAACATCGGCCCCGTTGTTGCGGTGGAAGAGGAAGCCCCGCCCGTCAAGGGCAAGCGCGCCTCCGCTGCCGTTGACGCCGCGGCAATTGAAGCTGCCATGGCCAAGGAGGCGTCCTCCCTTTAGGAGGCCCAACTTCGAGTCATGACACCACGCGCTCGGCAGGATCCACCCACGACGGATCCTGTCGAGCGTGCTCGCTCGTTGGCGCTATCAATGCTCAACAGGGCCCCGCGGTCGGCCGCAGACCTCAAGTCGCGCCTCGTGGCGAAGGACGTTGAGGCGGACGTGGCGGACGCCATCATCGCGCGCTATATCGAGGTGGGGTTGCTCGACGACCGTTCACTCGCGGCCATGATTGCGCGTACGCGGCATGCCGAGAGGGGGCTGGCGCCACGCGTCATTGCGGGCGAACTGCGTCGCAAGGGAATCGCCGAGGACGATATTGCGGCGGCGTTGGAGCCCCTCACGGATGAGGTTCAGGCGGAGTCTGCGCGAGGGCTCGCCGAGGCAAGGTGGCGGCGCATGGCCGATCTGGGCGATGCCGTGCGAACACGAAGGCTGGTCGCGTATCTTGGCCGCAAGGGTTACCCCGCAACCCTGGCATTCGCCCTCGTGCGAGACTTGTCCCGTGCCGATAGTGGGGTACACGAGAACTAGCGAGGGAGCGTCGTGCAGACCGTTGTGACCATCTCGACGCTTGTCCTGCTTCTGGCATCGTTGCTCATTGTCAATCGGGCCCGCAAAGAGGCGAACGAAGAGAGAAATTCGGCACGCAACGAAGCCGTTCAGATCCGCGAAGAGGTCAAGGACCTCTTTTCCGAGTCCCAGCAGCGCGAACAGCGCGTTGCCCTCGGTGAGCGACAGCTTGTTGAAGACCAGCGCAATGCGCAAGCATATGCGCGTGCTCTCGAGGAGCGAGTTGACGCCGTGGCGCGCGATGAGAAGCGCCTCGTCGCCCATAGAGCGCAGCTTGAGTCGGAACACCAAGAGGCCATCGCTTCGGTGGCAGGACTCACGGTAAGCGAGGCCAAGGCACAACTCGCGGGTCAACTGCGGGCCAGTGTGGAAGCGAATATCGCCCGTGAGGCTCACTTGGCTGCCAAGAAGGCGAAGGCTGACTCCGAGAGGCGCGCCCGGGAGGTACTGATTGAGGCAATGCAGCGCGAGGCCGCGGTGACGAGCGCTCAGGCGTCTGTGACTCGGATCGAATTGCCCTCTGACGAGATGAAGGGCCGGATCATCGGCCGCGACGGCAGAAATATCCGTGCCCTCGAAGGCCTCACTGGGGTCAACGTGATTGTCGACGAGGGAGTCAACGCCGTTCAGCTGTCGTCTTTTGACATCGAGCGCAGGGAGATCGCCTCGGTCACCCTCGCGGCACTGATTGAAGATGGCCGCATTCAGCCTCACCGCATTGAGGCGGCCTACGCGAAGGCGGTGGCAGACACGCCCCGGCGGGCGATGGAGGCCGCGCTCGACGCGGCCGAGCAGGCCGGTGTCGGAGCGGTACCGGCCTCCTTGCTCGAGTTGGTGGGTGCGTTGCGACTGCGCACGTCGTATGGCCAGAACGTGCTTGCGCACCTGATCGAATGTGCGACCCTCGCGGCCTCTATTGCCACCCAGGTTGGTGCGGATGCGGATCTCGCGCGTCGAGCGGCCTTCCTGCACGACATCGGAAAGTCGATGACGGGCACCAGGGAGGGGACCCATGCGCAACTGGGTGCGCTCGCCGCGCAGGAGGCTGGTGAGACGCCGGACGTTGTCAATGCGATTGCTGCGCACCACGATGAGGTGCCCCAGAACACGCTCGAGGCGGTCATCGTTCAAATCGCGGATGCGCTCTCTGCCTCGCGGCCAGGCGCCCGTCGAGAAGACGTTGACAACTATGTGGAGCGCATGGGCGCGCTTGAAAAGCTGGTTCTTGAACATGAGGGCGTTGCTCAGGTATTTGCGATGGCGGCAGGGCGTGAACTCCGCGTGGTGGTAGAGCCGACGAAGGTGTCGGATTCCGGAACCGCGGACCTCGCGCGCACCATCGCGGAACAGATTGAAAAGGACTTTGGATTCGGTGGGGAGATCAGAGTGACGGTGATCCGCGAGACTCGTGCGGACTTCGTCGCGGGGCAGGCATGAGCACAATGACACGTACGTATGTAGTGAAGACCCTCGGGTGCCAGATGAACGTCCATGACTCGGAGCACATGGCAGGTCTCCTTGAGGGAGCGGGGTATGTTTCCGCTCCGGTGGGCGCAGATGACGCGGACGTGGTGGTGATCAACACGTGTGCCGTGCGTGAAAACGCCGCCAACAAGCTGTACGGAAACCTGGGCATGCTCGCGTCGGTCAAGGCCGCGCGGCCGGGGATGCAGATCGCTGTTGGCGGGTGCCTTGCCCAGAAGGATCGTGGCGAGATTGTCGACAAGGCGCCATGGGTAGACGTCGTCTTTGGCACCCACAACATCGATGTCCTCCCGGCACTGCTCGACCGCGCGCGCCACAACAAGTCGGCCCAGGTGGAGATCGAAGAGTCTCTCAAGGTGTTCCCTTCGACGCTCCCCACGCGCAGGGACTCCCACTCGTCGGCATGGGTTTCGATATCCGTGGGTTGCAACAACACGTGCACGTTCTGCATCGTCCCCTCGCTTCGAGGTAAGGAGCGCGACCGCCGTCCTGGCGAGATCCTCGCCGAGGTCAAGGCTCTCGTGGCTCAGGGCGTAATAGAGGTGACGCTTCTGGGCCAGAACGTGAATTCGTATGGGGTGGAGTTCGGGGACAGGGGAGCCTTCGCCAAGCTGCTGCGCGCATGCGGCGAGATCGAGGGCCTCGAAAGGGTGCGCTTCACGTCGCCCCATCCGGCCGCGTTCACGGATGACGTTATCGAGGCGATGGCCGGGACCCCCACGGTGATGCCCAGTTTGCACATGCCGCTGCAGTCAGGCTCTGATCGTGTGCTGCGGGCGATGCGACGGTCCTATCGGTCGGAGAAGTTCCTCGGAATTCTCGACAAGGTGCGCGTCGCGATTCCCGATGCCGCAATTACGACCGACATCATCGTGGGCTTCCCTGGCGAGACAGAGGAAGACTTCGCGGAGACCCTTCGTGTGGTGGAACAGTCGCGATTTACAAGCGCCTACATCTTCCAGTACAGCCCCCGCCCTGGTACGCCCGCCTTCGATATGGAACCGCTGCCCAAGGCTGTGGTCCAAGAGCGATTCGAGCGCCTGCACGCATTCCAGGAGGAAATCACTCTGAGGGACTCACGTTCCCTCGAGGGGCAGGTTTATGAGGTGCTGGTGCTCGCGGGCGAGGGCCGCAAGGGCAAGGGCGACCGCCTGAGCGGGCGCGAGGTGGGGAATAGGCTCGTGCACTTCGCGGTGCCGCAGGGGGCTGAGGTGCCACGTCCGGGCGACATGGCGACCGTCCTCATCACGCATGGGGCTCCTCACCACTTGGTATCCGATGGAGAGGCCGCAACGGCCGCGTATTCGGTGCGTCGCACGGCGGCCGGTGACGCCTGGGCGAGTTCCCAGGACGGCGAGCACAGCCACGCCGACGCGTGCGGCACTCCAGGCCCAGGGGGCCCCGTTGGCCTTGGGCTCCCGAGCATTCGGGCTGCGTCGGCGTGACCGCGCCCGTCGTGATCGCCCTGGTGGGGGCCACGGCCACCGGCAAGTCCGCTGTCAGTCTCGAACTCGCTCACCTACTGGGCGACGCCTCCGGCCCTGGTGCTGAGGTCGTCAATGCCGATTCGATGCAGTTCTACAGGGGAATGGACATCGGCACGGCGAAGCTGGCTCGCGAGGATCGACGGGGAGTCGCGCATCATGAGCTCGACACGCTCGAGGTGGGCGAGGACGCCTCGGTGGCGCGTTTTCAGGCCGATGCCAGGCGTGACATCGCCGCGATTCACGCAAGGGGCCTCCGTGCGCTTGCCGTGGGTGGATCGGGACTGTACTTGCGGGCGCTTCTCGACCGCTTTGACTTTCCAGGAACCGACCCCGCGGTGCGTGACCGGCTCGAGCGTCGCGCCGAGGACGAGGGGCCTGGGATTCTTCACCGAGAGCTCTCGGTGAAGGACCCGGAAGCGGCCGCGAAGATTCATCCCCGCAACGCGAAGCGCATCGTCAGGGCTCTTGAGATTCTCGAACTCGCGGGTGATTATGCGAGTTCATTGCCGCGCCACGAGTATTTTGCGCCGGCGGTGACCGTGGCCCTCGAGGTCCCGTACGACGTCCTCGATGAGCGCATTGAGGCGCGCGTCGACGGGATGTGGGATCAAGGCCTAGTCGACGAAGTCCGCCGACTGTCGCAGCAGGGGCTACGGGAGGGCGTCACGGCGCGCCGTGCGGTCGGATATGCCGAGGTGCTTCGGTTCCTTGACGGAGACATCGACGAGCCCGAGGCGCGTGAACTGGTTAAGCGCAACACGAGGCGACTGGCTCGCAAACAGGACCGCTGGTTTCGGCCCGATCCCCGGGTGATCTGGGTCGAGGGCCCGAGCGACGAGAGCGACGTGGGCAGGGCGGCGCGTGCGGTGCTCGAAGCCGTGAGGACCTCCGAAGCGTCGGCGTAGGCTTTGGGCATGACGAGGCTGACGTTTACCAAGGGACATGGGACGGAAAACGACTTCGTTCTGCTCTTCGACGAGCGGGGCGAGATCGAGCTGACGCCCGAAAGGGTTCGCTTTCTGTGCGACAGGCATGCGGGCATCGGCGCCGACGGTGTGATCAGGGCCGTGCGTGTGGGAGCGCTTGCTGTGGGCACGGTGGCGGACGATGCGCCCGTCGATCCCTCAACGTGGTTCATGGACTACTGGAACTCGGACGGCAGCCTCTCCGAGATGTGCGGCAACGGCGCGAGGGTGTTCGGCGCGTTTCTCGAGGCTGAGGCCTCCTTGGATTTGCGCGCCGGTGTCACGATCCTGACGCGCGGCGGCCCGCGCACCGTCTCCGCGTTGGGGCACGGCGTGTATTCAGTGGGGATGGGAGCGTGGAGCCTCGGCCCCGCCATCGGCCCGGACGGTCGGCCCGAAGGCGAGATGCCGCAGGCCTTTGACTCCACCGTGCAGGCGCGAGGTCTTCATCCGGAGCGGCCGGCGCTGAGCGTCGACGTAGGCAACCCGCATCGAGTGGTGGCGTTGGCTTCCGTGGCCGAACTTGAGGGGCTCGATCTCACGGTTGCCCCCCAGGTGTCTCCCGCGCCGGATGAGGGTTCGAACGTGGAGTTCGCGGTCACCCTGGGTGGTGAGGTGGTTGAAGGACGGCCCCACGGCCGGGTGCGTATGCGCGTTCATGAGCGCGGCTCGGGTGAAACGCGATCATGCGGAACGGGCGCATGCGCGGTGGCGCTTGCGGTGCGAGAGTGGGCGGGACCGGGAGCCCCCGACATTTGGGACGTCGAGGTGCCTGGTGGCATGGTCACCGTATGGGTGAGCGGTGACCAGACGATGCTTTCCGGCCCTGCGGTACTGGTGGCGAAGGGCGTGGTTGAGGTTCCGGGGGCGTAGGTCTGCCAGCGAGCACACTTGGGGAGACCCGTCGAGAGGGCCGTTGCCCCGACGGTGAGAGTGGTGTCCTCGCGCGTCGTCACTGCGAAGCTATTCGATGCTTCACAGCGGCGAGGTCCTTCTGGCTCAACCTGAGCCCCAAGTAGCCTCGGCGTTGCACCCGTGTCAGGGCCATGGCAGGGAGTGATCGGGAGAACGCGCCCGCCATCCAAGCCTGGGCAATAGTCGTTCGCTATCTGATCGACGGCTCGACCAGGATGCGTGGTCATTACTTCCAGTGAGGGTGTCCAACGCTCCGAGAATCACGCCCGTGGCTTGGGTCGAGCGGTCGCACGGAGGTGCGCTAGGGTGATTCCATGCCCGCCACGTCCATGATGAACATGCCCGCGCCCCACGGTCGCGGAATGTTGTCGTGTCGTGGGGCGTCCTCGCTCAGCTGTTGATAGCGCGTTCCGCTTCTTAGCGGGAACCCTGAACAGCCCGGCGGCTCAGCCGCCATCCGCCCTATCCGGCAGGTATTGCCGCGCCGAGTTTCGGCTCCCGTCACCGCGACCTCGTTGCGGTGATTCCATGATCTGCGCCCCCGCCATATTCCACTTCGAAAGGCTTTTGCTATGACAAACCGCTTCGCCGCTCCAGTTTTGCTCGTCCTCGCCGCGCTGGCGCTTACGGCCTGCGCGTCGGATGCCGACGGCTCGGTTGCGCAGCCCTCGACGGACCAGTCTCTTGCAGGCGTCCAGGAGGCGGGCGTCTTGGTGATTGGCACCGAGGGTACGTACCGCCCCTTCAGCTACCACGCGGACGGCTCGGGCGACCTTACCGGCTACGACGTCGAGGTGGCCCGGGCGGTCGCCGAGCAGTTGGGTGTGGACATCCGCTTCGAAGAGACCCAGTGGGACGCGATCTTCGCTGGCCTAGAGGCCGGCCGTTTCGATGTCATTGCCAACCAAGTCTCCATCACCACGGAACGTGAGCAGGCGTACACGTTCTCCGAGCCCTACACGTACTCGCCAGGCGTGATCGTGGTCGCGGACGACACCGCCGACATCACGTCGTTTGAGGACCTCGCAGGCAAGACGACAGCGCAATCGCTGACCTCCAACTGGTACGCCCTTGCCGAGGCTTCAGGTGCCAATATTGAGGCGATCGAAGGCTGGGCGCAGGCGGCTACCCTGGTCGAGCAGGGGCGAGTAGACGCGACCATCAACGACAAGTTGACGTTCCTCGACTACCAGCAGCAGACGGGATCCACCGGGCTGGTGATCGCCGCCGAGACCGTCGACGTCTCACGCAGCGCGTTCGCCTTGGCCTCGGGCAGCGACGCGCTCGCGCGGGCTGTGAACGGCGCGCTGGCCGAGTTGTCGGCAAACGGTACCCTCGCGAAGATCTCTGTGGAGTTCTTCGGTGAAGACGTTTCGGTGGCGCCTGCCTCGTGACCGAGATTGACTGGGATCTAGTCCTCGGATCGCTCGGCCCCATTGCGGGCGGGGCGATCCGAGGCACCATACCGTTGGCTCTGGCCTCGTTCGCGGTGGGAATGGTGCTGGCGGTGGCGGTGGCGATGATGCGCCTATATGGCAACCGCGCGGCAAAGGCCGCGGCGCGGTTCTTCGTGTCCGTGATTCGTGGCACGCCACTATTGGTACAGCTGTTCGTCGTGTTCTACGGGCTACCGTCCCTCGGAGTCACTATCGACCCGTGGCCCAGCGCGATCATCGCCTTTTCCCTCAACGTCGGCGGATACGCGGCCGAGGTGGTTCGGGCAGCGATCCTGTCGGTATCCAAGGGCCAGTGGGAGGCTGCGTACATGATCGGCATGTCTCGGCGTACCTCGTTGCTCCGCGTGATCCTTCCGCAGGCGTCCAGGGTGGCGGTCCCGCCGCTTTCGAACACGTTCATCTCGCTGGTGAAGGATACGTCGCTGGCCTCGCTCATTTTGGTCACGGAACTGTTCCGGGAGGCGCAACAGATCGCGGCCTTCAGCCAGGAATTCATGACGTTGTACGTCGAGGCTGCGATCGCCTATTGGGTGGTCTGCCTGGCGCTGTCGAGCGGGCAGAGCGCCCTTGAGAGGAGATTGGACCAGTATGTCGCCCACTGACCCCACCACCACATTGCCGCTGCTGAGTGTTGAGGGCGTGTCGAAGCGCTTTGGAGAGATCGAGGTGCTCCGCTCGGTCGACCTGCGTGTCGCTCGCGGCGAGGTGCTGGCAGTGATTGGAGCCTCTGGTTCCGGGAAGACCACGCTATTGCGGTGCCTTAACGGCCTTGAGGTGCCGGATGCGGGCCGTGTGGCGATCGCTGACACAGCCATCGACTTCTCGGCTCGTCCGGCGCCGCGTGAGTTGCGGGCGCTGCGGGATCGTTCGGCCATGGTTTTCCAGCATTACCACCTGTTCCCGCACCGTACCGTTCTGGAGAACATCACCGAGGGGCCGTTGGTGGTCCAGCGGCGCCCCCGCGACCAGGTGCATGAGGAGGCGCTTGCGTTGCTCGAGCGCGTGGGATTGGCGAGCCGCGCGGGCGCCTATCCACATGAGCTGTCGGGCGGCCAGCAGCAGCGTGTAGGCATCCTGCGCGCGCTCGCGCTGCGGCCGGAGCTATTGCTGTTCGACGAGCCGACATCCGCGCTCGACCCCGAACTAGTTGGCGACGTCCTGACCCTGATGCGAGACCTCGCCGCGGAGGGCTGGACGATGGTAGTGGTCACTCACGAACTGCAGTTTGCGCGCGAAGTGGCACAACAGGTTGCCTTCGTAGATCAGGGTCGAGTGCTCGAGCACGGGGCGCCTGAACAGGTATTGCGCGCGCCTCGAGAGGAGCGCACGCGGCAGTTCGTGCACCGCCTGTTGCGCCCGCTGTAGTGGAGAGGTCTGCTGCACGGTGTCGTGACCTACTCGGGTGTTGATATACCTAGTTGCCAGGGACTTCCTGGGTGCGTGGTACGCATCGAGATATGTGTGCCTTCCCGTGATCTCACGTTGAGGCGACTGCCCATTCACGAGCACCGAGTCACTGGGCTCAGCTAAACGCGCTCCAGCCTAAGGACCCTGAAGCCTTTGGCAGAGCGAACCTTCTCAATAGCTCCCCACGGCGCGCCGGCACCGTCGGTCTGTTCGGCGATCCAGCGTGCCAGTGAGTCCGCGCCAAGGTTTTTCTGCACCACGAGCCACGCCTCGCCACCCTCCCGGAGCCGGGGCAGCCACGTGGCCAGGAGCTCGTGAAGGGCTTGCTTGCCGACGCGAATCGGCGGGTTCGACCAGATCGCATCGAAGCGGAGGTCGGGGTCGATGCCGGCGGCGAGGGTGGGGCGTACGGACGCGAGGTCGGCCGACGCGCGCACCCGCGCGACGTTGTGTTCGAGCAGGTCGAGTGCACGTTCGTTGACATCGAGCGCGGTGACCGTCGCTGCAGGCTCCCGCAGGGCGGCAGTGAGGGCTATGGGCCCCCAGCCGCAGCCAAGGTCGAGGATCTCGCCCGCAGGTGGAACCCCCACGGTGTCGAGGAGCACCGTCGTCCCCAGGTCGACGCGTCCAGGCGAGAACACTCCTGGGGCGGTTTCGAGCGTGAAGGTGCGGCCGTCGAGTGCAACGTTGATGTGACGGCGTTCATCGGCCGACGCCGGGCTTGCCGAGAAATAGTGGTCCACGGGCCACCAGCGTAGTGCTCGCGAGGCGCGGGCCCCCCGAGTGAGACAATGGACCACCATGGAAAAACCCCAAGACGAATCTGCAGAGCCCCAAAGCGATCGATCCATCGAGTCGGTGATGGACCGGGTGCTGTCGCGCGCGGGCACCGCTGTCGCGGCAGGCGAAACCGCCCGCACCGACTACGACGGCGATCAATTCGACCGCGACCAGCGCGCGGGATCGAGCCGCGTGGCCGGTCTTTCGACCGAACTCGAGGACATCTCTGAGGTTGAATACCGGCAGCTTCGCCTCGAAAAGGTCGTTCTGGTGGGCATGTGGTCGCGGGGCCCCTCGCAAGATGCCGAGATCTCGCTCAGGGAGCTTGCTGCGCTTGCCGAAACGGCAGGCTCCGAGGTGCTTGACGGCATCCTGCAGCGACTGCCTCATCCCGATCCAGCCACCTACATCGGCAAGGGAAAGGCGATTGAGCTTCGCGACATCGTCAAGGCGACGGGAGCCGACACCGTCATCGTGAACGACGAGCTCCAGCCAAGTCAGCGGCGCGCGCTTGAGGACGTGGTCAAGGTCAAGGTCGTCGACCGGACGGCGCTCATCCTGGATATCTTTGCGCAACACGCCAAGTCCAAGGAGGGCAAGGCGCAGGTCGAACTGGCCCAACTCGAGTACCTCTTGCCACGTCTGCGCGGTTGGGGTGACTCGATGTCGCGGCAGGCCGGTGGCCAGGTGGGCGGCGCCGCAGCCGGAATGGGTTCGCGCGGGCCAGGTGAGACCAAGATCGAGCTCGACCGGCGCCACATCCACACGCGCATGGCGTTGTTGCGCAGGCAGATCAAGGAGATGGCGCCCGCCCGCAAGGTACGGCGCGAGAACCGATTGGCGGTGCCAAACGTCGCGATCGTCGGGTACACCAATGCGGGAAAGTCCTCGATCCTCAACCGCCTCACGGGCGCGGGGGTTCTCGTCCAGAACTCGCTTTTCGCGACGCTCGATCCGACGGTCCGCAAGGCACATATCCCGGATGGTCGCGACATCACGATCTCTGACACCGTCGGATTCGTGAAGAATCTTCCGCACCAGCTCGTGGCGGCATTCGCCTCGACACTCGAAGAGGTCACTCACGCCGACCTCGTGCTCCACATTGTCGACGCCTCCCACCCCGACCCCGAGGGACAGATTCTCGCGGTCCACGAGGTGCTTGCCGACGTTCCTGGTGCCAACGAGGTGCCGGAGCTCCTGGTGTTCAACAAGGTCGATGTTGCCGCTCCCGACGTGCTTTTGAGGCTCCGCGGTCGCCGCGAGCCGTCAATCGAGGTTTCGGCGCTCACGGGCGAGGGCCTCGAAGAACTCATGGTCAAGGTCAGCGAGATGCTTCCGCGTCCGCCCGTCCGCGTCGACGTCGTGCTTCCGTTCACGCGTGGCGACCTGGTGAGCGAGGCTCACACCGCGGGCGAGGTGGTGAGCGAGACCCACGCCGACGACGGTTACCACCTCGTGGCCGATGTCTCCGAGTCCCTTGCTGTCCGCATCGGTGAGGCCGTCGTCGCGCCGTGACCGAGACAGACGACGTGCGCTCGCTGCTCGCGGGCGTGATTGATGCAGTGGGCGGACAACGGCGAGAAGGCCAGGAATCCATGGCTGAGGCAGTGGGCCGGGCGCTCGAGGACGGTGAACACTTGCTGGTACAAGCCGGTACCGGCACGGGCAAGTCCCTCGCATACCTGGTGCCAGCCGTTGCGCGGGCCATCACACACAAGGAACGCATTGTCGTGTCGACGGCCACCCTTGCGCTGCAAAGGCAGGTGTTCTCCAAGGACCTGCCCGCTGTCATCGACGCGCTCGAACCAGTTCTGGGAGCGCGCGCATTGACCGCGTTGTTCAAAGGCCGCAGCAACTACCTGTGCGTGCACAAGATGGGCGGCGGGTATCCAGAGGAGGAGACCCCGGGCGCGCTTCCTCTCGGTCCAACCTCCGAACTCGGGCGCGAGGTCGCGCGCCTGCACGAGTGGTCGAACGACACCGAGACGGGGGATAGGGACGACCTGATTCCCGGTGTGTCCGGACGAGCGTGGGCGCAGGTCTCGGTCACGGGCCGTGAATGCCTCGAGGGCAGTTGCCCTGTTGCCGGGCAATGCTTCTCGCAGCGCGCGCGGGAACAAGCTTCGCGCGCGCACATCGTGGTCACCAATCACGCGGTGCTCGGTGTTCAAGCGACGAGTCACGACATGCTGGGGGAGCACGATGCCCTGATCGTCGACGAGGCCCACGAACTTGTCGGCAGGATCACCTCGTCGGCCACGCACGAGCTCACTCCCCGCGGCGTTGAGCGGGCGTCGACCCGAGCTCGGCGCCTCGGCATACTCTCGGAGAACCTGGACAGGGCCGCAAGGGCCCTGGACGGCGCCCTGGGCGACGAACGCATCGGCCTGCTGCGATCGGGGCCATCCGAAGCTCTTGCGGCCGCTATCGAGCTCGTGCGCTCGGGCGCGCGCGAGGCGCTGAGCGCCGTGACCAAGCTCACGAAGGAGTCCGGGGGAGCGAAGGACGCGGGTGCTGGCGCCAAAATGGCCGCCGCCGCTCTCACCGAGATCGTGGACGTGTGCGAGGAGCTCCAGGCGGACGTGGGTCGCTATGTCGTGTGGCTCGCACCCGCCGATGGCGACTACGACGCCGTCACACCAGAACGGGTGCTGACGGCTCCGCTCAATGTCGCTGGGGTGATCTCCGAGAGGCTTCTCACGGGCAAACCCGCGGTGTTCACGTCGGCCACTCTCGCCTTGGGCGGCGGGTTCGATGCCGTGGCGAGGCACTTGGGCCTCGACGAGCCCGCGACGCTCGACGCGGGGAGCCCCTTCGACTACGCCAAGCAGGGGATCCTGTATGTGGCCTCGCACCTGCCGCGCCCGGGTATGGGAGGGATATCCGAGGAGGCGCTCGATGAGCTTGCCGCATTGATCCAGGCCGCTGGCGGCCGGACACTTGGGCTCTTTTCGTCGCACCGGGCGGCGCTTGCCGCCACCGAGGCGATGCGGGAGCGGCTCGACGTGCCGGTGCTGTACCAGAAGGACGATCAGGTGTCGACGTTGGTGCGGCAGTTCACCGACGATCCCAGGGCCTGCCTGTTCGGCTCGACGACCCTGTGGCAGGGAGTTGACGTGCCGGGCGCGACCGCGAGCCTCGTGGTCATCGACCGCATCCCCTTCCCCCGGCCCGATGAGCCCATCTCCCAGGCTCGCACCGAGGCGATTGGGCGATCGGGTGGCAACGGATTCCTCGCGGTGAGCGCGACGCATGCGGCGCTTCTGCTCGCTCAGGGCGCGGGGCGGCTCATTCGTACGGTCGATGACAAGGGTGTGGTGGCGGTTCTCGACCCGCGGCTCGCCACGGCGGGATACCGAGGCTTCCTCACCAAGTCCCTGCCTCCGATGTGGGTCACCACGGACCGTGAGGCAGTGTTGGGTGCCCTTCGGCGCCTTGACGAGGAGGCATCGGCCGGTGTTTAGTTCACAAGCGCGACGCGGCGCACATGCGTCTCGTACCCTGTTCAAGGAGGCCAACCACCCATGACAGATAGCGTCACTTCCGAGGAATTCGAACGAGGCCGGCTCGCCGAGCGGGAACGGTTCGCCGACTACCTCGCCCACTTTGAGCGGTCGAGTCGTGCACTCGCAGACAAGGCGGACAACGACTCGTCACGGGTCTACCAGACCACGATCGCGAATGCGATGCAGGCGATGAATCAGGCCATCAAGGGCGGGTTCCACTGGCAGGAGTCATGGCGCCAAAACTAGTCCCGGCCACGAGAGTGCACTGGAACTAGATCCGCCTCATCACCGAAACCACTTTGCCCATGATCTGGGCGTGAGTGCCGTCAATCGGGGTATATGCGGGGTTGTGGGGCATCAGCCAAACCTGGCCGTCACGCCTGCGCAGCGTCTTGACGGTCGCCTCGTTGTCGAGCAGCGCCGCGACGATGTCGCCATTTTCGGCGTCTTGCTGGCGTCGGACGACGACCCAGTCTCCATCGCAAATCGCAGCGTCGATCATCGATTCTCCGGCCACCTTGAGCATGAAGAGCTCGCCGTCTCCCGTGAGCTGGCGCGGCAACGCGAACGTGTCCTCAACCTGCTGGTCGGCGAGGATGGGTCCACCGGCCGCGATGCGCCCCACGAGGGGAACGTGGACAACCCGGCCGTCGTCGACATATTCAGTGTGCGCGGCGGGGGCAAGTGCCATCTCGGCGTCCTCGTCGGGCATGACTACCTCGAGCGCGCGGGGGCGGTTCGGATCCTGTCTCAAGAACCCCTTGGCCTGGAGTGCGCTCAACTGATGCTTGACCGACGAACTTGACGTCAGGCCCACGACCTCGCCGATTTCGCGCATCGATGGCGGGTACCCGCGCGTCGACACCGAGTCCCTAATCGCTTCCAGAATGCGGCGCTGCCTGTCAGTGATATCCCCGACGGGGGAGGGGAACTCGTGAATGGTCGCCTCGCGGTCGTCCCCTGACATGGCGTTCCTCCTTGGTGGCCAACCCCGGCCGCAGCCGATGTCAGACCCTCGTGGTCTTCTTATGTTCGACGGTAGGGCAAAAGGGAACTGAAATCAAACATGTGTTCGAGAAAATCTTGCGCGTGTCGCCCGCTCGTGCTAGAAATAGAACAAGTGTTCGACGAACAGGTGTTCGAAGGGAGAGGAGCAATCATGAGTATTCACATGGTCAATACGCCGAAGACGCGGGCCCGACGTTGGGTGGCGGTGCTCGTGATCGCGGCGGCGGCTGTGGTCGTTGCTCCTCAGGCATTTGCTCAGGAAGCGAGCGGGCCTTTGGCTTCGGATACGTACGTCGTCGCGGAGGGGGAGACGCTGTGGGCAATCGCCCAGGCCATCACGCCCCCGTCGCGTGATGTGCGGGACACCGTCGCGACCGTCAAGTCCATGAATCTGCTCGAGTCTGCAAGCATCTCTCCAGGCGATCAGCTCTTGGTGCCGATTTACGGCTAGGCGACCGTCCGTGACTGAATCAGCCACGCGAGTGGGCAGAAGGTGCAGTCCGTGGGAGACTCAGGGAATGCACTGCCCCTTTTGCCGCCATGCTGACTCGCGGGTGATTGACTCGAGGACGGCCGACGACGGCTCAGTTATTCGCAGACGACGCCAATGCCCCAATTGCGGCAAACGCTTCTCGACCGTCGAGGCCTTTTCGCTTTCGGTCGTGAAGCGCTCCGGCGTCGTCGAACCCTTCTCGAGGGCCAAGATCATTGCCGGCGTGCGCAAGGCGTGCCAGGGGCGTCCCGTGTCGGATGACGACCTGGCGCTCCTCGCGCAGAAGGTCGAAGAGGCCATTCGTGAATCGGGTCAGGCTGAGATCGTCGCGCTCGACATAGGACTGGCGATCCTTGCCCCGCTAAGAGACCTTGACGAAATCGCATACCTCAGATTCGCGAGCGTCTACCAGGCGTTTGATTCCCTTGACGCCTTCGATCGAGCGATCGCAGAGTTGCGGCGCGAACAAGTCGGCCGCGACTCCGACCCTTCGGAGCCGCCTAACTAGTCGTTCTTCTTGGGGCGTGCCTTGCCCCGGCGACTACCAGGGGGCTGCCGTCCAGCCTTCTTGTTCTTGCTCTTATGCGCGGCGCCATGCCCGGGCTGCTTTTCTGCGGGCGCCGAGTCATAACGGGGTGCCGAGGTCCGATCGCTGGCAGCTGCGTCGTCGCGGCGAGGACCGCGGTCGTCACGGTTGCCCTGGTAACCAGTGCTGGGACGGCCGCCGGAACTGCGCGAGTCGTCACGGTTGCCCTGGTAACCCGAGGGGCGTCCGCCGGAACTGCGCGAGTCGTCACGGTTGCCCTGGTAACCCGAGGGGCGTCCGCCGGAACTGCGCGAGTCGTCACGGTTGCCCTGGTAACCCGAGGGACGGCCGCCGGTGCTACGTGAGTCGTCACGGTTGCCCTGGTAACCAGTGCTGGGACGGCCGCCGGTGCTACGTGAGTCGTCACGGTTGCCCTGGTAACCAGTGCTGGTACGTGAGTCGTCACGGTTGCCCTGGTAACCAGTGCTGGGACGGCCGCCGGTGCCACGCGAGTCGTCACGGTTGCCCTGGTAACCAGTGCTGGGACGGCCGCCGGTGCCACGCGAGTCGTCACGGTTGCCCTGGTAACCCGAGGGGCGTCCGCCGGTGCTACGTGAGTCGTCACGGTTGCCCCAAGAGGGCTTGCTGCCACGGTCATCGCGACCGCGGAAGTTGCCGCGCGGGTCTTCTTTGCGGGGAGCCCAACCGACGCGCGACTGCGGCGGCGTTGAGGTCCTTGGTGCGTCGTCACGGTTGCCCTGGTAACCAGTGCTGGGACGGCCGCCGGTGCCGCGCGAGTCGTCACGGTTGCCCTGGTAACCCGCGCCGCGCTCGGGGCGCGAGGTGTGCTCGGTCCGTTCGGTTCGCTCAACGCGAGCGGGTGCTGACGCCGGTCGCGTGAGTTGTTGCTCACGTGCGGCAAGGGCGCGTTCGCGGTCGGCGAGTTCGCGTTCCTTGGCGCTCAGGTTCTCGAGCCGTGATGAGTAGCCGGAGTCGTCGGATGAACCCGCACGACCCCGCACGGGGCGATCGCGGCTCGGGCGATCACGCGATGGGCGTTCACGGCCACTTCGCGAGTCGCCACCTGGACGGCCACCACGCCCGCCGCCGCGGCGGTCTGAACGCATTACGGGCATGGGCTCTTCCACGGGTACTCCAGAGGGCTGTTGCGCGCCGGTGAGCGCGTCGATCTTGGCGAGCGCTGCAGCGTCGACGGTTCTGAATGCGGCATCCTCGGCGTCTATGCCAGCGGATTCAAGAATGCGAAGCGCACCATTGCGCTGGTGCGGGAGCACCAGCATCACGGCGAGACCGTCGGCGCCTGCGCGGCCGGTACGGCCCGAGCGGTGCGTGTAGTCCCTGTAGTCGGCTGGGGGATCGATCTGGATCACCAGGTCGACCGCATCCACGTGAATACCGCGTGCGGCCACGTCGGTCGCTACCAGCACGGGGAGGCGCCCCGCCCTGAACTCGACCATGACGAAGTTGCGCTCAACCTGGGAACGGTCGCCGTGCAGGGCCACTGCGAGAACGCCGTTGGCCCTCATGTCTGCGGCGATGCGGTCGGCCGCAAGCTTGGTGCGCACAAAGCACATGGTGCGCCCATTGCGCGCCGCCATGCGGGTGGCCATCTTGTACTTCTCGTGCGGGGGGATCGAGATCATGACGTGGCGCTGGGTAGGTGCCGCGCTGCCGTCGGTCACATCGTGAAGCACGGGATTGTGCATGTACTTCTTGACGATGTCATCGACGACGCCATCGAGGGTGGCCGAAAAGAGGAGGCGCTGGGCATTCGAGGGAGTCTTGTCGAGGATCTCCGCGATCTCTTCGCCAAAGCCCATCTCGGCCATGTGGTCGGCCTCGTCCAGCACCGTGATGGAGGTTTCTGAGAGGTCGATGTGACCGCGACGCACGAGGTCGGCGAGGCGTCCAGGCGTGGCCACAACAAGGTGAACTCCGCGATCGACGGCCATGATCTGCTTGCTCATCGACAGTCCGCCAGCGACAAGACGGTACGTGAGTTGGGTCGCGTGGGCGTAGGGCTCGAGGGCGTCGCCCACCTGCATCGCGAGCTCGCGGGTGGGAACAAGTACGAGCGCATGGACCTGGTGAGGTCCGGGCTTGGGGAGATCCGCGATGCGCGCCAAGATGGGCAGGCCAAAGGCGAGGGTCTTTCCTGAACCCGTGCGGGCCTTGCCGAGGACGTCCTTGCCAGCCATCGCGTCGGCGATGGTTGCGGCCTGGATCGGGAACGGCACGGTCAATTCATAGTGCGTCAGGGTGGCGACGAGCCTCTCGGGAAGACCGAGTTCGGCGAAGGACGCGGCGGGCGCGCCGGCGGCGGCTATGAGAGCACCCGCAGCCGCACTGTCGCCTTCATGGTGGACAAGGCATCGACGGCGTCATCGGCCATCCCTGCTCCGACATCGGTAACCACGTAGCCAAGCTCCCCACGGGTGGCGAGGAGTTGAGCCTCGATATTGACATCGTGTTCGGCGAACACGCGGTTGACCGCGGCGAGAACGCCAGGGACGTTTTCGTGAAGGAAAGCGACACGATGCGCACCCTGGAGCAGGTCCAGGGAAAGATTCGGCAGGTTCACCGACAACGAGGTGGACCCGTTGAAGATGTAGTCGCGCAAGCGATTGGCCACGAAGATGCCAATGTCGCGCTGCGCCTCTTCGGTCGATCCGCCGATGTGCGGCGTGAGGATCACGTTGGGAATGTCCCGAAGCGGCGAGGAGAAAGGGTCACCCTTTACCTTGGGCTCGACGGGGAACACGTCGATCGCGGCGCCGCCGATGTGCCCGGACTCGAGGCCGCTCTTGAGGGCTTCGATGTCGAGGATGAAGCCACGCGACAGGTTGAGGAAGAGCGCGCCCCGCTTCATCGCTGCGAACTGTGCGCGGCCGAAGAAGCCTGAATTGCCCTCACGTCCATCGACGTGGAGCGTGACGATGTCGGCCACATTGAGCAATGACTCCAGCGTGGGCATCTTGGTGGCGTTGCTGAGCGCGAGCTTTTCCGCGTTGTCGAAGAAGACGACGTTCATTCCGAGTGCCTCGGCGATGACCGACAGCTGCGAGCCGATGTTGCCGTAGCCGACGATTCCGAGCGTGCGTCCGCGGATCTCGTGGGCTCCCGTGGCGCTCTTGGACCACACGCCTGCGTGCATCTGGCGGTTGTGCTCGGGGAGGCGTCGCGTCAGCGAGATCATCTCGGACAGCGCCATCTCGACCACGGAGCGCGTGTTCGAGAACGGCGCGTTGAAGACGACGACGCCGCGCTTGGCTGCCGCGGCCAGATCGATCTGGTTGGTTCCGATGGAGAAGGTGCCGATCGCCACGAGGTCCTTCGCGGCTGCAAGCACGCGATCGGTGACCTGGGTCTTGGACCGGATACCGAGCAGTTGGACGCCCTCAAGGGCGGCGATCAACTCGTCTTCGTCGAGGGCACCCGCACGGTTCTCGACGGCGATGCCGGCGGCTGTGAGGATATCGGTGGCTTTGGGGTGAAGTGTTTCAAGGAGGAGGGCGCGCACGTCCCCCATCGTCTCGCACTTTCGGTGGTTTACCAATTCGCGATGCCCGCAACTCGCTGGTGTCTCAGGTGCGCTCACGGGTGCTCGACCGTGTGTGGGGCCGGCGAGATGAGCCGACGCTTGCCTAGGCGAGCGGTAGCCCCTCGGGGAGCGCTTCGTGGTGGACCAACACCAATCGCCTGGTCGAGCGAGTCAACGCCACGTAAAGGTCCTGCGGCACGCGAGCGACAGCGACGGGGTCTGCGATGACTACTGCGTCGAACTCGAGGCCCTTAGCCTGGCGCGCGGTCAAGACCTCGATGCCTGGACGGGCGAGCGATGCCACGTGCGACAAAAGGTCGGGTGGCACGATGATCGCCACGAGCCCGCCGCCGCGGGAGGCGAGAGCGTCGGTTTCAATCCCTGCAGCATCGGCCGCGACTCTGGCGACGGCCGCCCGCTCAGTCACTGCGATCGTTGACAAGGCATCGTCAACGTCGCGTGCGGCGCTCATCTCGCTCACGGGAAGTCCCGCAGCGCGCGCGAAGCCTTGGGCGGCGGAGGCGACGGCCGCGGGGATGCGGTAACTGACGGTGAGCTCCCGTAGGTGCCATCCCGCCTGGAAAAGCGGGTCCATCGCCTCGGGCCACCATGTGGTGCCTGCAGGCGACGACGTTTGGGCGATGTCTCCCACGATCGTGAAGGACCGCGAGGGGCAGCGCCTGAGCAGCATGCGCCACGCCATGGGGGAGAGCTCCTGTGCCTCGTCGACGATGACGTGGCCATACGTCCATGACCTGTCCTCGCTTGCGCGTTCGGCCACTGTTTTGCGCGAAACGGGGGCCTTCATCCTGTCGGCAAGCATTTCCGCAGTGACCATGCCGTCACCGCCAAAGATGTCGAGAACCTCCTTCGCATACCGAAGCTCGGCCTTGTTGTCCGTGCTCTTGCGAGCGGCGTGAGGCAGGTCGCCGAGGAGTTCCGCAGCCTCGTCAAGGAGGGGCACATCGGCATCAGTAAAGGGCGAATCGGCGTCTCGCAACAGCAACGCCCTTTCGCGACTGCTCATTCGCGATGCGCATGCGGCCAGCAGGTGCGGCTTTGCGTAGAGGTCGCGGAGCAGCTGTTGCGGGGTCAGGGGGAGCCAGCAGAGGTTGATGGCCACCCGTAGATCGCGGTCGTCGCGCAGGTCGCGCGAGATCTCCTTGCGATCATCGTCCTCGATCTCGGGGCCAAGTTGATCCACGACCTGGCGCGTGAGCCGGTTGATCATCTCCTTGGCGAATGCCGCGCGCGCCTCGTTATGGGGCTTGCCGTCTCGTCGAGCTCGGGCCTGGGCCTCCCGCACATCGGAGCGGGTGATGGTGACGCTTCGACCGTCGATGCGGAATTCCTGGTCCCGCTTGGGCACGCGCTGCCGTTCGCGCACGGCCGACCTCACGACGGTTGCCATGTCGAGCCGGCCCTTGAGGGTCGCGATGTCGTCTCGCTCCGCCTCGGTAGCCCGCACGCCCTTGACGAGTCCCGCGAGCGTTGTCGACACGGCCCCAGTTTCGCCGAGCGAGGGGAGCACGTGGTCGATGTAGCGCAGGAATGACGTGGAGGGGCCCACGAGCAGCACGCCACGCTTCTCGAGCAGGTCTCGGTGGTGGTAGAGCAGGTACGCGGCTCGGTGGAGCGCCACGGCCGTCTTTCCGGTCCCAGGCCCGCCTTGGACGACGAGCGCTCCCTGCAAGGGGGCGCGAATGACGGCGTCTTGTTCGGACTGGATCGTGGCGACGATGTCGCCCATTCGGCCCGTGCGCTTCGCATCGAGCGCGGCAAGAAGGGCGCCCTCTCCGGCGAGAGAACCCTCGTGGCCCGATTCGCGCAGCGCCTCGACGTCGAGAACATCGTCCTCAATGGCGGTGACGATGCGTCCTTGGGTGGTGAGGTGCCTGCGCTTCATGACGCCGAGTGATTGGGCTGCCGTCGCGGCGTAGAAAGGGGTCGCGGCCGGGGCACGCCAGTCGGTCAGAAGGGGGGCGTGTTCCATGTCGAAGAGCCCGATTCGGCCCACGTACAGGAGACCGCCTGCCGCCATGTCGAGCCTGCCAAAGCACAGCCGATCCTCGACTGCGTCGAGTTGAACGATGCGGTCCTCGTAGAGCGTCGCGAAGGCGTCGCGTTCCGAGCGGTTTTGGGGGGAACCCGATGGCCCAGCCTTGCGGACTTCGGCGAGCCGCTCGGTGGCTTCGCCACGGAGCACGTCGAGCCGCGAGTAGAGGGTATCGACGACAGTCTGCTCACCGTCGATGCCGGGGCCCGCCTGGCCGGTGGACTCGTCGTGCATGAACTCCCTTTCGCGCCGCCCACGATCCACGCAGGCAGTTGACCATCTTCGCACGACTGCCGCCCCAAGGGAAAGATCGTGCGTTCGCGGGGCGCGATATCCGGCCATTTTTGGCCCGGTTCGTGTCACAGTGAAGCCATGACACTCATCACCTGGGACAGCGACGGCCTCGCGCAGTGGACGGACCACGCGGGCTCGGATGCCGTGCTGGTGCAATCGCTCAGGGGATTCATCGACGCAGGGAAGGTGGGCAAACTCGTGTGCGAGCACGTGCTCGGCCTGTCGGATCCGGTGCGATTGGTGACGTTTGAGATTGACGAGTTCCTCGACTACCGCTCGCGTCGGCCGGAAATGACCTTCTCTGTCAACGAGTGGACGGACTACGACGAGCCCTATCTCGCGATCGACATGGTGAGAGACATCGAGGGCACACCCTTCCTGCTCCTTCACGGAAGCGAGCCCGACGTGCGGTGGGAGGCCTACATCGGCGCTGTCAGGGGAGTGGTTGAGCGCTTGGGCGTTGGGCTCACTGCGGGCGCGCACGGGATTCCGATGGGGGTTCCCCACACCAGGCCGATGCAGTCGACGGTTCACGGCACACGTCAAGACCTTCTTCCTGACACCGCGGGGATGTTTGGCACAGTGACGGTGCCCGCCTCGGCGCAGAACCTTTTGGAGTATCGCTTTGGTCAGTGGGGGCTCGACGCGGTCAATATCGCTGTCCACGTGCCGTATTACGTAGCGCAGTCAGCGCTTCCCCAGGCCGCTCAACATGCACTCGGTCACCTCGAGGGGCTCACGGGGCTCAGCCTCGCCCCCGAAAGATTGGACGATGCTGCGGCGGCGGCGACGCTCGAAATCGGGCGTCAACTAGAGGAATCGGACGAGGTTCAGGCGCTCGTTTCGACCCTTGAGGAGCAGTACGAGGCCATGGAGGCGGCACGTCGCGATGGCATCCCACTCGACCGTCCGTTGCCTACCGCAGACGAGTTGGGCGCCGAATTTGAAAAGTTTCTTGCCCAACAACGCCGAGAATCTCCCCCTCACGACTAATCTGTGCCATGCTTAGTGTCGGTTGCATTGACGTAGTGAGCAGTACCTGTCTGCTAGCAGATACGGGGCGAGGCATTGCGGCGACGAGCGGGACACAGTGTCCCGCTTCCCGTCCCGGGCATTAAAGGCAAGGAAATACCAGCATGACACAGGGCTCCGTTAAGTGGTTCAACGCAGAAAAGGGCTACGGCTTCATCGCTCAGGATGGTGGAGGCG
>Ga0209100_1000282_pt1 | contig 50804 bp, 45 predicted proteins | sample lystaG_FD_185480 | JGI IMG/M metagenome (GOLD analysis project Ga0209100, IMG submission 185480) | Glacier valley bacterial and archeal communities from Borup Fiord, Nunavut, Canada, to study Microbial Dark Matter (Phase II) -... | ecosystem: Environmental > Aquatic > Freshwater > Ice > Glacier ... | reverse complement strand
CAGGCTCAGGCTCAGGCTCAGGCTCAGGCTCAGGCTCAGGCTCAGGCTCAGGCTCAGGCTCAGGCTCAGGCTCAGGCTCAGGCTCAGGCTCAGGCTCAGGCTCAGGCTCAGGCTCAGGCTCAGGCTCAGGCTCAGGCTCAGGCTCAGGCTCAGGCTCTGGCTCTGGCTCTGGCTCTGGCTCTGGCTCTGGCTCTGGCTCTGGCTCTGGCTCTGGCTCTGGCTCTGGCTCTGGCTCTGGCTCTGGCTCTGGCTCTGGCTCTGGCTCTGGCTCTGGCGAAGCGTCCTCGACCGGGACTGTCAACGCAAGTTCCGCGGGGCGAGGGACCGTGACGTGAACGCTTGGTTCGAGCGCTGGCCCCGGGTCCACCAAGGGACGGATGATGTCAGCGAGGTCAAAAGCCTCGGCGTTGGCGCCGTCGGCATGCTTTCGCACCATGGGAGGCATCGGCAAAACCGCGCGCTCAAGCGCAATGCGGGGGCCGGTCGAGGGCTGCGCCGGGAACCTGCGCACTACCGCCCTGTACTGCGTACGCGAGACCCGTCGCGCCATGGCGGCCGTGGTCTCCGCGATCTCGAGGCGCCTACGACGAGACATCGCGACCCACCAAGACAAAGCGGGGAACTGCGGCGATGATCGCGATCAACGTCGCGCCGCCATAGATCAAGAGGTGCCCCTTGAGGTCCGCCGCAACCAGGATCGAATTGCCAGGACCGCTTCCGCCATAGAACACGGTCGCCGCAACCCAGAGGCTCGCAAAGGCGATGAAACCAGCCCACGACTCCCATGTCTTCGCGAAGATCGCGGCACACGCCACCAAGACAAGCGCGAGCGCTACGCCCAGATACCCTGCGGAACGATGAGCGCCGGCACCGATGGTCGCCACGAGGGCCCCCAGGATTCCGGACGCCAGTACGTTCACGGCCCTCTTCAGCATGGTCCCAAGGATAGGCGACCGCATGGGGCTAAGGGCGACGACGACGCGCCAGGTGGCGCGCCGCCCCCGAAACTACGCGTTCTGCCTCTTGGCGCGTGACGCTGCACGACCGCGTTCCGTCTGGTCAAGGATGACCTTGCGGATTCGCACGTTCTCGGGCGTGACCTCGACGCATTCGTCCTCGCGGGCAAACTCGAGAGATTCCTCGAGCGTGAGCCGACGGGCCGGCGCGAGACGCTCAAGCGTCTCGGACGTCGACGAACGAATGTTGTCGAGCTTCTTTTCCTTGGTGATGTTGACGTCCATGTCCTCGTTCCGGGCGTTTTCACCAACGACCATGCCCTCGTAGACATCCTCGGTGGGCCGCACAAAGAACGTGCCGCGGTCCTGAAGTGTCATGAGCGCGTTCGACGTCACGGGACCGGTCCGGTCGGCCACAAGTGAACCGTTGGTGCGGTACTCGATGGCGCCTGTCCAAGGCTCGTAACCCGCCGAAATCGACGACGCGATCCCAGTGCCACGAGTGTCCGTGAGGAACGTCGACCGGAAGCCGATGAGGCCACGAGCAGGAACCAGGAATTCCATGCGCACCCAGCCGGTGCCGTGGTTCGCCATGGTCGCCATGCGACCCCTGCGGCTCGCGAGCAGCTGAGTAATGGCCCCGAGGTGCTCTTCGGGGACGTCGATGGTCATGTGCTCCATCGGCTCGTGGAGCTTGCCGTCGACGAGCTTGGTGACCACCTGAGGCTTGCCAACGGTGAGCTCGAAGCCTTCGCGGCGCATCTGCTCCACGAGGATCGCGAGCGCGAGCTCGCCACGGCCCTGAACTTCCCACGAGTCGGGACGGCCGATGTCGACCACCTTGAGGGAGACGTTACCGACGAGCTCCCTATCGAGGCGGTCCTTGACCTGACGCGCGGTGACCTTGGCGCCCTTGACACGACCGGCGAGCGGCGACGTGTTGATGCCGATCGTGACCGAGATGGCGGGGTCGTCCACCGTGATGAGCGGAAGGGGACGGGGGTCGTCGACGTCGGTCAACGTCTCGCCGATGGTGATGTTCTCGATGCCTGCGACTGCGACGATGTCGCCGGGACCAGCGCTCTCCGTGGGGACGCGATCAAGGCCCTTCGTCTCGAGAAGCTCGGTGATCTTGACGGTCTTGAGCGAGCCATCGTGGCGGGCCCACGCGACCATCTGGCCCTTCTTGATGGTGCCGTTGAACACACGCAGCAGCGCGAGTCGGCCAAGGAAGGGCGACGCGTCGAGGTTGGTCACGTGCGCCTGCAGCGGCGCGCCCTCTTCATAAGACGGCGCGGGGATGCGCTCCATGATGACCCGGAACAGGGGCTCGAGGTTGGTTCCCTCGGGCATCGTGCCGTCTGCCGGCTCCACGAGCGAGGCGATGCCTGCCTTGGCCGAGGCATAGACGACGGGCACTTCGAGAAGCGAGTCGATGTCAAGATCGGGGACCTCATCGTGCAGGTCGGACGCGAGCGAGAGGAGCAGATCGTGCGTCTCCTCGACGACCGCGGCGATGCGCGAGTCGGGTCGGTCAACCTTGTTGACCACGATGATCACTGGCAGGTGCGCGGCGAGCGCCTTGCGCAGCACAAAGCGCGTCTGAGGAAGGGGGCCCTCAGAGGCATCGACGAGAAGGACGACGCCGTCGACCATGGACAATCCGCGTTCAACCTCGCCGCCGAAGTCGGCGTGACCAGGGGTGTCGATCACGTTGATCGTGACTCCACCGGGGATCGAGGCGGTGCCCGTATAGCGAATTGCGGTGTTCTTCGCGAGAATCGTGATGCCCTTTTCGCGTTCGAGGTCACCAGAGTCCATCGCGCGATCGGTCACATGGGCGTGGTCGCCATAGGCGCCTCCCTGGACCAGCATGGCGTCGACGAGGGTGGTCTTGCCATGGTCAACGTGGGCGACAATTGCGACGTTGCGCAGGTCAGAGCGCAGGGGCATGCGAAGAACTCGATTCAAGTTGGGGCGCGGGCCCGAAGCGGGACCACCGACCAGTCTAGCGACGCGAAACGACCTTCGGGCGTCGGCCCCCCACAATGTGGCCCCTCGGGAGGCGCCGACGAAGCGCCAACGTCGTGAACCGCAGCCGCATGAGAGTCATCAATCTCGCGAGGATTGAGCTCCCGCTGGGGCGTCAGCGCGCGGTCACGCATCGAGTTCGCCGAAGGCTCCCCCGACATCCGACCTCAAAGCCTCAACCTGGCGCGAAGCAGGCCGATGAGGTGTCCGAACGTCCCGTCAGAAAGGTCTGTTATGGCACTCCTCGCGTCACTGCGTCGCCCATCCTCGGAGTCAACTCTCCACCCGCTGCTGTCGCGGACGGGCTCTGTGAAGGCGATTCTTGATTCCGCTCCCACATGCGTCTTCGTCACCGACGCCGACGGAATAATCGTCTACTCGAATCGGTTGGCGACCGCCACGATCCGGGAAATCAGTGCACAGACGCGTGCCGCGTTTGGAGTGGACTCCGACAACCTCATCGGTTCTCCGGTCTCTGCGTTCCATCAGCCGGACTCGTTCACCTCTGACCCGACGAAGTTTCCCAGGACGAGCGTGCTCGCTTTCGACGGCGTGGCCCTCACGACCGTCGCGGATGCCATCGTCGACGACAACGGCACACAGCTCGGCATGTGCATTGCGTGGAACAACGAGTCCTCGGCCGCACAAATGCGCGACACGACGAGCGCTACCTCCGCCAGGCTGTTGTCGCTCGGCGAATCGCTCGGGGTGCTGACAACCCAGCTCACGCTGCAGGCCTCCGACACCTCGGAAGGCGCCCAGACCGCCGCGGCAGCGGTTGAACAGATGAGTTCATCCGTTCAGGAAATCGCGAACTCTGCGACCAAAGCGGTCACCGTAGCGCGCGAGGCCGTCACCGCAGCGGGAACCGCATCCGACCGCGTGGCACAGCTCGACCTGTCGAGCCAAGAGATCGGCGTGGTGGTCAAGCTCATTACCTCGATCGCCGAACAGACGAACCTGCTCGCGCTCAATGCCACGATCGAAGCGGCACGCGCCGGAGAGGCAGGCAAGGGCTTCGCCGTAGTGGCCTCCGAGGTGAAGGAACTCGCACGCGAGACGGCCGACGCGACGCAGCGCATCACCCAAATGATCGGAACGTTGCAGGAGGACAGCTCACACGTCACGACTGCGCTGACCGCCATCACCGACCTCATTCACCAGATCTCGGACGCACAGACGTCAATCGCGGGAGCCGTCGAGGAACAGAGCGCGACGACCAACGAGATCAGCCGCTCGGTCAACGATGTCGCTCAAACTGCCGAGGCGACCACACATGACATCTCGGCAATCGTGGATCAGCTCGACATGGTGAACGACGCCTCAAAGGCACTGCGCGCCCTGTCCACCAAGGAGTAGTTGGCGCGCTCGACCCACCGGTGCCCCCGGGCTACCGTTGCGCCATGACCATCCTGCATCTCGCCCTCGAATCCGAATGGGTCGCAGCCCTCGCGGTCGGCTCGTATCGCGTCTCCACGCGCGGACTCACCGTTGACCAGGTGGGATTCATTCACTGTTCGACGCCCGCTCAGGTCGCGCGCGTCGCGGAGCTCTTCTACTCCGACGTCGTCGAGCCGCTTCGCGTCCTTGAAATGGATCCCGATGAGATCCGCGCCGCTGGAACCGAGGTGCGATTTGAGGATGGCGGCAATGGCGAACTCTTTCCCCACATCTACGGCCCTCTTGACCCGACGTGGGTTCGCGAAGCGCAGCCCGCGCGCATGGCCGATGGCCGGCTGGTAGGCGACTAAGCGTCGCCCTCGGGGCGGATGGTGCGGAAGGCGTGCGTGACGTGCGGAACGTCAATGCGTCCGCCGCATGCAGCTCGCCGTCAGGGACTTCAAGCACCGGCGATAAGTTGTGGAACGATGGCCGCATGCAGGTCTATCGCGCGCGAAGTTCACTGGTCTGGGGCTGGCTTTGTGTCGGCCTGGGTGTTGTCTTGGGCGCGGGCGGCGTGCTGTCCCCCACTCAAGGCAGCACGCAACAAGGACTCGGCTTCGGCGGCTGCCTGGCCATGATCGGCATCGCGGCGTACCTGCGACCGGCCCTCGCGGTGACGGCCGATGCAGTGAAGGTCACCAACGTCACGCGAAACGCGGCAATGCCGCTCTCGCGCATCGCCGACATCAGCGTGGGTTGGTCGCTGGAAGTCCACGGCGACGACGGCCTGACGATAGCCGCGTTCGCTGCACCCACGACGCGCAGCGCTCGCGCCCGCGACAGATCCAGGGCTGACGAACAACAGAAGCCGTCGGACCACGGCGCCCACTCGCCTTCACGTCCCGCAACCATGCTCTACGACGCGTGGCACGAGTGGATCGCCGCCCATCCCAGCTCGAACGAGTCCGGGCTCACTTCACCGTCAGCGACCCGTCGCTGGGACCCGATCGGGCTTGGCCTCATCCTCGGGGTCGTTGTCACGGGAGTCGTTGGCCTCCTCGGCTGAATCAAGAGCGGCCACCGCGGCGACCGCTACTACCCCGACCACCACGGCGAGCATCGCGTCCACATCCACATCGGCGCCACGATCGATATCGGTGACCTGTTCGACGCGTTCGCCGGCCTTGACCACTATCACGCCTACAAGAACGAGCGCCGCGCCGCCCAGCTGAATCGGCAATGGCGTCTGGCCGAGAAGCATCCACGCGAACGTCGCCGCCGCAATCACCTCGGTGAGCGACACGAACGATGCCAAACGGGCGCCCAAGGCCCGCGTGGCCGCGATTCCCGCCACATACGAAATCCCCGCCGTCACGACGCCGAGAACGAGCACCACGGCCCACCACGGCGCGGAGAAGCCCCGGAAGTCAACGCTGCCAGCGGCGACGGTAAACGGCAGGACGCCCGTCAGGACGGCGCCGACGAGCACGACGGCCGCGACCAACACTCCCCCGGACGCAAGCGCGATCGGGGGTAGCCCGTTGGACTCGTCGCTGCCCATCACGAAGTACGCGGCGGCACCCACCATGGCGCCGAGCGCCCATGCGACGCCCACGAGGTCGATTGACCCTCCGCCGACGACGTTGAGCAGCAGCACGAGGCCCACGGCGGCTATTGCCGCACCGGCTACGGTCACGCGGGAGGGCTTGTTGCCTCGCCGTACCCACAGCCACCCGACCACTGCGATCGGTGCCGTGTACTCGACGAGCAGCGCCACGCCCACATCGAGACGCGCGACGGCGAGGAAGTAGAAAAGCTGCGCCGCGGCCACTGCGAGCACGCCGTATACGACGACCACCCCAGCACCCTTGCGCAGCAGGTACCACTGGCTGCGCATCGACATCATGCCTGGAACAAGGAGGAATAGCGCCGCAACCGACACGCGAAGCGTCGTGGCGGCACCTGCGGACCAGCCCAAGTCCATGAGCCCACGCGCGAGGGCCCCGGAGAGGCCAAAGGACGCCGAGGCAAGTAAGGCAAGCGGAATGCCGCGGGCGACGGCCGAACGCCGCGCGTCAGGAGCCAAGTTGGTCATGGCTCATGACATTAGCGCTCGCCTGATAATGTGTCAACATGCCTTTCACTCATGACACTGCCGAGGCGCTCGACGCCGCCGCGTGGCTAGTGAACTCGCGCGAATCACCCGACACCCTCTCCACGATGGAGCAGTTGATCGCCTTCTTTGACGAGCGCGGATACACCGGCAGTCGGCCCACCACACACGACCTCACGGACCTACGCGCGGCACGGCTTACACTGCGCGAATTGCTCGTTGCGGGGAGGGACGAGGCTGTTCCGCTGGTGAACGCGATCCTCGAAGAGGCCCACGTGCTCCCCCGCCTCGTGCGCCATGGGGACAGTGGGTGGCACATCCACGCCACGTCCGACGACCGCCCCCTCGCCGAACGCATCCTGGTCGAGACGGCGATGGCGATGGTCGACGTGATCCGCGAGGACGAGACGAGCCGCCTGGCGACGTGCGCACGCGAGGGCTGCGAGGGCGTCGTGTTCGACCAATCGCGCAATCGGTCACGCAAGTACTGCTCGGTGGAATGCACCAACCGCGAGGCCGCTGCGGCCTATAGGGCGCGCGCATCGGCCGCCGAGGAGGACAGCCCAGAGGCGGTACTAGGAGACGGCGCCGAAGGCTAACCCTGCGCCACCCGCGAACCAGTTTTGCGCGTCGGGCCGATAGGCCGTGACCTCGATCTCGATCTTCATCGCGTCGTCGAGCAGGCCGACGACCTCCATCGTCGCCGCGGGGCGAATATGCGCGAACCAGCGGCCAAAGACGGGAAAGCACTCTTCGGCGAATGCGCGGTCCGTGAGCAAATAGCGAACGCGCACCACGTCGCCTATCGAGAATCCGACGGTGTCGAGCGCGTTCGAGATGGTCGTGAGAGCCTGATCGGCCTGCTCCGCCACGTCGTCCGAAATCGTCATGGTGCGGTAGTCGTATCCCGTGGTGCCGGAAACCCACGCGAAGGGGCCCTCGACCACCGCGCGCGAATACCCGATGGTCTGCTCGAAGGGTGATCCGGAACTGACGAGGCGGCGATCGGCACCCATGGGCATCTCCCTAGAACGGAGCGGCCATTCGCCGCTGCGAGGCCAGGGTAACGGGTCCCGCGGTAGCGTATGAGAACTGCGCTCAACGAGAGGTGTCCCCCATGGCGAGCAAAAGCAATGAGACCTGGTCGGCCGAGGAGAAGGCCGCGATGAAGGAGGCGGCGGCCGAGGCCAAGCGCGCCAAGGCCGCGCTGGGCAAGGAAGCCGAGGCGCAGGTATGCCTCGACAAGATCGCGGCGATGGCGCCCGCGGACCGCGCGCTTGCCGAGAAGGTGCACGAGATCGTCACCGCCGCTGCGCCCGAGCTGGACGTCAAGACCTGGTACGGCATGCCCGCGTACGCCAAGGACGGCAAGGCGGTCATCTTCTTCCAGGACGCCGGCAAGTTCAAGGCGCGCTACGCGACGCTTGGGTTCCAGGACAACGCGGCGCTGGACGAAGGCACGATGTGGGCGACGTCGTTCGCGTTGGTGTCGATCGACGCGGCCGTCGAGGCGCGCATCACGGAACTGGTCAAGCGCGCCGTGAGCTAGGAAATCGAGTCGGGAACGACCGGCGCCACCGACTACAGGACCGATTGGCCCACGGGACCTGGGTTCCACGCGACTTCCCAACGGAAGCCGTCCGGATCGGCGAAGTACCCCGAGTAGCCTCCCCACTCCCGCGCCTTCGGTTCTGCGACGATGGCAGCGCCTGCAGTTTTGGCCTCCGCGACGACCATGTCGACTTCGACCTTGGTCCCTACATTGTGGGCGAGTGTCACCGGGGGAACACCCTCGCCTCGGGTTACGGGGCCGATCTCGGTGGTCGCGCTGGCCTCATCCCAGAGCGAAAGCACCAGTTTGTCGCCCACGCGGATCATCAGCACCTCGCCAGGAGCCTCGAACTCAACTGGCCAGCCAAGGCCATCGACATAGAAAACCCTACTCAGAGGGAGGTTTCGCACGACGAGGGTGATGAAGCTGACGCGAGGTTCCACATTTGCCACTTTAGTTGCGTCCAGCGGCACAGCGCCCGTGACAACACGCCCGGACGAGTTGCGTGTCCAGGCGTCGGCTGAGCACCGCAGATCGACATTCGCTGTCTGCGGCGTGCTCAAGGCGGAACTCAAGTGTCGATTTGCGGTGCTCCGCCGACACTCCTGTCCGAGGTCACCTCACCGTACGATGCTCATCGTGACCTCATCCCAGCGCGAGCAGACGTCCTGATGCCTCCGCGCAGCCCGCTACCCCAACGACACGGGCTCGATGCCGCGTGGGCGCGCACGCCCGGCACCTACGAGGGTGGCGAGCCTCCTTGGGCGACGATGCGCGCTTTTCTGATGGAGCGCCTCCCTGCCCGGGCGATGGTCGCGGACATGTTGGAGGCTGGCGACTTCGTCGATCAGGCAGGACTTTCCCTGACCGGAGCTGAGGCCTACCGCCCCCACACGTTCGTGTGGTTCCACCGTGCGCTCACGCCCGAGACCCCTGCGCCATTCGCCATCAACGTGCTTGAGGTCAACGAGCGCTTCGTCGTCGCCGACAAGCCGCACTTCATGGCCACGACCCCGCGCGGCGCGCACGTGATCGAGACCGCGCTCGTCAAGCTGCGGGTCGCCCTCGACCTGCCAGAACTCGCGCCCGCGCACCGCCTTGATCGCCTCACCGCGGGCGTGCTGGTGTTCACTGCGCGCCGCGAGTACCGCGGGGCGTACGCCGGGGTGTTCCAGTCGGGCGACGCGCATAAGACCTATGAGGCCTTGGCGCCCTTTGACCCTGCGATCGAGTTCCCGCGCACTCTCATCGGCCGGATCGAGAAGCGGCGCGGCAGCCTGCAGGCCGAGCTGGTGCCTGGGGAACCCAACGCCGAGACCCTCGTGGAGATCGTCGAGGTCATCGGCGGCCACGCCCGCTACCGGCTGGCGCCGCGCACGGGGAAGACGCACCAACTGCGCGTCCACATGGCCTCTTTGGGCCTGCCCATCCTTGGTGACTCGCTCTACCCCACCGTCATCGATGTGGACCCGGGCGACTTCACCGACCCCCTGCAGCTCATCGCGCGCCGCCTGTGGTTCACGGACCCGATTGACGGGACCCAGCGCGACTACACCAGTCGGTTCGAGCTTCAATGGCCCGATGGTTCCGTCGGGTTGTCGGCTGAGAAAACGGCCGACGCCGGCTAGACCTTCTTGACGACGCTCGACTTGAGCTGCATCTGGCCAAAGCCATCGACCTTGCAGTCGATGTTGTGGCCGTCGAAGCCCTCGATGAGGCGGATGCCACGCACCTTCATACCCACCTTGATCGACTGGGGGAAGCCCTTGACCTTGAGGTCCTTGATGATGCTCACGGTGTCGCCGTCTGCGAGCGGCGTGCCAAAGGCGTCCTTCACCACAGACGCGTCCGCCTCAGCCTCGGCTGCGGCATCCGCCTGGCTGGGCGACCACTCGTGCGCGCACATCGGGCACACCAAGAGCGCGCCCATCTCGTACGCGAGGTCGCTGGAGCAGTTGGGGCAGAGCGGCAAAACTTCAGGCATGGAGTCACTTTCGAGTGGGGGCGCTGGTCGCGCCGCATCTAATGTACTCGGCGTACTACCCGCCGGTGGCTGGCGCCGCGCGACGCCGCCGCCCGCGGTGTGAGCGTGGCTGATAGCGTCGACCGACATGAGACGTCACCTGTTTTTTGCCGCCATGGTCGGCCTCAGCATGACCCTCGCCACCTCGTGCACCCCGTCGTCGGAAGACCCCGCCGCTACGACGACGCCGCAGACCGAGGCCGCGGGGGTCGCCACGAGCGCCACCGCGGGGTCGGTCGCGGATCAGGAGTTTCCCGATGTGTTGGCCGCCGAGCTCACCCCGAACGGCGACGGGTTCACGATCGCGGTGACGATCTCGTCGCCCTACGACACCGCGCAGCGCTACGCGGACCGGTGGCGGGTGCTCACGCCGGATGGCACGGTGTTGGCCGAGCACGAGCTAGGCCACGACCACGCGAGCGAGCAGCCCTTCACGCGCACGAGCGCACCCTTCACGATCCCCGACGACGTGACCGAAGTGGTCGTCGAGGGGCGCGACCAGGCAAACGGGTACGGCGGCGAGACGGTAACGGTCGCCGTTCCGAGCTAACCCCGTCCCCCTCCCAGCGCGGTACGGGCCGCCGAGCGGCCCCCTGAATCGCCCCGGGTTTAGTGGAGGGCGAGTTCTCCCGGCAGCGGTTGCTGTCGGGCGTTGATCTCACGGTAGTACAGGGCCTCGAGCTCGATGGGTGGGATGTCTCCGATGGCGGAGTGGAGGCGGTTCTCGTTGCACCAGTGGACCCATGACAGGGTTGCCAACTCGAGTTCATCGACGGTGCGGAACGGGCCGTCGATCTTCACGCACTCGTTCTTGTAGAGCCCGACGACGGTCTCGGCCAGAGCGTTGTCGTAGCTGTCTCCCACGGTCCCAATCGATGCCAGCGCCCCAATGTCGGACAGACGCTCCGAGTAGCGGATGCTCGTGTATTGACCGGATTCAATCGGTGGATCACGCCAGTGATGTCCTGGCCGACGCGTTGCCTGGTCCACAACGCCATCTCGAGCGCATCCAGTGGCAACTCGGTAGGCATCCTGTTCGTAGTTCGCCAGCCGACAATGCGGCGCGAGTAGACGTCCGTGACGAACGCGGTGAACCCCATCCCTTCCCACGTGGGCACATTCGTGAAGTCCACGACCCACAACTCGTTCGGGCGTGAGGCGCGGAACTGGCGGCCCACGAGGTCCGCGGGCCGGCTGGCGGCGGCGTCGGGGCGGGTCGTGATGAACGCTTTCCCACGTCGGTTGCCTCGCAGGCCATGCTCACGCATGAGCCGCTCGACGGTGCACCGTGCCACGTGGTGGCCTTCGCGTTGCGACTGCTTCCACACCTTCCTCGCCCCATACAAGGCCCTCCCACGGGCGCGGTCTCGGAATACCTCGTCAATGAGCACAAACGCCGCCCCATCGGTGACAGAACGTGCTGATGGAGGGCGGTCTTTGGCGGCGTAGTAACCAGACGGGGCAATCCGGCATCCGTGCTCTGACAGCACTCGGCAGATTGGCTCGACCCCGAACCGCGAGCGATGCTCATCGATGAAGGCCACTAGAACGGAAGCCGCAGGTCGAGCTCCCGCGCAAAGAAACTTGATGCGGCGAGCAAGATCTCGTTCGCGCGTTTGAGCTCTCGCACTTCGCGCTCCAACGCCTTGATCGTGGCCGCGTCCACCGTGGTCACACCGGCTACCTCTCCGGCATTGATCCGGGCCTGTTTCACCCAGCCACGCAACGTGTCTGAGTTCACTCCGACCCGATGACCGACACGGATCACGGCCGCGTTCATCGACAGCGACGTCTCCTGAGACATCGCTTCTCTCACAAGCCGCACGGAACGCTCCCTGAGCTCCTGCGGATACTTCCTCGGTGCTGGCATGACTCCCATCCTTTCGGGGAATCAGACCCTTCACTAAACCCGGGGCGATTCAGTCCGGCTTCCCCGTCGATCAAAGACGATTTCCCCGAAACAACACCCCTGAACATCACACTTAGTTAGGAAGGTCGCTTGGTGGGCAAAGCCACGGAGCACCGTCACCAATGCCCCGAGCCTCCATCGACTGCCACAGCGCAATTGCAACGCCCGTGGCACCATTCAGCAGTCCCGGCACTGGGGCCGCAACTCTGAGGTTGCGAGGTGAGTAGTCAAAGCCAAAACTGCTCTGCGAGTCGTACAACGCGACGATCCGGTCCCTAACGAGCTTTTCCGCTCGATCAAGTCGAGGATCCTCACTTACCCTGTGGCCCACCGTCACCATGGCAAGAATTCCAGCGAGACCGTGGCACAAACTGTTGTCCCCAAGCGACGCAATGCGCTCCACTGATAGCAGAGCGGCATCGGTTCCACGCTCAATAATCGTGCTGTCTCCCAAGAAGTCTCCGGCCGCAAACATCAGCAGAGCCTGGCCCGCTGTTCCGTAACACCAGGACGGACCTCCCCCGTTTGGCACATACCTGGAGCCACCCTCATGCTCGTACACGTACATTGGTATCTCGATCCCCCCAAAACGGGAGAAGAGCCACTCGCAATACGCCCGCACCGACGCTTCCACCTCTCCAGTTGGCCTCCGCTCACGCCGGAGGTACTCCCCTACTCGAACCAGCGCAAACGCGATCCCGCTGGCGCCGTGCGCGAAACCCAAGTTCCAATGAGACTCGAGACCATCCCACTCCCGGCCATAAAAGGGCGGTCCCTGAACGCGACCTACCAATCCCGCTTGATCTGGAACGAGGGAACGCCGCAACACATCGGCCCCGCGGACCAGACGGTCACGTGAGTCGTCATCCGTTGAATTGGCTAAGATCACGAGAGAACGACCGAGACCCCCGAGTGCGTCGCTTACCCAAAACCCTGGTGAGCCGCGTCCAGAACGCATAGCTTGGTCCAGAGCCAATATCTCGGAATCGGCCTTCTTGCGAAGGAGCCCCCTTAGCCGACCCGCGAGGGAAGCCAACCCTGATCCCTCGGGAGCGAGATGCGCTGCGATGTCTGCCCCAACGAGCGCATGCCGAGCACCTGGCGCACTGGGATCCAACGCAGTTACAAGTTGGCCCTCGATCCATTGGGAGTACTCCTCAGCGACTTCTCGTTCTCCCAGCAACCGAGCCAGCAGCAAGACTCCTGACGCTCCGTTCTCATAAGAAACCGTGTCTCGGAGCGCAACGGCCTCTCCATTTACACCCAAGCCATCCGCTGAAGGAGCGCGCTCCGCGTCGAAAACAGCCGCCGGGTGGGACATCTTGGCCAGCACAGAACTTGGGACGCTCAGGGTCATCGTCCGCTCGCAAACTGCTGTCGACTCACATAGTTCTTGAGCACCGAAAGCATCTGCATTTCCCCATCTCGGTCGGCCGCGAACATCCGATTCGCGTGCATGTGCAGTACGCTCATCGCAATTCCGGCAGGACGACTGAGTGAACTCGCATCGGCGAGAACCGGTTCTCCGCCGAAAACCACCCGAATAGGCAATCTCGCGAGCACCTCACTACGGTCCCTCTTTCGCACGCGTGGAGGCTTGTGAGTAGCGAGAGCTGGGCCGACTACGTGACTCCACTCAGATCCGAATAGTCGCTCCATAGACTCAATCGCAGTTAGACAAGCATTCTCGAGCCGCGTGGCGCCCTCCTGCAATTCGACGCTCGCCCCAAGCGCCGCAAGGCTACTCTTCGTGAAGAGCGGCGCGATCAGGTCAAAGCACTCCTCTCCGCCGTACCTCTGGTACTCCGGCAAGAAGGGCACCTCTCGAATATTCCGCACAGACAACCCGACCTCGCGAATCGCCGCTTCTCGGATCAACCCAATTGACCGATCGTCATAGCCTTCCGAATGAAATCGCAATCGAGTATGTGGATCCGGGTCGTTATAAACCACAAAGTGCCAATCCTCTATACCGAGGCTACGCGAAAACGCGACGAGACGCCGCGTCGCCTCCGGCTGCCATGCGCTGTCAGCGGCGCCTACCAATTCAAAAGCGAGCCAATCTCGACGAACGTCCGGCTGGGCATAGTTGGGCGCAGAGCTGAAGTCCGGAATCGCTTCGGCATCCACGCCTGAGGGTCGCGAAACATGCTGCACATACTCGATTGCCAATTGATTGTCAATCACACGTCCGCTCTCGAAAGCGACGGGAGAGTCCTTCTGTAACGTCCGGCGGATCTCTTGAAATTCAGATGAGTCGGTCGTATCAAAGGGTAGAATATTGTCGCCACCACCAAAGTCCATCCATTGGGGCAACGACATGGCGTCTCGCCAACGCTCGAATTCATGGCACCACACTGCTGTCGCTAGGTCCTTGCGGAACAAACGTGCAGGAACCCGCCAGCGAGCTTTCGATATTAGAATGTCGCGGTACACAACCCCGGGCAGGAAGTCACGTGCGGATTGTTTTCCCCAACTAAAGGGAGCCCATTCCCGCTCGATCTCCCGGCCAATTGTCATCAGTGTCTGTGCGTCCTGAGAGAGATGCTTCGGGAAATTGACCATGGACAGATTTCGAATCACGAGCGGAATGTTCGAGCCTTTAGCCAATAGCCAAACCTGACTGCCATCGTGAATTAGGTCGATCTCGTCTATGGTGATACAGGCATCAGTAGGGTCCGCGAAACTCAGCGAAATATATCGGTCAGTGACATGCGGTGCATGCATCACGTCCAGAATTTGCCGCGAACGCGGAAGACACCACAGTTCAACCGGTTCCACCGCGCGCCCGACGATATCCGTCGTCCTTCTGGCTGTTTCGAACCAGGATCCGGGAAGCTGCTCCCAGTGACGCACCACCGCCTGTCCAGGCAAAGCCGTACACGGCGTCGCCGCCAATTCGACCCTTCCAGATTGCGCGTGCACCGCATACAGAACGTCGGTGTCAATGCCGAGCGCCCGGCGCGCCGGGTCTATGAGTGACTCAACCTCATCATCGGATATGAAGATTTCAGTGGTGTCCGCCGCGCGGGCCCTAATCACGAAGTCTTCCAGCAATTCCTCCGAGGCGTCAGAGTGGGTTTCTTTCGGCAGACCTGTATTCGCAAAGTCGATCAGCCCCACACCCTTAATGTCATCAACAGCGCGACGATATGGGACACGAATGCCGACGCCAAACCTATCGACAAAGCGGTTCGAGTACTCCTGCCTGGCCGAGCCGATCCCCGAGAACTGTTTGAATTGGAAGAGCCGCGTAGCCACCCCCTCGACATTTCGGCTAACCCCGGGCGGCGGAGCCGAAGGCGGCAGGTTCAGGTGCCTAACATTCCTCGAACCTGGTCTCGTGACGCGCGCCGTCCGCCCGATGAGTTCGGGCATGGACAGAGGCTCACGTAGCGCAAACAGGAGTTGCTTCTCGACCATCAGCGCAACGATGCGATCCACGTCGTTCCTGGCTACACCATGCGTCTGGAACAGAATCTGTGCCAGGTCCTCGAACCACTTGCCACGTCTGCATTTTTCCCAAACGGTTTCAAGGACGGGCGGCATCCGAAAAGCCTGCTTGTGCGGCGACACATAACGCTCCGTCAGACATACCTCCCGTAGCACTGCCTCATCGCCAGTCACAACAACCGCTAAGTTCGCGACGATCCACCGACTTTCCAAATCGACCGAAACAGTTGGATCTCGAGTTTCATTTCCGGCGGAGACAACGACCGTGTATTGGAGCGGGCCGAGAAGATTCGACTCGATCGTCCGATCAGGCGCCTGTACAACTCCCACTCCGGCGAATAGCCCGAAAGGTGTGGCCCGGTACCGAACACGCCTCGCATAGCGCTCGACCGCCCTCGACAGGGCTATCGTGTCGCCGTGGCCGGAACGCTGCCGCTCCGAAATTGCTTTCCACAGAGACTCGGAAGCGACTTCAATTGCCGCGTACAGCGGGTTTGAACCCAAGAGGGTCTCGGTGGATTTTCCCGGATCCCGAATAATCGACTTCAACTCTTCGAGAGCTACGGAAACTTCCGTGTGACCAAGCACGGAAGCGCGTCGCGCATATACGCCGCCTCTTGTCAACTTCAGTTGCAGGGAACGCACATGTCCCATTGGCCGTAAGTATTCCCGCACTGTGACGGACTGGCTGTACAGAAGCATGACCATGAGGCGCAGGCATAGCCGGAGTTAGCTGGAGACTTACCAGGCTCCCACTTTTCACTTACGGACGAGACCTCTGTCGTGACGAACGAGTCCTCAAACTCGCTCAGCACTGAATCAATGTCGATAGTTGGTTGACTCACTTTGCCACCCCTTGGTGTGTTGTGCCGCCGATCAATTGTGAACACAATCATGTTTATCACGACCATCAGTGCCGGTCAAGCGCAATTATCGGACTCTTCGCGGTTAGGAGCGTGGGAGCGGTCTGAAGCCTTCCGGCTTCTTGGCGGGATTGGTTGTGATGTGCTTGCTGCGTTTGCGGAAGCCAAGTGCTGCGCCGCGGAGGCGTCCTTTGATGGCCTCCGCAGAACCGTTGGAGGTGCACGGAATTTGTCAAGGTGATTGAGGCCAGCGTGAGTTTACGCAGCTAGTTGTGGGACCCCTTCCGCGACGGCTGGGACCTCGACTGGCCGGTTGATCCATGCCGGGCCTGGTAACGCTAAGATCTTCGGATCTGTGGACGTCGCGAAACGCTCCGGGGTCGAGAGTCTGGCCTGAGCGAGGACCGCGGAGCGGTCTGCGGTCTTGTCCGCTGCGAGGCCGTAGTGGACGTCAGCAGGCGTATTCAACCCGAGGCCGGTGTGCCGGTGGGAGCCGCTGCTCCGCGTACTCCCGTGAGATCGTGTCTGCAGGTCGTCTGAACCCACTCAGGACACCGCTCTCCGAAGAAAGGATCACTCGGAGGCCTTGGGGCGCCACGTGATCGGCGTAGAACGGCCCACACCCGGTAGGCATAGCCACGCTTTCGATGCGACGAGTTCAATTCGGCCCTCGTCGATGAGATAGGAGGCGCTGGCACTGACCCATCGGTAGTCATCATTCGGTCGCACATGATCGTGGTCCTGTCGTTGTTTGTTCATCAAAACTGTCCAGAACAGACAGAAGCCAGCGGCAGCGAGGCACTCGGTCAAGTCTCGGCGCAAGAGAAGGGTGGAGACCTCATTCACCGCAACTGAGGGATCCTGAACAGCCAGCCCGGTGCCGTCGGGCCATTGGAAGTCCCGCCCTGGACGAAGCTGCAAAAGGTTGAAGAGCGCTCTGCTGGGTACGAATCCTGTGGGTTCGTCGGTACCAGCGGCCTCGCGGCTGGTACCAGTTCCGCCATACCAAGCTACTGGTTGCGACAGGTTGGCGGGGATGACGCGATCGCCGAACCGCCTTGGTTCGGCACCCCCGTCTGCCCAGTCCCAGTCCGGGGAAACCGGGAACGCCCCAAGGAGACGGGAGTGAACGTCAGCATTCTCAGCCATCCAGCGACCATCCCAGTCTTGGCCGCCTCCGTCGGGTCCCGAAGCCCACTCTCGGAGGGCCGAAACCTCAGCACAGGGGACGAGGTAGCCGCGGATTTGCATCCAGACGTTCAGATTGGGCGCCGCGAGCGCTGATATTTCAGGCAGGTGCACCTGGGTCCAACTGGCGTGCCTGACCAAAGAAAGCCACCCGGCACCGCCGGGCGCTGTTACGGCGATGAGGTCCATGGGGTCAGGTACGCCGTCGAGATCTGCCGGGTAGCCCTCCGCGACCTCATTGGGGAAGTTGGCGGCGACTGGTGCGAACCACGGCTGCTCGTTCTCTTCGAGGTCTGAGACGTCACCGTGGATGAGGACAGTGGGGTCGATGTCGAGGTACACCACCTGCTCCGGGTACTCGTAGGGGCGCGGGTCGTCGGAGCCCCACCGATCCTTGATCTGGAAGTTGTCCGTAAGCATGCCTAGGACCTCGTAGAGCGCAATCCACTGGTACTTCTTGCCGTACCGCTCCACGGGACTGTCGTGCCCTCCGTGGCGCCCACTCTCAACCTCGTCGAAGCCCTCCGGGGTCCAGCCAAGCTCAAGGACCCGGGTGAAAACGAACCTCTCCACTAGCGTGCAGAGTTCCTCCCCATCTGAAACGTCGAAGTTGTCTATGGCCGACCGAATCACGTATCTCCCGAAGTCACCGAACTGACGGTGCACGGATCCCCAGATAGCCGAGTAGCGGTAGTCAGGTGGGGCGTCCATCTCCTCGATCTCTTCAAGAGGCATCGCGGCTGGCGGCCAGGCTTCATCGTACGGAGGGAGCCAATCAGGACCTTCCCAGTCGTGGGCACCGGCAGCGACAGAAATTCTGCGGAGGAAGTCGCGGGTCAGGAGATTCCTCGGCCAGTGCCCGGCGACCATAGTGGCGGCCGCGTCGGCGATAGCGACGACGGTCACGGGGTCTGCGGCACGCAGACTGACCGCGCACGCCGCAGCGGACAGACGCTCATTGACATAAGGATCATCGCATCCTGCGAACCGGGTCAGGCCTTCTGCTAATCCAGCGACGCCGCGTTCTCCGATGCTTACCAAAGCCTTCGTCGCTCGGTCGCGCACCCTGCGGTCAGGCGTAGCAAGCATCCAACCGATGATGAGCGTCGCAAGACGCGCGACATCGTCCGGCAGCCGAGTCGCCCCGTCGTAGGCGTTCTTTGGCCAGCCCCAGTCGAGCAGAACAGCGACAGCGTTCTCATCGTCGTCGCGGTTGGAGCCGACCCCGGTTTCCCGGACACGTATTGTGTGTTGATCATGCCGCAAGGTGGGCATGGTTGTGAAGTGCTTCGTAGGTCGCGGGGCTGAGGGAGCGACCGCGGTGGTCGGTCAGGCCGGTGTGCCTGCGGCGGGGGTTGTAGAACCCTTCGATCCATTCGAAGATCGCTGACGCGAGTTCGGTCCGTGAGGTCCAGGCGTGGCGGTCGAGGAGCTCGCGTTGCATGGTGGACCAGAACGATTCCATCATCGCGTTATCAACGTTGGAAGCGACCTTGCCCATGGAGCCCAGCAGTCCTGCTTGGCGCAACCGATGGCCGAAAACCCAACTCGTGTATTGCGCTCCACGATCCGCGTGAACGATCGTTCCTGGTTGCGGACGCCTGGTCCAGCGGGCCATCTCGAGGACAACTGTGACCAGGTCGGACGTTGCCCGGTCTGCGATGGACCATCCGACGATGCGTCTCGAGAACGTGTCGAGGACGGCGCAACAGTAAACCCAGCCGTCGCTGGCCCGGTGTTGAGTGATGTCGGCGAACCACACCCTGTCGGGCTCGTCCGCCCTGAATTGACGTCTGACAAGGTCATCATGAGGTGCCGGGGCTGGCCGCCAGGAACGGTTCTTACGCACGTGTGACACGCCTCGCAGGCCCGCTTCGCGCAGTAGTCGTGCCACACGCTTACGCCCGCACCGCACGCCGTGTTCGATCGAAAGTTCGTCATGCATGCGTTTGGCACCATACGAGCCACCGGAGTCACGATGGATGCGACAGATCGTTTCCGTCAACGCTTGATCTGCGACCTGTCGCGCCGAGGGAGCACGCTCGCGCCACTCGTAGAAGCCAGCGCGAGAGACCTTCAGTTTCCGGCACGCCACCGCGACGGGGATCCCGTCACGGCTGAGCTCGAGGACGAGCCGGAAACCTATTTTGGGAGCATGTCCTCCCGGGCAAAGTAGGCGCTGGCACGTTTGAGGATTTCGACTTCCATTTCGAGGACCCGGTTGCGCCGGCGCAACGCCACCAGCTCCTTGTGTTCGTCCGTGGCCACCCCAGCCTTGCGGCCAGCATCGACATCGTCCTGAGCCATCCAACGTCGCAAGCCCGACTCACTGATCCCTAAATCCCGAGCAACTTGAGCAGGTCGCTCTCCTTGCCGCACCAAATCGAGCGCTCGACGACGAAACTCCTTCGGCTTCGCAGCAGGCATACCGAACTCCTTCCCTGAGACACATCATCCCAAGATAAGTGTCCGGAGAAGCGGGGTTGGTTCCCTACTGGGCATCCGACGTGTCTAGATCCCTACACGCACCTCGAGGACACCAGGAGCCCCACGAACGCCGTGCGTTCACCGTCGACAAAACAAGCCCACCATGGAAGCGCACGCCCCAATTCTCAACGCCAAGCAGGACAAGCGTCACACGTTGAAGCGAAATTCCACCACATCGCCGTCGTGCATCACATAGTCCTTGCCCTCGATGCGCACCTTGCCCGCGGCCTTCGCGGCTGCCATGGACCCGGCCTCGACCAGGTCGGCAAGGTGCACCACCTCGGCCTTGATAAAGCCCTTCTGGAAGTCGGTGTGGATCACGCCAGCGGCCTCGGGCGCAGTGGCGCCCTGGCGGATCGTCCACGCGCGCGATTCCTTGGGGCCTGCCGTGAGGTAGGTCTGAAGGCCCAGCGTGTGGAATCCGACGCGGGCCAGCTGGTCCAGTCCCGACTCCTCCTGCCCGTTCGCCTCGAGCATCTCGCGGGCCTCTTCTTCCATGAGGTCCACGAGCTCTGCCTCGAATTTGGCATCCAGGAAGATGCAATCGGCGGGAGCGACCTGGGCGGCTAGTTTGGCCTTGGTCGCGTCGTCCGCGAGCCCCGCGTCGTCCGCGTTGAACACGTAGATGAACGGCTTGGCAGTGAGGAGGTTGAATTCGCGCACGTCGGCAAGGTCGAGCTTGGCTGCCTTCGCGCCGGCGGAGAGGGTCTCTCCCCTTTGCAGAATGCCCTTGACCACCTCGGCCGCGGCGAGAAGAGCGGGGTCGCCCTTCTTGACCCGCACCTCCTTCTCGAGGCGCGTGATGACCTTCTCGATGGTCTGCAGGTCCGCGAGGATCAGCTCGGTAGTAATGATCTCGATGTCGCTCGCGGCGTCCACCTTGCCGTCGACGTGGATCACGTCGGGATCCGCAAACACGCGCGTGACCTGACAGATCGCGTCGGCCTCGCGGATAGTCGCGAGGAACGCGTTGCCGAGCCCTTCACCCTCCGACGCTCCCTTGACAATGCCAGCGATATCCACGAAGGACACCGTCGCGGGCAGGATGCGCTCGGAGTTAAAGATCCCTGCAAGCACGTCCAACCGCGGGTCGGGCAGGGGAACCACCCCCACGTTCGGCTCGATCGTTGCGAACGGATAGTTCGCCGCGAGCACGCTTGCGCGCGTGAGCGCGTTGAACAGGGTTGATTTGCCGACGTTGGGCAGTCCGACGATGCCAATAGTTAGAGCCACGGGGAGAGAGTCTACCGGCGGGAGGGAGGGCCACCCTCGCGCGGGCGCCCTCGGTCACGTAGCGTGGCACCATGGCATTCGGCGAACTCTTCAATCCAGGCATGGCGGACTCCCGCAAGCAGCTCGAGGCCGAGCGGATTTTGCCAGCGCCGCCGCCAGTCGCGGGCCCACCGCCCTTTGTCCTCCCCGACCTCGGTGTCAACTTCGACGTCACGTGGTCGCTCGACGCGAGCACCCCGTCAGGGGACGACAACGGGGAACCGGCCATAGCCGATTCCCCGTCCTCTGAAACGTAAGCGGTACCCGTCAGGAAGCGAACTTGATGCCCGCTCCAGGGATCGCGTCAAGCAGGCGCTGGGTGTACGGCATCTGTGCATGATCGAAGATGTCATCGGTGCGGCCCGCCTCGACGATTTTGCCATCTTCCATGACCGCCACGTGGTCGGCCACGACCCGCACCACCGCGAGGTCGTGCGTAATAAACAGGTACGTGAGGCCGAGTTCCTCCTGCAGGTCCGCGAGCAACTGCAGCACTTGCGCTTGGACGAGCACGTCCAGTGCGGAGACGGCCTCGTCGAGTACCACGATGTCGGGCTTGAGAGCCAACGCGCGTGCGATCGCCACGCGCTGACGCTGGCCACCAGACAGCTCATTCGGGTACCTCTGCGCCATCGCTCCTGGCAATGCCACCTGGTCGAGTAGCTCCTCGACGCGGTCGAGTCGCTCCCTACGGCTTTGGACGCCGTGAACTTTGAGTGGCTCGGCAATGATGGCCGCGATTGAACGCTGAGGATCGAGCGATGCGTATGGGTCCTGGAACACCGGCTGCATGCGGCTACGCATGTCAAAGAGCGCCTTGCGATTCATTCCCGAGGTCGAGACCCCCATGATGGAGATGTCCCCAGACGTGGGCCTCTCAAGGCCAAGGATCATGCGGGCTGCGGTGGTCTTGCCCGAGCCGGACTCCCCCACAAGCGCGAGAGTTGACCCGCGCTTGACCTCAAAGCTAATCGCGTCGACCGCGGTCAGGGGCTCCGAACGGAAACTTCCCTTGCGAATGTGGAAGACCTTAGTGAGGTCCTTGACCTCGATCACAGCGGGCGCGGATTCGGCAGTAGCTGCCTCAGCCTCACGCCTGGCCGCTAGCTTCGCCATGTCGACCATCGTCGTCGCTGCCGCGTCCTCCGCGGCATCCGCACTGTCGCTCGCCTTCATGCGTCGCGATGCGAGCGACGGCGCGGCGGCGATCAGCGTCTTGGTGTACGGGTGTTGAGGGTTGGTGATGATCTCGACGCTCGGTCCGGATTCCACAATCCTGCCGCGGTGCATCACGATGAGTTTCGAGGCGCGGTCGGCAGCGAGGCCAAGGTCGTGCGTGATCAGCAGCAGCGCGGTATCGCGCTCCGCCACCCTGCTGTCGATGTGGTCGAGGATGGTCTTCTGCACGGTCACGTCGAGAGCCGAGGTCGGCTCGTCGGCGATGAGGAGCTTGGGGTTCGCGCCAAGCGCGATGCCGATGAGGACGCGCTGACGCATGCCTCCCGAGAACTGGTGCGGGAACTGCTTCATGCGACGCTCGGCGTCCCCGAGGCCCGCCTGCTTCAGCACCTGGATGGCGTGTGCCTTCACGTCCTTGCGGCCCTTGGCTACCCCGTTGGCGCGCACCGATTCCTCGACTTGCGCGCCGACGGACCACACCGGGTTGAGATTCGACATAGGGTCTTGCGGCACGTAGCCGACGACGCGACCGCGCATTGCAGCCAACTGGTCGCCCGACAGATCGGTGACGTCCTTGCCCTCGACCAGGATCTGGCCGCCAGAGATGACGCCGCTTCCAGGAAGGAGATTGATGATCGCGGTGGCCGTCGTTGACTTACCCGAACCCGACTCACCCACGATCGCCACGGTCTCGCCAGGGTAGATGTCGAAGGAGATGCCCCGCACGGCTTGGATCAGGCCCGCCTGCGTACGGAAGGTCACTTCAAGATCCTTGACGGACACCAAGGGCACATCTGGCTGAGTGTCGTACCGCATCGCTTCTTTCGTCTCAACGGAATTGCTCATCGACGAGCCCTCGCCTTCGGGTCGAGCGCGTCGCGCACGAGTTCGCCGAGCATGATGAATGCCAGCACGGTGACGGTCAGCGCGAGCGACGGCCAGAACAGCGCCATGGGCGCTGTTCGAATGGTCTGCTGCGCCTGACCGATGTCATTGCCCCACGACATCACCGACGAGCCGAGGCCCACTCCAAGAAAGCTGAGAGCCGCCTCGGCAACGATCGCGGCCCCGAGGCTGATGGTGAGCGACACGATCACGGGAGTCAACGAGTTGGGCAGGACGTGCCGCACTAGCGTCGAGAACTTGGACCGTCCGAGGGCCTCGGAGGCCATCACGAACTCCTTGTTCTTCACCTGAAGCACTTCGGAGCGAAGGAGCCGGGCGAGCGCTGCCCACGCGAAACCGCCGATGGCGAAAGCGATCGTGAGCACGTTGCGGTGTTCGCGGAACGTGGTCATGACGACGACGGCGGCGAGGAAGTAGGGCACGGAGAAGAAGATGTCGCCGACTCGCGATAGGACCGAGTCGAGGCGGCCCCCATAGAAACCGGCAATCGCTCCCATCGGGATGCCGATCGACGCGGAGATCAGCACGACGAGCAGTCCCACGGAGAGCGACGTGCGTGCGCCCCAAACCACGCGCGAGTACACATCGCAGCCCTGCAGTGTGTAGCCGAGGGGGTGGCCCGCCTCCGGCGCCCCGAGTGTCGGACCTCGAGTGCTCTTGATCAGTTCACAGCTTGTCGGGTCGACGTTCGTATAAATACCGGGGAGGAGCGCCATGCTGAGAACGAACAACACGATCGCGACGGCGATGTAGAACATCGGCCGTCTGCGCAGGTCGCGCCACGCGTCAAGCCACAGGTTGCTGCGGATGTCGGGGAGCTTCTTGGAGTCGATCTCGATGACGTCGGATTCGTCAACCGGCGCGACGTAGTGCTCGGGAATGGGCTTAGACATAGCGAATCCTTGGGTCCAGGACGGCGTAGAGCAGGTCCACGAGGATGTTGATGATCACGTAGGAGATGGTCAGGAAGGTCACGAACGACACGATCGTGGGACCCTCGCCCAGCAAGATGGCCTTGTAGAGTGTGTAGCCGACGCCTGGGATATTGAAGATCGCCTCGGTGATCGTGGTACCCGCGATGAGGAAGCCGAAACTCGCGGCGGAGTTGGTCACCACGGGGATGAGCGAGTTGCGCACGATATGCACGGGGACGACGCGGCGCGCGGTGAGGCCCTTGGCGTAGGCGGTGCGCACATAATCCTCGTGCTGGGACTCGATCACGGTGCCGCGCATCAAGCGCATGCCCGTCACGAAGATCGTCAGGGCAATGACCAACGCGGGCAGGAACATCGCGCCCCACGTCGCATTCGCACCCACCGTGACTGGCGCCCAGCCCAACTTGATGCCGATGAAGTACTGGGCGACGAACATTGCAACGAAGACAGGCATAGAGTTCATGATCAGGCCGGCGATGAGGGCGGCGTTGTCGAAGAACTTTCCCGCCTTCAATCCGGCGATCAGACCGAAGATGACCGAGAAGAGGAACTCGAGCACCACGGCCATGATGACCAGCTTGAGGGTCACCGGCAGGGTACTGGCGAGCACATCGTTGACTGACCTACCCGAGAACGTCGTACCCAAGTCCCCCGTGAGCAAGTTCTTGAGGTACAGGAAGTACTGAACGATGAACGGCTTGTCCAGGTTGTACTCCGCCTCCACCGCGGCCAATTGAGCGGGATTCGGAGTCTTCTCACCAAAGAGCGCCAATGCCGGGTTACCAGGCATCGCGAAGACGAGGAAGTAGATCAGAAAGGTCGTCCCGAAGAACACGGGGATGGCCTGGAGGACTCGACGGATGATGTATCTCAGCATCGGAGCGCCTCGTGGGAAGTGGTGTTGGTAGACATGAGTGGCCTCATCGTACAGCGTTCGCTAGTGGGTACGGGCAGGCGGAGGGCCCACCTCGGCAAACGCCGAGGTGGGCCCCACGTGCTGACTAGCTCTTGGTGATCTCGTAGTAGAGAGGCACCGAGTTCCAGCCGAACTGAACGTTGCTCACGGACTCGCCGAAGCCACCGTTCACGTTGGAGTACCACAGCGGGATCGCGGGAAGGTCAACAAGCAACACTTCCTGTGCCTGCTGGAACTTGTCGTTGGCCACTGCGGGATCCGTGGACGAGATGCCCTCGGTCAGCAGCTTGTCGAACTCAGCCGACGAGTAGTCGCCATCGTTCGAACCGGCGTTGGTCGCGTAGATCGGGCCCAGGAAGTTGTACAGACCGGGGTAGTCCGCCTGCCAACCGGTGCGGAAGGCGGTCGGGATCGTGTCGTTGGTGACGTCGGTACGCAGTTCCTTGAACGTCGCGTAGGGGTTACCCTGCGCGTCAATTCCGAGCGTGTTCTTGATCGAGTTAATCACAGCGTCGACCCAAGTGGCGTGGCCACCGTCGGCGTTGTAGCCAATCTCGAACGTGCCGTCCCAGGGGCTGATGGCGTCGGCCTCGGCCCACAGCTTCTTTGCCTCTTCGGGGTTGTAAGCGAGAACCTCGGCACCCTCGAGCGAGTTGCTAAAGCCGTCGATGACCGGCGACGTGAAGTCCGAGGCTGGCGTGCGAGTGCCCTGGAAGATAATCGTCGTGATCTCGTCACGGTTGATCGCCATCGAGATAGCTGCACGACGCAACTTGCCCTCTTCGCCACCAAAGTGAGCGAGGCGGTCCGGGATGGTGAAGGACTGGAAGATGGCTGCGGGCTGGTTCACAGCACGGTCGCCAAGGTCTGCCTGGTAGGTGGCAAGCGATGCGTCAGGGATGCCGTCGATCACGTCAACGTCGCCGCCAAGAAGAGCCGCGTAAGCAGCATCCTGGCTCTGGAAGAACGTGAAGGTCAGGCCACCGTTCTGAGGAACGCGTCCACCCTTGTAGTCAGGGTTGGTGACGAGGTCGATCTGAACGTCGTGCTGCCAAGCGTCGGGACCGGCAAGCATGTAGGGGCCGTTACCGATCGGGTTGGCACCGTATGCCTCGGGGTCTGCGAAGAACGCCTTGGGCATTGGGTAGAACGCCGAGTAGCCGAGACGCAGTGCGAAGTCGGATGCGGGCTTGTTGAGCGCGACATCGAACGTCAGGTCGTCAACGACGGTGAGCGCCAGCGGCGAGTCCTCGTCGTAAGAGAATCCCTCGATGTCCTCAAAGAAGTACGAGTTGAGAGCGGCGTTCGACGCGAGGGCGGTGTACTGCCACGAGTCGACGAAAGAGGCAGCATCGACGGGGGTGCCGTCGGTGAAGGTCCAACCCGGGTTCAACTTGATCTCGAAGTGCTGAGGGTCGGTCGCCGTGATTGACTCGGCAACCTCGTTGTGGGGAGCGCCGGTGGCGTCGTAGTAGACCAGTCCAGCAAAGATGCTGTCGATGATCTTGCCGCCGCCGGTCTCGTTCGTGTTGCCGGGAACCAGTGGGTTCTGCGGCTCAGAGCCGTTCGCCATGACGATGGCCGTAGACGCAGACGCGCCGGTGGTGACGGCGGCGGTGGGGTCCGTCTTGTCGCTGGACGAACACGCGGCAAGCGCGAACGACGCCATGGCGACGACAGCAAATCCCTTGCTCAATGTACCGAGTTTCATACTCGGACTCCTTTCTTCTCCCACAAGCACGAGCACGGTCCATAGAGGACCGCGCAGGTAGTCGTGAGGGGGGGACGCGGGGAGGTTCCCCGGCGTTCCGTCAATCTTATGGAATATCAGGTAACAAACACATTACGCCTGTGCATCGATTCAGGACTAGACGCAATCGTGTGACGCAGGTCACATTTTGAGCACGGAACAAACAGGGGCGTGCCTTCGGTCCCTGTCGGACTCGCGTGACACAGTGGTGCGCATGGAAGCCATCGTCGCCGCAATCTCCCTCGCAGTCGGCCTCATCATCGGCCTGCTTGTGGGCGCCCTGAGGGCCTCGAAAGGCATCCGCGACGCAGACGCGAGAGTGTCCAACGCGCGCAACGCGGCCGATGCCGAGCGGTCGCGGGCCGTCGAACTCGAGCGTCGCGTCGGCGAGACGCACGACGCTGCGGCGCGGCGCGAGGTTGAGCTGACGGCCGCTCACGAGCGCTACGTGGCGCAGGTGCGCGGCGACCAGGACTCCCTCAAGCAGCAGTTCCAGGCCCTCAGCGCGGAGAACCTCAAGCAGAGCCAGGAGTCGTTCCTGCAGATCGCGCAGGAGCGCCTCACTCGCGAGCGCCAGGCGGCGGACGCCGAGCTCGCCAAGCGCGAGGAGTCCGTCAAGAAGCTGGTCGAGCCCATGGCTAAGGCGCTCGATGATGTGCGCCGCCAGACCTCCGAGGCGGACAAGAACCGGGCCGAGGGACAGGCGACTCTGGGTCAGCAGGTGCGCCAGATGCTTGAGGCGTCGGCCAAGCTCGACAAGAAGACGTCCGATTTCATCAACACCCTGCGCCGCTCCGATGTGCGCGGCAACTGGGGCGAGGTGCAACTGCGCCGTGTGGTTGAGCTCGCTGGCATGGTCAGGTACGTCGACTTCGAGGAGCAGGAGAACGTCAAGGACGCCGAGGGCAAGAACCTGCGCCCCGACATGACGGTCAAGCTCGCGGGCGGGCGCACCATCGTGGTCGACTCCAAGGTCGCGCTGTCGGCACTGCTCGAGGCCTTCGAAACCGACGACGAGGCCGTGCGCGCGGAGCGGCTGCTGGCACACGCTCGCCACGTCAAAAAGCACGTGGACGACCTCGCGGGAAAGAAGTACTGGGAGCAGTTCGCATCGGCGCCCGAATTCGTGGTGATGTTCGTGCCGTCAGAGGCGTTCTACCAGTCGGCCCTCGAGCAGGACCCGGCGCTCCAGGAGTACGCATTCGAAAAGCGCGTCGTGATCGCGACACCCACCACCCTCGTGGCCATGCTCCGCACAGTCGCCCACGCGTGGAAAGAGGACACCCTCGCCAAGAACGCGCAGCAGGTGCTCGCCACCGGCAAGGAGCTCTACGACCGCCTCATCACGATGGGCGGACACCTCGCCCGCGTGGGCAAGGCGCTCGACAACGCAGGCAAGGCGTACAACGCCACCGTCGCCTCGATGGAGTCCCGGGTGCTGGTGAGCGCCAGGAAGTTCGGCGAGATGCAAGAGATCACCGCGACTATCGAGGAGTCCGTGCCGGTGCACCTCGACATCCGACAGATCGCGGCCCCGGAGCTTGAGGTCGAATCCGGCTCTGACGCCGAGCCCGACGAATCACCTTCCTGAGGCCGCTAAAGCGCTGCCGCCTACCGACTGCCGACGACGCGAGCGACGCTCACAACCGTTCGATCCGAAACCGGTTCCCCAGGCGGATCATGGCAGTCTCTGCTACGTTGGCCTCAATGCAAGCGCTTGCTTTTCCCATTCGTCCTTTTTGGCCGAATTCTCAGGCAGCGCGGCGTTCACCATAAGTCGGGCGGCCAGCCCACGGATCGCGACAAGGGAGTCCCGATGCCTCAGCACACACGCGCACTCAACACACGTGCACTGACCGCTCTGCTATCCGGAGTGGGACTGATGGTGGGCCTCGGCCTCGCGGTCCCGCTCGCCACGCCCGCTCGAGCCGCCGAGATGACGGTCGCCCTCGTCGGCAGCCTCCAGAGCGAGCTCGGCTGCCCAGGCGACTGGCAGCCCGAATGCGCCGCGACGGAGCTAATCCCCGTCGGCGACGGCACGTGGTCAGCCGAGTTCACGGTTCCCGCGGGCACCTGGGAGTACAAGGTCGCGCTTAACGACACGTGGGACGAGGCGTACGGCCGCGAGGGCGGTGGCGACAACGCCCCGTTGACGATCGCCGGCGACACCTTGCTCCGCGTGACGTTCGACGAAACCAGCCACCTCATCGGCGTCGCGCCCGTCGACCTGACCGGCGGCTACACGGCCGCCGACGACGCCCTGGTCTCCGCGCCGGTTCGCGAGGCAGGCGACGGTCAACAGTTCTACTTCGTCATGACCGACCGGTTCGCCAACGGCGACACCACCAACGACGCCGGCGGCCTCACAGGCGACCGCCTCGTCACCGGCCTCGACCCAACCGACAAGGGTTTCTACCACGGCGGTGACCTCGCAGGCCTGAACTCGAAGCTTGACTACATCGAAGGCCTCGGGACGACGGCGATCTGGCTCACGCCGTCCTTCCTCAACAAGCCGGTGCAGGGCAGCGGGGCCGACGTCTCCGCCGGCTACCACGGGTACTGGATCACCGACTTCACTCAGATCGACCCCCACCTTGGAACGAACGCCGAGCTTGAGGCCCTCATCGCCGACGCCCACTCCCGCGGCATCAAGGTCTACTTCGACATCATCACCAACCACACGGCCGACGTCATCTCCTACGCCGAAGGCAGCTACGACTACATCAGCCAGGAGACCAGCCCCTACACCGACGCGTCCGGCGCCACGTTTGACCCCGCCACGTACGCGGGCACCGACACCTTCCCAGCGCTCGACGCCGCGACGTCCTTCCCGTACACGCCGGTCGTCGACCCGGCCGAGGCCGATGTGAAGGTCCCTGCCTGGCTCAACGACGTGACCAAGTATCACAACCGCGGAGACTCGACCTACTCGGGCGAGTCCACCACGTACGGCGACTTCTCCGGCCTGGACGACCTGATGACCGAGGACCCGGCCGTGGTCCAGGGCTTCGTCGACGTCTACAACGGCTGGGTTGACTTGGGTATCGACGGCTTCCGGATCGACACCGCCAAGCACGTGAACTTCGAGTTCTGGGAGACCTTCACCGCGGACGTCAAGGCGCATGCCGCGAGCCTCGGAAACGACGACTTCTTCATGTTCGGTGAGGTGTACGACGCCGATGCCACCAAAACCTCGCCGTACGTGCGCGACTCCGACATGAGCTCGGTGCTTGACTTCTCGTTCCAGTCGGCGGCGACCACCTTTGCCCGCGGATTCGATCCCGAGGTGCTCTCCACGCTGTACGCCTCCGACGACTGGTACACGACCGATCACTCCAGTTCCACGGCGCTGCCGACCTTCCTGGGCAACCACGACATGGGCAGGGTGGGCTACCTGCTGCGCGACGACGCCGACGGCCTCGCCCGCTCGGAGCTCGCGCACAGCCTGATGTTCTTCTCGCGCGGCCAGCCCGTCGTGTACTACGGCGACGAGCAAGGATTCGAGGGCGACGGCTCGCTCGGTGGGACCGACAAGGACGCCCGTCAGGACATGTTCGCGACCCAGGTCGACGAATACGCGAACCAGGAACTGCTGACCGGTGAGATCGCCGGCTCGCAGGACCGCTTCGACGCGACGGCTCCGATCTACCAACACATCGCCGGCCTCTCGGCGCTGCGAGCCTCGACCCCCGCCCTCATCGACGGCGCGCAGATCGAGCGACCGGTCTCCGGCGCCGACTCGGTCTATGCGTTCTCTCGTGTGCTGCCGACCGACAAGGTCGAGCACCTCGTCGCGCTCAACAACGCCACGTCCGATGCGACCGTCGACGTCACCTCGCTGACCCCCGGCGCGACGTTCACGCCGATCTACGGCGGCGGCGCAGCCGTGACCGCCGACTCCGAGGGCGTCGTCTCGCTCACCGTGCCCGCGCTTTCCGCGCTGGTCTTGGTGGCCAACGGACCTGTCGCCCCCGCTGCCTCGCTCGACCTCGCGCTCGCGCTGCCGGCCCCCGGAGCGGAGCTCAGCGGCTCCACCCCCGTGGCCGCGACCACGCCGGACGTGTGGCAGCAGACCTCGTTCGCCTACCGCGTCGTCGGCGACGACACCTGGAAGGCGCTCGGCACCGCGGAGAGCACCAACCCGCGGGTCTTCGCCGACGTCGCAGGCCTGGCCGCCGGCACCCTCGTCGAGTACCGCGCGGTCACCACTGACGCGGCCGGCACCCACGCCGCGGCCTCGACCTACGGCTCTGTGGGCTTTGCTGTGGACGGCGCTGTTGCCGTTGAGCCGCCGCCGGACGAGCTTGGCGGCCTCCAGGTCACCGCACCAGGCAGCTATCAGAGCGAGGCCGGCTGCCCTGGAGACTGGGACCCCGCCTGCACCACCACCACGCTCACCTACCGCGGCAACGGTCTGTACGCCGGGACGTTCCCCGTCACGGCGGGCGACTACGAATACAAGATCGCGATCGGCGGCTCCTGGGACGTCAACTACGGCGCGGGTGGCGTACAAGGCGGAGACAACGCCACGTTCTCGCTCTCGGCAGCTGCTGACGTGACCTTCGTCTTCGACGAGGTCAGCCACGCCTTCACGTCGAGCGCGCAGGCCCCCCTGCTTACCGTCCCCGGTAGCTACCAGGATGAGGTTGGCTGCGCTGGCGACTGGGACCCGGCCTGCCTGGCCACCGTGCTGCTCGACCTCGACGGAGACGGCATCTTCACCTTCACGGCGACGATCCCCGCCGGTTCCTACGAGGCGAAGGTCGCCCACGGGCGGTCCTGGGCCGAGAACTACGGGGCAGACGGAGTCCTGGGCGGCGCGAACATCCTGTTCACCGCGCCCGGCGGAAAGCCCGTGACGTTCAGCTATGAGCTGGCGACGCACCTGCTGACGATCGAGGTCACCGATCCCCCGCTTGCGGGCCTCGGGACCTGGCAGGCGCAGTGGGTCGATGCCAACACGCTCGCCTGGCCGGCGAGTCTCGTTCCTGCCGGGGCTGACCTGTCAGGTCTCACCTGGGCGCTGCACCATGCGCCCGACGCCTCTCTCGGGGTGGTCGACGGCTCCGTCTCGGGCGGAGAGAGTGTCGCGCTGACGTACGACGCAGGCGGGCTCACCGACGCACAGTTGACCAGGTTCCCTGCGCTGTCCGGGTACGTGGCGCTGCACCTCGACGCCGCCACCGCGGATATTGAGCAGTGGCTCACCGGCGAGCTCCTCGTCACCCAGTCAGACGGAACCGCCCTGAGCGCCGCCACTGGGGTGCAGATCCCCGGCGTGCTCGACGACCTGTACGCAGCGGATGCCGCCCAACGCACGATGGGTGCGACCTGGCGCAGCGGGCGGCCCACGCTCGCGGTCTGGGCCCCCACGGCTCAGAACGTGAGCCTGCTGCTCTGGCAGGGTGGCGTCACCTCGACCGATCCCCTGCGGGTCCCCATGACCAGGAGCGCTGACGGCACGTGGAAGATCTCGGGACCGAAGTGGTGGAAGGACGCCGCCTACCTCTACGAGGTCACGGTCTACTCGCCCAGTACCGACGCGGTCGAGGTCAACCGGGTGACCGATCCGGCGTCCGTCGCCCTCACGGTGAACTCGACGCACTCGGTGCTCATCGATCTGGACGACCCGAGCCTGGCGCCACGGTTGTGGCGCGTCTCCAAGCAGCCCGTTGTAGACCCCGTCGACCAGACCATCTACGAGCTGCACGTGCGGGACTTCTCGATCAGCGACCAGACGGTCCCTCCCGCCCTGCGAGGCACCTACCTCGCCTTCGCCCAGCCGCGCAGCGACGGGCGCACGCACCTGCGCGAGCTAGCCGACGCGGGCCTGACGACGGTGCACCTACTGCCCACGTTCGACATCGCCTCAATCGAGGAGGACCGATCGACCCAGCTCACACCACCGTGTGACCTGGCATCGTTCGCTCCCGACTCGACCGAGCAGCAAGCTTGCATCCAACAGATCGCCGATGCCGATGGCTACAACTGGGGGTACGACCCTCTGCACTGGACCACGCCGGAGGGTTCGTACGCCGTGCACCCCGACGGCGCCTCGCGCACCGTCGAGTTCCGCACGATGGTCGGCGCGCTGCACTCCGACGGGCTGCAGGTCGTCCTCGACCAGGTGTTTAACCACACCGCGGCGAGCGGCCAAGACGACCAGTCGATCCTCGACCGCGTCGTGCCTGGCTACTACCACCGACTCAACGCGGTGGGCGGGGTCGAGACGTCCACGTGCTGCCAGAACATCGCCACCGAACACACGATGGCGGAGCAGATGATGGTCGACTCTGTAGTCACGTGGGCCAAGGAGTACAAGGTTGACGGCTTCCGCTTCGACCTCATGGGCCACCACAGCGTCGAGTCGATGCAGGCGGTGAGGGACGCGCTCGATTCGCTCACCATCGGCCACGACGGCGTCGACGGTTCGAAGGTCTACCTGTACGGCGAGGGCTGGAACTTTGGCGAGGTCGCGGACAACGCGCTCTTCACCCAGGCAACCCAGGGCCAGTTGGGCGGCACGGGGATCGGTACCTTCAGTGACCGGCTCCGTGACGCCGTGCGTGGCGGAGGGCCGTTCGACGACGATCCGCGCATACAGGGCTTTGGCTCCGGCGCCTACACCGACGCCAACGGGGCAGCGGTCAACGGCGACAGTGCGCAGCAACTCGCGACCCTCCAGCACGACGAGGACCTCGTGAAGCTGGGCATGGCGGGCAACCTGAGGGACTTTTCCTTCGAGACGTCCGACGGCACGGTCCGCACCGGCGCGCAGCTGGACTACAACGGCCAACCGGCGGGCTACGCGGACTCACCGGAGGAGGTCATCACCTACGTCGACGCGCACGACAACGAGACGATCTTCGATGCGCTGACCCTCAAGTTGCCGCAAAGCACCTCGATGGACGACCGCGTGCGCATGAACACCCTCTCGCTGGCCACCACGGCGCTGTCCCAAACTCCGTCGTTCTGGCACGCGGGGGCCGACATGCTGCGCAGCAAGTCGCTGGACCGCAACTCGTACAACTCCGGCGATTGGTTCAACGTGCTCGACTTCAGCGGGCAGACCAACGGCTTCGCCCGCGGCCTCCCGCAGGCTGCGGACAATGAGGCGAAGTGGATCTACCAGCAGCCGCTGCTGGCGGACGCCTCCCTCATCCCGACGCCGTCGGACATCGAGCAGGCGAATGAGGCAGCGAAGGACCTTCTGCGGCTCAGGTCATCGACGGATCTCTTCCGCCTTGGCTCTGCTGCTCTCATCGAGCAGAAGGTGTCATTCCCGAACGGTGGGCCCGATGCCACTCCCGGGGTCATCGTGATGCGGATCGACGACACCGTGGGCCGCGACGTGGACCGCACACTCGACGGGGTCCTCGTGGTCCTCAACGCCTCGGACGAGGACGCGTCGATCGCGGTCGATGGCCTGGTAGGAGCACGGTACGCACTCTCCGACGTCCAGGCCAAGGGCAGTGACGGCGTGGTCCGGGAGACCACGTGGGACCCGGCGACAGGGACGGTGACGGTGCCGGCGCGCACCGTTGCGGTGCTCGTCGACGACCAGCAACGCGGGCACCATGGGCAGGGTTCGAGCCCATGGTGGAGTGAGAGCCCGTGGTGGGGCGGGAACCCGTGGTGGGCGTTCCGTGCCTAATGGGGAGAGGGCGGCTCGCTAAGCCTTCATCGCGTTGTCGGCCTCGCGAGCCTTGAGGTCGGCCCTGATCTCGCGCGGGAGCGAGAACATCAGGTCCTCGGTGGCCGTGCGAACCTCTTCGACGGTGTCGTAGCCACGCCCGGCGAGGTAGTCGAGCACGTCACGCACCAGAATTTCGGGCACCGAGGCGCCGGAACTCACTCCCACCGAGGTGACCCCTTCGAACCAGGACTCGTCGATCTCGCGGGCCCTGTCGATGCGATACGCCGCATCGGCACCGGACTGCAGCGCGACCTCCACGAGCCGCACCGAATTGGACGAATTGGCCGAGCCCACCACGATCATGAGCTCGACGTCGGGCGCAATCTTTTTGACGGCCACCTGACGGTTTTGAGTCGCGTAGCAGATGTCGTCGCTGGGCGGGTTCTGGAGCTTGGGGAACTTCTCGCGCAGTTTGCTGACTGTCTCCATGGTTTCGTCCACAGACAGCGTGGTCTGCGAAAGCCACACGACGTTGTCGGGGTCCGCTACCTCGAGGCCAGCCACATCGTCGGGCGAGTTCACGATGATCGTGTGCTCGGGGGCTTCCCCTGCGGTGCCCTCGACCTCCTCGTGACCCGTGTGACCGATCAGCAGGATGGTCTGGTCTTCACGCGCGAAGCGCACGGCCTCCTTGTGCACCTTGGTGACAAGGGGGCACGTGGCGTCGATGCTGATGAGCGAGCGAGCGTCGGCCGCCTCACGCACCGCAGGCGAGACGCCGTGTGCCGAGAATACGACGCGGGCACCCTCGGGGACCTCGTCGGTTTCGGACACGAAGATCGCTCCACGCTCGGTGAGGGTTTCGACCACGTACTTGTTGTGGACGATCTCCTTGCGCACGTAGATGGGCGCGCCATGCAGCTCGAGCGCCTTCTCGACCGCAATGACCGCTCGATCGACGCCGGCGCAATAGCCGCGGGGCGCAGCGAGAAGCACGCGCTTTGAGGTGGGGGAAGACATAAATTCCATCCTACGTGGCAGGCTGAGAGGGTGACTGACCCTGACAACAAGCAAGAAGGCGCTGTGCTTCCCACCGCGGGGCTTCCCGGCGCCGAACTGCCAGGAGCGTCGGCCTCGCTCCCCGCGACCGCCGCGGAGACCACTCCCGAGCGCCCCTGGCCAGTGCGCCACCTCAGCCCCAAGATCGGCGAGTACGTCGCTCGCATGAGCCCCGTGTGGGTCGAGGGTCAGGTGCTCAACGTCAAGCGGTGGAAGCACCTGGTGTTCCTCACGCTGCGCGATACCGACGAAAACATGTCGCTCAAGGCGACGATCCCTGCCGCTCAAGCCGAGGCGATGGGCATCCCCCTGAACGACGGCGCCAGGGTGGTCATTCACGCGCAGCCACAGTGGTGGACCAGAAGCGGAGACCTGCAGATGGTCGCCGACGAGGCCCGCGCCGTGGGCCTTGGCGACCTCTTGGCGCGCATTGAGGCGCTCAAGGCCGCGCTGGGAGCCGAGGGCCTCTTCGCGGCCGAGCGCAAGGTTCCCCTGCCCGCGATCCCCCGTCGCATCGGGCTGGTTGTCGCAACCCAGGGCGACGCGGAACACGACGTCGTCACGAACGCGACGCTGCGCTGGCCTGCGGCGCGCTTCGAGATTCGCAGGGTCACCGTCCAAGGGCCGCGCGCCGTGGGCGAGGTGGTCAAGGCAATGCGCGAGCTCGATGCGATCGGAGACGTTGACGTCATCGTGGTGGCGCGTGGCGGCGGTTCTCTCGAGGACCTGCTCGCGTTCAGCGACGAGTCGCTTGTACGGGCGGCAGCGGCGATCCTCACGCCGCTCGTGAGCGCGATCGGCCACGAGCTGGACTCTCCCCTACTCGACCTAGTCGCCGACTACAGGGCATCGACACCCACCGACGCTGGCAAACGGGTGGTTCCCGATGCCGCACTTGAGGAGGACAGGCTCGACGGGGCCCGCGCTCTCATGCGTGCCGCCGTCACGGCCAAGGTCACACGCGAACGCGAGCGCGTGGAGACCCTACGTTCGCGCCCCGTCTTGGCCTATCCCGTGCGGATGCTCACACCCCACAGGGACCTGCTGACCCAGTCGCTTGCGGCGCTTCGCTCGGCGGCCCTCGCGACAGTCGCTGGGTCCCGCGCGCGCCTCGACTCCTCGATTGCGGCCCTCATGGCCCTCAGTCCGCAGTCGACTCTCGACCGCGGCTACGCGGTGGTGCGCGCCAGCTCGGGCGCCATCGTCCGATCCCACGACGACGTTGTCGTGGGTGAGGACCTTTCGATACGCGTGGCGCTTGGAAACGTCGGGGCGCGCGTCACGTCGAGCACGCCCCCGTCATAGCCGGGCCCCCGCTCCTGTGACCAGAGCGGCCACCGAGACTTTAGGAGCGGAGAACCCCCATCAGGCCCGTCCGGACGCCGTTTTTCGCGAGTCGCGCCTTGGCGGGGCCCACCGCGTCCTTGTGCTTGCCCCTTATGACACGCGCAATGATCGAGTCGGGCACTGAGTCATTCGCGATCAACGCAAACACCACATCTGCGGCCTTGTCGTTGGCGAGGTCACGAAAGACCTCTTCGGGAATGTCTTTTCTCGGGTTGCGGGCCACGCCTGCGCGCACCGAGTTGGCCTCATCAACCGCGAGCCTCAAGAGGAGCGTCAACGGCGTATTGGGGTGAGCCGCGGCGCCTGCTCGCACCTTGGCCTCATCGGACCTCGCCAGCTGCGCCAGATCGACGTCGGACAGGCTCGGGTCAAGCGCTCCAGGGATTCCGGGACGGAAATCATTCAACATGTTTCACCTCGCTGTGAACATCTAGATCAAGGGTCAACCTACCTATCGGCGCCTTGATGCCACATGAGAGGGATGACCAGGTGGTCTATGACGCGATACGGTAAGAAAGTGACAAAAACTCTCCCGGCAACAGACTCCCTGACTTACGAGAAGTCGCGCGATGAACTGATCGACATCGTCGCCAAGCTTGAGGCAGGTGCCGCGACCCTTGACGAGTCGATGGCGCTTTGGGAACGTGGCGAGGCGCTTGCGCGACGCTGCGAGGACCTCTTGAACGGCGCGCAACAGGCAATCGAGCAGGCTACGGCCACCCCGTCCGATGACTGAACACGCGCTCGTTATTGGCGAGGCCCTCGTGGACGTGGTGCGCAGGCCCGACGGGACCCAATCCGCCCACCCCGGCGGCTCGCCCGCGAATGTCGCATTGGGGCTCGCAAGGCTCGGTAGGCGCGCAGAACTGCTGACGCACCTCGGAGACGACGCCTACGGAACGCTGGTACGTCAACACGTGGAGTCCTCAGGCGCCACCATCGCCTCGGGGAGTCCCGCACCGCACACCTCGGTCGCAACCGCCACACTCGATGCGCACGGCGTCGCGACATACGACTTCGACCTCACATGGGACATCGCGGACAACGCGACGACCCTGCCATCACCTCTCGTCGTCCATACGGGATCGATCGCGGCAGTCCTCGAGCCCGGAGCGACGGAGGTGACTCGGCTCCTCTCAGCGGCGCGCGAAGGCGCGACCGTCACCTACGACCCCAATGTTCGCCCCTCCCTCATGGGAGATCGCGCGGAGGCCGCCGCGAGGATCGAACAGCTCGTGGCCCTGTCAGACGTGGTCAAGGTCTCCGACGAGGATCTCGCGTGGCTCTTTCCGGGAGAACAACCCGCCGACGCCGCGCATCGATGGCTTGGTTTGGGGCCCGCCCTCGTCGTCGTGACCCTCGGCGCCGAGGGGGCGCTTGCGGCAACACGCGACGGCGTCACCGCGGTTCCTCCCGTCACGGTTACCGTCGTTGACACCGTGGGAGCCGGTGACTCGTTCATGTCCGGGCTGATCGACGGCCTGTGGGCACACGACTTGCTGGGGATACACCGCAGGGAAGCGTTGCGCGCGATCGACTCGGTGACCGTCGGCTCGATCCTGGGAAGGTGTGCCCAGATCGCTGGCATCACGGTTTCCAGGGCGGGAGCGAACCCCCCGACGTCGGCCGAACTCGGCGAGGCCTAGAGACTCCTGCTCACCGCGCGCGGCGCGCCCAGGCTCGTCAGGAAGCGCGGATCAGTTCGCGGCGAGTAAGCGCGACTCTGCGGCGCGGCGCACGCTCTTCTTGCCGTGATCGAGCAGTGCGCGCACCGTGGTCACAGGGGTGGCCGGGTTTGCGACCAAGGCGAGAGCGACGTCGGCGTCCTTGTCGGACGCGAGGATTGCGAGGACCGACACGGCAACGCCCACTGCGGGGTTTGCCGCGAGGGTCGTTCGTACGCCGCTCTTGGAGTCCTGCGCGAGCCGGATCAGGACGGACAGTGGCGCATCGGTGCGGGCCGCTAGGCTCTCGCGAATCTTGGCGTCCTTGGACGAGGCGAGGTTGAGCAACTCGATGCTCGACGCTTCCTCGCCTTCGCGCAGCGCGGCAGCAAGCTGGTGCGTTGGAATTTCAGTGAGTGCCACTGCTTCCCCCTATGTCACGACGAATTGCCTCTCGCGGGCGCCCCTATCTCAGTGGACGCTGCGTCGGGGCATGACCTCGCACGCGGAAGAACCGCTTGAATGGGGTCGCCGTTGACGGTGGTGGCCAGAAGGCCGACTTCAGTGTAATAGGCGGCACCCAGGACTTCCACCCGAATCGCCCGCTTTTCGCCCTTGGGTAGGCTCACCCACGAAACCGCCTCGCGTCCTGAGAGAATGGCTGCCATGGAATACCGCATCGAACACGACACCATGGGCGAGGTCCGCGTTCCGGTCGACGCCCTCTACAGCGCCCAGACACAGCGCGCAGTCGAAAACTTCCCAATCTCGGGCTTGACCCTCACGCGCAGGCACATCGAGGCGCTTGCCCGCGTCAAGAAGGCCGCAGCGCGCGCGAACGCCGAACTGGGTGTGATCGGCGGTGCGATCGCCGACGCGATCGTCTCGGCGGCCGATGCCGTCGCGTCGGGCGCTCACGATGGAGAGTTTCCCGTCGACGTCTTCCAGACCGGTTCGGGGACCAGTTCAAACATGAACGCGAACGAGGTCATCGCCACGCTCGCCACGCGGCGGCTCGGCGCGGACGTTCACCCCAACGATCACGTCAACGCTTCGCAGTCGAGCAATGACGTCTTCCCCACCTCGGTACACGTCGCCGCGACCTCGGCGCTTGTCAACGACGTGGTCCCCGCGCTCGCTCACCTCGCCGAGGCGCTCGAGGCCAAGTCCAGCGAGTTCGCCGACGTCGTCAAGTCGGGCCGCACCCACCTCATGGACGCGACGCCCGTGACTCTCGGCCAGGAGTTCGGCGGGTACGCGGCCGCGATCCGCTACGGCATCGAGCGGCTCGAGTCGGCAATGCCGCGCCTCGCCGAGGTGCCCCTGGGCGGAACCGCAGTGGGAACGGGCATCAACACCCCCACAGGCTTCCCGCAACGCGTCATCGCGCTGCTCGCCGAGGACACGGGCCTTCCCATCACGGAGGCGCGCAATCACTTCGAGGCGCAGTCGGCACGCGATGGCCTTGTCGAGGCATCGGGCGCTCTGCGGACCATTGCGGTGAGCCTCACCAAGATCTGCAACGACCTGAGGTGGATGGGCTCGGGCCCCAACACCGGCCTGGGCGAGATTGCGCTCCCTGACCTGCAGCCCGGATCAAGCATCATGCCTGGCAAGGTCAACCCCGTAGTCCCCGAGGCCGTGCTCATGGTGTGCGCACGCGTGATCGGCAACGACGCGACAGTGGCGTGGGCGGGCGCATCGGGAGCCTTCGAGCTCAACGTCCAGATCCCGGTCATGGCCCTGAGCCTGCTCGAGTCGATGAACCTGCTGGCCAACGCGTCGACCGTGCTCGCGGACCGCACGGTCACAGGCATCACCGCGAACGTCGAGCGCGCACGCCGCTACGCCGAGGCCTCCCCCAGCATCGTGACCCCGCTCAACAGGGTCATCGGCTACGAGAACGCCTCGAAGATCGCGAAGCACGCGGTCAAGATGGGACTCACCGTGCGCGAGGCCGTGATCGACCTGGGTTATGTCGAACGCGGCGAGGTGACCTTGGAGCAACTTGATGCGCTTCTCGACGTGACGACGATGACGGGCGAGCGCTAGCGCACCGCGCGGGCAGAACGCGGCGAGGAACACTCGCTCGCCTCGCGTGGTTGAACCTCTCAGGAGGTTCCCCACATGACTCGCACTCGCATTCTCATTCTTGGCGGCGGCTACGTCGGGCTCTACGCGGCCCTGACTCTCAAGCGCAAGGCCCGCGGCCTCGTCGACATCACGGTGCTCGACAGGCGCCCCTACATGACGTACCAGCCGTTCCTGCCCGAAGCCGCAGCGGGATCCATTGAGCCGCGCCACGCGGTGGTGCCCCTCAGGCGAGAACTCAAGGGGATCAGGGTTCTCCAGGGCAAGGTCTCTGACATCCGGCACGGGGAACGCACCGTGAAGGCGACCACCGACTTCGGAGACACCCTCACGGTCGAGTACGACGAACTTGTCATCGCGCTCGGCTCGGTCTCACGTACCCTCCCCATCCCTGGGCTTGCGGAATTCGGCATCGGCTTCAAATACGTCGAAGAGGCGATCAACCTGCGCAATCGCGTCCTGGGGCGCATCGCGCGGGCGGCAACCACATCGGATCTCGCGCTACGCAAGCGGCTGCTCACGTTCGTCTTTGTGGGCGGGGGGTTTGCGGGCGTCGAGGCGTTCGCCGAGACGGAGGACATGGCGCGCGCCACGCTGCGCGATCACCCGGAACTCACCGCCGACGATTTCCACTTCGTGATGGTGGAGGCCGCTGATCGCATCCTCCCCGAGATGGGCCCGGAGATGGGCGACTACACCGTGCGCGAGCTCGAGTCGCGGGGGATGCGCGTGCTGCGCAACACTCGGCTCGAGAGCTGCGTCGGCGGCCACATCGAGTTGTCGAACGGCGAAAAGTTCGAGGCGGACACGGTGGTGTGGACAGCAGGCGTGCGGCCCTCGCCCGTGCTCGCGGAATCCGACCTCCCCCTGGGGCCCAAGGGCCATGTGATCGCGTTGCCCACGCTTCAGGTCGCGAACGAAGACGGCACGGTTGTGCCTGGCGCATGGGCCGCGGGCGACTGTGCGCAAGTGCCGGATCTCACCAAGGAACAGCCGGCGTACTGCGCACCAAGCGCTCAGCACGCGGTGCGCCAGGCCCGGCACTTAGGTACAAACCTCGCCCGCCATCTCGAGGGCCGCCCGCTCAAGGACTACCGCCACAAGCACCTCGGCCTTGTGGCCTCTCTCGGACTCAACAAGGGCGTGGCCAACATCATGGGCGTCAAGCTGCGCGGCTGGCCTGCCTGGTTCATGCACAGGACCTACCACCTCATGCAGATCCCCACCTTCAACCGCAAGGCCCGCATCGCGCTCGACTGGACCGCCGCGGTGTTCTTCAGGCGCGACCTGGTGTCGATGGGCCGGCTCCACGAGCCGCGCAGGGCCTTCGAGGAGGCCGCGTCGGGCAAGTAGCTCGCCGGACGACGGCAGTTTTTCCCACGGGCAGTGCCCACGGGGTGCTTCTCGACGGTGCGCTAGCCGACGGTGCGCTAGCCCTCCGACGCGATCGTCGGCTTGGTGCCGCGCCCAAGGCAGCAGTCCGTGGGGCACACGTCCTGCCACGGGCCGAGGTCGGTCAGTGCAGTGCGCGAAAGTGCCGAGGCACCATCGACGACGTGACGCTCCTGCACCAGGTCGACGAGCCCCGCGACAAAGCGCGGGTCGACGCCCACCGTCGGCACCCGCACCGCGGCGAGGTCACGCTTCGCGCACGTCTCTAGCGCCTCGTTGTCGAGGTCCCATGCGACCTCCATGTGATCACTCACGAAGCCGAGCGGCGAGATCACGAGTCCCGTCGCGTCGGCGGGAAGGGCGTCGATCGCGAGGTTGATGTCGGGCTCGAGCCACGGCACGCTCGGGTCACCCGAACGCGACTGATACACGAGCGACCAGTCGACGCCTGGGAACTCGTCGCCCACCGCGTCCATCACGAGCGCGGCAATAGCGCGCTGCTGCGCGGCGTACCAGCCACCGCCGGCGTTCCACTCCTCGCCGCCGCCCACCGGCACTGCGGTGCCGTCGGGGAACGTCTCGCGGGGACCCGAAACATCGGCGGCCGCGCTCGGGATCGAGTGGGTGGCGAACATGACGTGTGGGCGGGCGCCGTTGCCGTCGGCCGCGAGCGCACGCAGGCCGCCGCGTACGGCGTCGATATTGGGTTCGACAAAGCCAGGGTGGTCAAAGTACTGGCGCAACTTGTCGAGCATGAGGTCGCCCTCGAGGCCCGTTTCCGCGAGCGCTGCCGCGAGGTCCTCGCGGTAGGCGCGGCAGCCCGAATAGCTCGAGAACGCGGTGGTGACCAGCACGAGAACGCGACGGTGACCGTCCGCGTGGAGCTCGCGCAGAGCGTCGGCAAAGTACGGGGCCCAGAAGCGGTTGCCCCAATACACCGGCAGCGCGAGCCCGCGCGCGGCAATTTCGGCCTCGAGGGCAACCTTGAGTTCGCGGTTCTGCTGATTAATGGGGCTGATGCCGCCGAAGTGCCTGTAGTGGTGAGCCACCGCTTCGAGTCGCTCGTCAGGCACGCCGCGACCGCGCGTGACGTTGCGCAGGTACGGAATGACGTCGTCCTGGCCCTCGGGGCCGCCGAAGCCCGCCAAGAGGATGCAGTCGTATGTGGCCGGCGCGACCACGCGCCCTGCGGCAGCAAGGGGAACAGTCGCGTCCGTCATGCCGAAAGCACCTCGGCCGCCTCGCGCGTCGTCACGCGTCGACCCGTGTAGAACGGCAGCTCCTCGCGCACGTGGCGGCGCGCGTCGGTGTACCTGAGGTCTCGCATCATGTCGACCAAATCCGTGACCTCGTCTGCCTCCATAGGCAGCAGCCACTCATAGTCGCCCAGCGCGAAGGCCGCGACGGTGTTGGCCACGACGCCCTTGAACGCGGCGCCCTTGATGCCATGTTCGCGCAGCATCGTCGAGCGCTCGGCCTCGGGAAGCAGGTACCACTCATAGGAGCGCACGAAGGGGTACACCGTGAGCCAGTTCCTGGGCCTCTCGCCCCGTAGGAACCCGGGCACATGGGCACGGTTGAACTCTGCCGCGCGGTGGACTCCCGCGGCGGACCACGTGAGGCGCGTACCGGCAAGCAACTCGGTGGCGTGGAGGGCGCGCAGCGCCGCCTGGAGATCCTCGAGCCTCGGCCCATGGAGCCACAGCATGACGGTGCCGTCGGCGCGAAGGCCTGACACGTCGTACACGCCGCGCAGCACGACCTCGCGCTCTTCCCACCCGGCAACGGCGGCATCAAATGCGGTCGACGCCGCATCGACTGAGCCATCGATGCTGCCGCCATCGAGGACGCTGAACAGGGTAAAACCTTCGGGACTTTCGGTCATGGTCACAGTCTCTCTCCCGTCGCGCCTTCAGGGAAATCGGAGGCGCTCTTAGGAAGATCGGAGGTGCCGACAGGGAAATCGGCGGCGGCGTCGGCTGCGACGATCGCGGCGATCCCGCTCAGCCCCGCGGCCGATCCCACAAGGTGGACGCCGGGCAGGGGCTCCCGCGTGGCTACGGATGCTGGGCTTGAGTCGGGCCACTCGCTCACGGCCATTCCGACGACGTCTGCCTCCGTCAGCGTCACGCCGAGCAGCTTCGAGGCGTCGGGCAGAGCATGCGTCCTGACGTCCTCGCCGGGGGTCACCGAATAGGAGAGCCGCACCACGTGGCGGCCACGAGGTAGCGTCTGAGCGAGCCACGGCCACTTGGCGGTCGAATGCGTGAGCGCCTTGGCCCGCGTGACCCCTCCTTGCACCAGAACCCCGGTGCCGCGCGGCGCGGCGTCAAGAGCATCAGCGTCGACCACCATGACAACGATCGCGACGTGGCGGGCCGACTCGTGTGGGGCACCGAGCAGAGGCAATGCGAGAAGCGGCGCGGCGCGGTGACGCGGAACCGCGATCACCACCCCATCGGCGTCGAGGGCCTCGTCGCTCGTGGTGACACGCCACGCGGTGCCGTCGGCGGTCCGCTCGAGTCCCGTCACCTCGACGCCCGTGCGCAGCACCGCTCCGTGCGCCTCGGCATCGGCGGCGACGGCACTCGCCAGGGTCGCCATCCCTCCCACCAGTCCGCGCACCGCGGAGCCCGGCGCCCCCAAGGATCGGCGCCTCCTCGCGGCGCGGATCAGGCCGCCGCGTTCGCGCACGTCCGCGGCAAGGCCAGGGGCGATCGCGTTGAGGGCCAACTCGTCGAGCGGGCGCGAATAGACGCCCGACATCACGGGTGCGAGCAGACGCTCCGCGGCGCGCGATCCGAGGCGGGACGAGGCAAGCTCCCCCACCGTCGCGTCGTCGCGTATGCGCCTCGTGGGGAGCACGAGGTCGGCGCAGGCCCGCAGGGAGCCGGCCCACCCGAGGATGCGCCGCACATCGGCGGCAAGGGGCCGCACAGGGATACCGAGCCAGCCAGTCGCTGGCAACGGATACGAGCGGTCGGGCGCGACTACCCAGGCGGGGGCCGCAAGGGGCTCCCTCACCGCGTCGCTCAAGCCGAGCTCGTCGCACAGCCGCTGGACCGAGTCGGCCCGCGTCGCGAAGGATTCAGCTCCCGCGTCGAGCAGCAGGCCCGCCACCTCGACGTGGCGAAGCCTCCCTCCGAGCGCGTCGTCCCTTTCAAGGAGCGTCACCGCGTGGCCCGCACGCGCGAGCCGGCGCGCCGCGAGCAATCCCGCGATGCCCCCGCCGATCACCACCCAGCGCTGGGCAGCGTCAGAGCTCATGGACCAGGCCGACGATGCGGGTCAGCACCTCGGGATCCGTGTCGGGGGGCACTCCGTGACCGAGGTTCACCACGTGAGAGGGCGCCGCCTTGCCGCGCCGCACCACGTCGCGCACATGAGACTCGATGGCCTCCCATGGCGCACCGAGCACGGCCGGGTCGATGTTGCCCTGAAGGGGCACACCCGGCAGTCGCCTTGCCGCCTCGTCGAGCGGAACGGTCACGTCGATTCCCATGACGGTGGCGCCCGCGTCCCTCATGTCCTCGAGAAGGTGCCCCGTGTGGGTGCCAAAGTGGATGCGGGGCACGTCGAGATCCGTGACGTGCGCGAAGGACCTGGTCGAAGCGGGCAGGCACTGTGCGGCGTAGCGGTCGCGCGGCAGCGACCCCGCCCACGAGTCGAACAGTTGAACGGCGCTCGCGCCCGCGAGCACCTGTGCCCTGAGAAAGAGCCCTGCGGCATCGGCCGCCCAATCCATGAGCGCGTCCCAGGCTTCGGGGTCGGCGATCATGAGCCTCCTCGCCTCGAGGTGATCGCGCGAGGGGCGGCCCTCGACCATGTAGGCGGCGAGCGTGAACGGCGCCCCGGCGAAGCCGATGAGCGGCACGTCTCCCAGCTGGCCAAGAGATGCGGTGACGGCGTTTCTCACCACATCGAGCGACCGGTCAAAGTCCCCGCGGTCCGCCGCAGTTCCGAGCCGCGGAAGAGCGGCGACATCGGCGGAGGTTCTCACTGGCGACGCAAACACGGGACCCACGCCTGGCTCGATCGTGACGTCGACCCCCGCGAGGAGCATCGGAACCACGATGTCGCTAAAGAGAATCCCTGCGTCAACGCCGTGTCGACGCACGGGCTGGGCCGTGATCTCGGCGACGAGCGCGGGATCGAGGCACGCCTCGAGCATCGTCGAGCCCTTGCGAAGCTCTCTGTATTCGGGAAGGGAACGCCCCGCCTGGCGCATGAACCACACGGGCGTCCGCTCAGGGCGGTCGCCGCGCAATGCCCGCAGCAAAGGCGAGCGCGCCACAGTGCCGGCGTCGGGACTTGTATCGATCTGAGGTGCCATGTCTCGATTCTCTCTCACCGCGCGAGCATGACAGAATCGGCTCATGTCCCTGCTTGCCCTAGTGGCCAGCCACCACAGCGGCGACCTCACCACTGTCGAACAGTTGAGCGTCGGCGCCGATCGGCTAGGAAACGCTGTTGTCGGCACCTCTGTGACCGGCGCAGTCGTGCTCCCCACCTGCAACCGCTTCGAGCTTTACCTCGACGTCACGGACCTCGAGTCCGCTCGCGTCGAGGTGATTGCCACCCTCTCCTCAATGACCTCTCTCGACATCACCGCGATCGACCACGCCCTGATTGCGTATGAGGGCGACGACGCCGTCGAGCACCTCATGTCGGTGTCCTCCGGCCTCGAGTCCATGGTCGTCGGCGAGCGCGAGATCTCCGGCCAAGTGCGCCGCTCCCACAACGGCGCACGCGCCGCCGGGCACTTGTCCCCCGACCTCGATCGCCTCTTCCAGTCCGCGCTGCGCACCTCGCGCGTGGTCGCCTCATCGACCGGCCTGGGCACCTCGGGACGTTCCGTGATGTCGGTCGCCTTCGACCTCGCCGACGCGACGGTGACCTGGCGCGGCGCACGCGCCCTCATCGTGGGCACGGGAGCGCTCGCCGAGTCTGGCATCGGCACGCTTCGCGGCCACGGTGCGGACGTGATCGGCGTGCACTCGCCGCGTGGGCGCGGCGCCGAGTTTGGCTCCCGCCATGGCATTGAGGTGGTCACCGTCGACGGCCTCGCGGCGGCGGTCCACGACGCGGATGTCGTCCTTGCCTGTTCGGGTGGTGAGTCGATCGTCCTCACACCAACCTTGGTGGCGCAGGCGCTCGGCAACCGCACAGCCCCCCTCACCCTCATCGACCTCGCACTCCACAGAGACGTGGCGCCAGGCGTCGACCTGTTGCGCAACGTCCACGTGGTACGGCTCGAGGACGTGCGTGCGCATGCTCCAGGCGAATCGGTCGCCGCACTCGAATCCGCCCGCGCGATCGTGGCGCATGCGGTGGCGCGGTACTCCGGCGGCAAGACGGGACGCGCTGCCGATCCCGCAATCGTCGCGCTACGTGAGCACGTCTTCGGCCTGCTAGAGCGGGAGGTGGCGCACGCAAGGCCCCCTCTCGACGCGACGCCCGAGGAGAGGGCCCAGGCCGCGGCCACCGAGGTCGCGCTACGCCGCTTCGCCAAGGCGCTACTCCACACCCCCACGGTGCGCGCCAAGGAACTCGCCGAGTCCGGTCGCGCCGACGACTATCTGAGCGCGCTAAGCACCCTTTACGGCCTCGACGTGGCGGTGCCCGACGACTCGTGCCCAGTCGAAGAGATCGACGCAACCGCCGACTAGGCCCGCGCTCGTCCCCGCCGCGCAAGAACAAGCCTCTAGAGATCAAGCCTCTCGAGCATGTCCGTGACGAGCGCCGCTACCGCCGAGCGTTCGGAACGCTCGAGCGTGACGTGGGCAAAGAGGGGATGGCCCTTGAGCGCCTCGATCACCGCAGCGACGCCGTCGTGCCTTCCCACCCGGAGGTTGTCGCGCTGGGCGACGTCGTGGGTGAGGATGACTCGTGAACCCTGGCCGATGCGGCTGAGCATGGTCAGGAGGACGTTGCGCTCGAGGCTTTGGGCCTCATCGACGATCACGAACGCGTCGTGAAGCGAGCGTCCGCGAATATGCGTGAGCGGAAGCACCTCGAGCAGGCCGCGCGCCATGACCTCCTCGACCACCTCTGAGCTGACCACGGAGCCCAAGGTGTCGAACACGGCCTGTGCCCACGGGTTCATCTTTTCGGATTCGGATCCAGGCAGATAGCCCAGCTCCTGGCCTCCCACCGCGTAGAGAGGGCGGAACACCATGATCTTCTTGTGCTGGCGGCGCTCCAATACGGCCTCGAGGCCCGCGCACAGTGCGAGCGCCGACTTTCCCGTTCCCGCGCGCCCACCCATCGAGACGATTCCGATGGACTCGTCCATCAGCAAATCGAGCGCAACGCGTTGTTCGGCGGAGCGTCCGTGAAGCCCAAATACCTCGAGGTCGCCTCGCACCAACCGGACGGCCCCCGCGTCCGACACGCGCCCGAGCGCCGAGCCGCGCGACGAATGGATCACCAATCCCGTGTGAATCGGCAGCGCCGCGAGATCCTCACCGCAGTCTGGAGCGACCGACGCCGCGACTACCTCGTTCTCCCACAGTTGCGACATCTGCTCATCGCTCAGCTGAATCTCGCGCATGCCCGTCCACCCGGAGTCGACGGCAAGCTCGGCACGGTATTCCTCGGCGTCGATGCCAAGAGCCGACGCCTTGACCCGCATCGGCAGATCCTTCGATACGACGGTGACGGCGTGGCCCTCCGCACGAAGGTTCGCGGCGACCGCGAGGATGCGCGTGTCGTTGTCCCCCAGGCGGAACCCGCTGGGGAGCACGTCTTGGTCGGTGTGATTGAGTTCGACGCGCAGCGTCCCGCCCACCTCGTTCGCGGGGATCGGCTGGGAGAGCGTGCCGTGCTTCACCCGCAATTCGTCTAGCGCCCGCAGCGCCGAGCGAGCGAAGTAGCCGAGTTCGGGGTGGTGCCGCTTGGCTTCAAGTTCGGTGACGACCACGACGGGAAGCACGACGGCGTGTTCGGCAAAGCGTTTGAGAGCCCGAGGATCCGAGAGGAGCACTGACGTGTCGAGCACAAACGTGCGGACCGTGGTGACGATGGCGGAATCGGTGACGATGGCGGTACGAGTTTCGGTCACGGATGCTCCCGGCGTTATCAGGCCGCAGGGCACCCATCGCCCTACGGCGATGTGTCAGGTGGGTCCCGGTTGGGGCCTCACGATGTCTTCCACGCTTGTGACGCTAGCCCGGCGCTCGTTCGCGTCTCGCGCAACACGCCGCCGTTCATCATCTCGAAACCCGCGCCCCCGCGCTCGGGCGCGCCACCTGAAACGCTGCTAGCGGCCGTGCCTGCGCTCGCGTTGGGAGTAGCTGCGAAGCGCCCTCAAGAAGTCAACCCTGCGGAAGTCTGGCCAGTACGCATCGCAAAAGTAGAACTCGGTGTTCGCGCTCTGCCACAGCAAGAAGCCGCCGAGTCGCTGCTCGCCTGACGTGCGGATCACGAGATCGGGATCCGGCTGCCCTTTGGTGTACAGGTGCTCCGCGATGTGTTCGACCGAGAAGCCTTCGGCCATTTGCTCGAGTGACTGACCGGCGTCCAGTCCGGACAACAAATAGGAACGCACGGCCGCGGCGATCTCGTGGCGTCCGCCGTATCCGACCGCAATGTTGACGTGCAACGCCGTCGCGCTTGCGGTCGCCTCCACTGCGGCATCAAGCCGCTCCCCCACCCAACTGGGCAGCAGGGATGCATCGCCGACGTGCTGCAGCCTCCAGCGGCCGTCGCGGGCGAGCTCTTCGACCGAGTCGCAGATGATTTCGAGGAGCGCGCCCAGCTCGATCGGGTCGCGTTCGAGGTTGTCGGTCGAAAGCATCCAGAGCGTCACGACCTGGACGCCGCTCTCCTGAGACCACTCGAGAACCTCGGTGATCTTGTCCGCACCGCGGCGGTGGCCATGGGCCGTCGTCTCGCCGCTTTGTTTGGCCCAGCGGCGGTTTCCGTCGAGAATCACGCCGATGTGACACGGCGCGGCTCCTCGCGACTTGAGATCGCGCGCGAGCACCTTCTCATACGAGCGGTACAGCGCGTTAAGCATCCCCATGTCGAACCTCCGAGGACGATGCTACTTCTCCATACGAAACGGCAAACCTACGGTAACGTAGGTATATGGATAATGCCCCGATTCCCGAGAACCTGACTCCCGTCGTTGAGGCCAAGTGGCCCACCATCGACAAGCCGCTTCTGCGAGGCTGGTTGCACCTCGGAGCCGCGCCTCTCGTGCTCATCGCGGGCATGGTGCTGATGGTGTTTGCGCCCACCCTCGCAGGCAGGGTTTCGTCGGGCATTTTCGCCCTGACATCGGTCATGCTCTTCGGCACCTCCGCCGTATACCATCGTGGGAACTGGTCCCCCAAGGCCCAGGCGGTTCTCCGCCGCATGGACCACGCCAACATCTTCCTCATCATTGCAGGAACGTATACGCCGCTCGTAGTGATCCTGCTCGACGGCACAACCCGAATTCTCGTACTCGTTCTCGTGTGGGTCGGGGCCATTTTCGGCATGGTCTTCCGAATCCTGTGGCTCAACGCCCCGCGCTGGATGTATGTGCCGCTCTATGTCGCGATGGGATGGGTAGCCATCGGCTATATCAAGCCGTTCTACTACGCGGGCGGGCCCGCGGTCGTCTGGCTGATCGCCGCAGGGGGACTCTGCTACACCGTGGGCGCCATCATCTACGGATTCAAGTGGCCAGGGCCTTCAGCGCGCTACTTCGG